>Ga0164310_10001945_pt1 | contig 11812 bp, 11 predicted proteins | sample GuaBasSedimGuay1_FD_121795 | JGI IMG/M metagenome (GOLD analysis project Ga0164310, IMG submission 121795) | Subseafloor sediment microbial communities from Guaymas Basin, Gulf of California, Mexico - Guay1, Core 4569-9, 0-3 cm | ecosystem: Environmental > Aquatic > Marine > Hydrothermal vents... | reverse complement strand
GGTCGCTCTTGTGTAAATAGCTACACGACAAGGGAATGACACTATCACAGGCTCCCTCAGAGCGGCCTGATTTTAATATTTCGCCCATTTATGGTAAAATTAATTAAAACTTTCGCCTGACGCCGGAAGGCCATTTCCTCTTTGTGCAGCTATTTACATAAGGGCCTGACAAATTAACGGGACTTCTTGCCCGAAGCTGAGGGGCTTTAACTTTAGCTATGCGAGTTTTGATGGTTTCCAAAGCCTGCGTACTCAAAGCTTATAGGAAAAAACTCGAAGAATTAGCAAAGCTCGGCGTTGAAATCTACCTGGTGGTACCTTCGTGCTGGCGGGACGAAAGAGGAGTCCTCCCCCTTGAGGAAGGCGAGGATGGCTATCAGATGCTGGTGGACAAGCTGGCCTTCAACGGGCACTATCATCTGCACTTTTACCCCCGTCTCGCAAGGTATATGAGGGAAGTAAAACCTGATATAGTCCATATAGACGAGGAACCTTACAACCTGGCAACATTCCAGGCAATGTGGCTCGCCCAGCGGGAAGAGGCGAAGGCCCTCTTTTTCACCTGGCAAAACCTGTGCAGGCTTTACCCTCCGCCCTTTAGCTGGATGGAGCGATATAATTACCGCCACGCCTCCTGGGCTATTGCGGGTAACCAGGAAGCAGTGAGAGTGCTCCGGCGGAAAGGTTACACGGGTAAGGTGAGCGTGATACCTCAGTTTGGTGTGGATGAGGAGATTTTTCACCCGGCGGATGGGAAGTCGGAGAGCGTTCCCTTCACCATAGGCTTTGTGGGGAGGTTGGTGGAAGAAAAGGGGGTGCACCTGCTCCTGCGGGCTGTGGCCAAGATGCAGGCCCCTTGGCGTCTAAGAATCCTGGGGACAGGGCCTTGGCAGCTTCGCCTGGAGGAATTAGCCGTTGAACTGGGCATTGCCGGGGAAGTCAGCTTCGAGCATCAGCTTCCTTCCCTTCAGTTACCTGATTTTTACCGTAGCCTAGACGTGCTGGTGCTGCCGTCCATCACCAAACCTAACTGGAAAGAGCAGTTTGGCCGGGTGTTAGTCGAAGCGATGGCTTGCGGCGTGCCTGTCATCGGCTCTAGCTGTGGAGAAATACCCAACGTGGTGGGTGAAGCGGGGTTGATTTTCCCTGAAGGCGATGTAGATGCCTTGCGGGATGCCCTGGAGAGGTTACGCCTGGATGAGGGGTTGAGGCGCAGCCTGAGTTTGCAGGGAAGGCGAAGGGTGTTGGAGAATTACACCCAGAAGATAATAGCGGCTAAGACGTTCGAGGTTTACCAGGAATTGTTGTGAGTGCAAGGGTGGCGATTGCCGCACGCCTTAGAATTCTCATCCGGAGGTCACGATGGCCCTGAAACCCGTGTGCAAGATAGGGATAGATGGGAATCGCCCCATCGAAGCCGATGGATGTCTTGCTCCTCAGATGGCTGACCCCCGTATAATTGCTGAGACCGGGGCCTGCTTTGTGCGCCTTAACTTCGTATTAGGGCCCTGGGATTCACCCAGGGATTCCTCCCATTATTGCCATCATACCTGGTTTGAAGCCTTTGACGCCATTGTAGATGGCTTGCTGGAGCAAGGGGTCCACATCTACGGCCTCATAGGCATCGAAGCAGTAGCTCCGCCTGGACCCGGGGACAACTTCCGAGCAAAAAACCCGAACCCTAAAGCCGAAGAATGGATTCGCAGGTACGTTAATAATTTCCGTGCCATCGTCGAACACTTCCACAACCGGGTGTGGGCTTTTGAGCTTATAAATGAACCCAATGACTGGTACGGGGGTACTTGCAGCCTCTTCCACCCTTATTGGATGGCCCGGATACAGAAGGAAATTTACACCGCTGTGAAAGAAGATTTCGATGTCCTCATAGTCTCCGGGCCTATTCTGGCCCATGACCTTCCCACCGGCAGGGATACCGGCGCTGACTATCTACGAGGTATATATCGCTATGGCATTGAGGAATTGGGATGGGATGAGGTTAAGGAGCAGATGGGCACCTACCCCTTGGATGGCGTAGCCTATCACCTCTATGTGGGCCAGGTACGGGATGCACCCCTTGATTACACCCTGAACACTGTAAAGTCTTACATAAACGAAATATGGGGGGTGATAACCACCTATGAAGGTGAAGACACCCAGAAACGCCTCTATATCTCCGAGGCGGGCTGGCCCTCTGACCAAGGGGAGGACTTCCAGGCGGCCAATATGCAGGCGGTGTTCCGCTACTTCATCCAAGATGACCGTGTAGCGGGGGCGAGCTGGTTCTGCTTGAGGGATTTCCCCGGAGTGAGCCGAGGGCTTTACAGACCTGAAGGACTCGGCCCTGCTCAACGCAAGCGGGCATATTATGAGTTTCAAAGGATAACTCGCCTCGCCAAACAGGTAGCCACTGTTGAAGTCCCCGAAGGAGTGCCTGCATCGGTAGGGCGGGATGCGGCAGGTAACATCTACCAGCCCATAATTGATTGCTACATCCGCAATGGAGGTCAGGAGAAGCTAGGGTTGCCCTTTGATAACGGTGGTGGTGTGCCCGTGCATCGCTGGGGAAAGGGCTGGGTACAGGATTTCCAAACCCCGGATGGGACCCTCAAATCCATCATTATGCTTCGAGATGGCAGCGATACGGCTTACATCCTCTGGGGAGTTATCCGTGAACACTATATCTACAAGAAGGGCGGTGCCGAAGGGCCTTTAGGCTATCCGGTGGCAGACCAGACCACCGATGAGTGGGGGTTGCCCAAAGGCGCCTTCGAGAACGGTGTGATAATTTGCAGACCCACTGCCCTTTTGAAGTGACATAAAGCCGGGATGCTAACCACCTTTCTATTTGCCAGAGAAAAAGGCTGTAGGGCAATTCATCAAATGGGACAAGGAGGGCAATTATGCCAGTAAGACCTCTTGGCAAAATCGGCATTGATGGCAATGCACCGACTCTGCCCAATGGATGCCTCGCTCCTCAGATGAAAAACCTTGACCTTTTCGCCCACACCCAGACGTTCTTCGTGCGGGTGAATTTCATCCTAAGGCCGTGGAATCATCCCACTGACACTGCTGAGCACTGTGGCAAAAGCTGGTTTGCCACTTTCGACCACATTGTCAATGGTTTGAGAGAGAGAGGAATAGCCGTCTACGCCCTTGTGGGCAGCCAATCCACCCCCAAAGCGGATATGGGCGATTGCTTGCGAGAGCCTCAGCCTAATCCCGAGGCCGAGAATTGGGTACGGCTTTACGTGGATTGTTTCAAAGCCATTGTTGAACACTTCCACGACCGGATTTGGGCATTCGAGAGCTTCAACGAGCCCAATGATTGGCACGGCGGCACCAAGAGCTGGGTTCACCCCTATTGGATGGCCCGTATCCTGAAGGAGATATACGTAACCATCAAACCCCAGTTTGATGTCCTCCTTATCTCCGGCCCACTCCTCGCCCACGATTTGCCCAGTGGTCCTGATGATGCTTCCCGCTATCTCAACGATGTCTATCGCTACGGCATCCAGGTGCACGGGTGGGATGAAGTCAAAAAGGACTTCGGCTCCTATCCTCTGGACGGCATCGGCTATCACCTTTACGTATGTGAGAGGGCTGAATCCACCCCTAAAGACGTGCGTGCCACCTACAAGAAATACATTGATGCCATCTGGAAGGTGATAACCAAATATGAAGGAGCCGACACCCCCAAACGGATTTACCTCTCCGAATTCGGCTGGACCTCCGACAACGGGGAGGATTTCCAAGCCAATATGATGCGGGCCGGAATCGAATATATCTTGCACGAGCCTCGCATCGCCTACGCATCGTGGTTCTGCCTTCAAGATTTCCCCGGCAAGAACTACGGCCTCTACAGGTCCGAGGGGTTGGCTCCGGCCAACAGGAAGACCCGCCCTTACTGGGTTTACCGGGGCCTCCTGACCAAGATAACCATACCCGGTGTCCCGCCTGGAGTAGGCCGGGATAAAGATGGCACCCTCTATCACCCCATCGTGGAGTGCTACCTGCGCCATGGCGGCGAGGTGGCGATTGGCTTACCCTTTGATAACGGTGGTGGTACTGCCGTCCATCGCTGGGGCAACGGCTGGGTACAGGACTTCCGCACCGCTTCCGGGCGTCGTGAATCCATCATTATGCTCCGGGAAGGTGAGAAGATTGCCCACATCCTTTATGGCCCCATCCGGGATGAATACATCTTCCGCCAGGGAGGTCCCCTGGGCAAACTGGGGTATCCCGTTACCGACGTTTACACCGACGAATGGGGTTTACCGGGGTGCAAATTTGAGGGCGGTGAGATAACCTGCCGGGTGGTTACGAAGCTCAGGTAAAACTTCCTCGTGTGGCGGCTTTATCACACCGCCGCCACACGAAAAAGCGATTCCTAGCTGTAATTCCCCCTGAGGCACGAAGATGCGTGGTGATAAATACATTATCGGCCTTACCGGCAACATTGCCACTGGCAAGAGCACTGTTGCCAGAATGCTTGAGCGTCTGGGGGCCAAGGTCATAGATGCCGACCGTTTGGTACACTGGCTCCTGGATAAGGATAAAGCCCTTAAAAACTCCATTGTGAGGGAATTCGGTTCTGATATACTGGACGAGAATGGCAGAATCGTTCGTAAGCGGCTGGCTGCTAAGGTGTTTGGGAAACCAGATGCCCTGCGGCGGCTGGAAGGCCTGGTGCATCCTCGGGTTATCGAGCTCACCAAATGGCTCATAAACAGAGCTGATGAGAAAGTCATAGTCGTCGAGGCGATAAAGCTCATCGAAGCGGGGATGCACGCTGATTGCGATGCCCTCTGGGTGGTAACTTGCTCCCGGGACGAACAACTCCGTCGCCTGGTCGAGAATCGGAAGATGAGCCCCCAGGAAGCTTTGATACGGATAAGGGCTCAACCTCCTCAGGAGCTCAAGATTGCCTTGGCTGATGTCGTCATCCACAACGAAAGCGACCTGGGGGCAACGTGGGAGCAAGTAAAGGAGGAGTGGGAGAAGCTCTGCCAGGCGCTGAAGGCTAAGAAAGTTCCGGAAGCCCCTGAGCCGGAGAAATACCCCGAGAGGGCAGAAGCTGAGATTGTGGCCCGCAAAGCCGTACGCCAGGATTTGGCGGCGCTGGCTCAGGTTATGAGCGAGGCATCTGGGAAGGAAATCCCCGAAGATGAGGCCCTTATGCGCCTCTTGGAGAAAGGTTACATCTTGGCCCTCAGTGGCGATAGGCCTGTGGGGGCTTTAGGCTGGCTGGCCGAGAACCTGGTAGCTTCGATAGAAGATGTCTTCATTTCGCCGGATTTTCCCGCCGCAAAGGTGCTCCCCGCTATGCTAGATGCAATGGAGGAGGAAGCCTGCACCCTCTTGTGCGAAGTGGCTATGGTTGCCCTTCGGCCCGATGACCCCTCAGGAGAAATCTACGAACGGAGCGGCTACCAACGTCAGGATGACCTTGATAACCTGTACAAAGCCTGGCGTGAGGCGGCTGCCCAGCTCCTGAAGGATGGGGGTCAGCTCTACCTGAAAAGGTTGCGGGAGGAAATCATCACCAAGCCAATATAGTGGAGGTGGCAATGGAAAAGCTTAAAGCTTTTTTCAACGAGCATCCTGTCCTATCGCAATGGATTGTCCTCGCCATTGGGATGGTTATCATCCTGATCTTCGCTGCCAGGGGTCAGGGGTTTAACCTGAAGCAATGGACGGCTCTCATTGTGGCCACCATCCTCCTGGCAGGGGCTTGCGTATGGATTATAAACTGGGAGTGATTTCCTGGGAGGGGTACAATGCCCACCCTATTACTCCGCAATGCCGATGTTCTGGTCACAATGGATGAGGGGGGCCGCCGCATCAGCGGAGGCGGTCTTTTCATCCGGGACAATGTCATCGAAGCTGTCGGCCCAACACGGGAGCTCCCCCCTGAGGCAGACCGGGTTATAGATGCCTCGGGGATGATAATACTGCCAGGGTTCGTGAACACCCACCATCACCTTTACCAGACCCTTACCCGGGCTTTGCCGCAGATTCAGAATGTCAAACTCTTCGATTGGCTGGTGAACTTATACCCCATTTGGGCCAGGCTTACCGGGGAAGCCGTTTACGTGAGCGCCCTGGTGGGGATGGCGGAGTTGCTCCTGTCGGGGTGCACCACTACCACCGACCACCTTTACATCTTCCCCAACGATGTCTCCCTGGATGATGAAATCCGGGCGGCGCAGGAAATTGGCATCCGTTTTCACCCCTGCCGGGGGAGTATGTCCCTGGGGCGCTCCCAAGGTGGCCTCCCCCCTGATGAGGTGGTCCAAACCGAGGAGGAAATCCTGGCCGATTGTCAGAGGGTGATAGAGAGATACCATAACCCTTCCCCTTATTCTATGTGCCGCATAGCGCTGGCTCCGTGTTCACCTTTCTCGGTTACACCCGAACTGATGAGGGAAGCGGCTCAAATGGCCCGTCAGTACGGTGTCCTGCTCCATACTCACCTGGCCGAGACCCTCGATGAAGAGGAATTTTGCAAGGAAAAATTCGGTGTGCGACCGGTGGAATATATGGCTGAGCTGGGCTGGCTGGGCGAAGATGTGTGGTTTGCCCACGTGATATACGTAAGCAAAGAAGAGATACGCCTTCTGGCTGAAAGCGGTTCTGGCGTGGCCCATTGTGCTACTTCCAATATGCTCCTGGGGTCGGGCATTGCGCCAGTAGTGGAGATGCTGGAGGCGGGCGTAAAGGTGGGCTTGGCCGTAGATGGCAGCACTTCTAACAATAGCTCCAATATGCTGGCGGAAATACGCCAAGCTTTGCTCCTTCAGCGGGTTCATTACGGTCCCGATGCCCTGAGCTTTGAGAAAGCGCTGGAGATGGCAACTTTAGGGGGGGCAAAGGTGCTGGGACGGGATGACATAGGCTCGCTGGAGCCTGGCAAAGCCGCCGACTTCATCGGCTTTCGCTTGGAGAGGCTCGAATACGCCGGGGCTGCCGTCCACGACCCTGTGGCAGCGGTGTTGTCTTGCGCTCCGGTGAGGGTTGACTTGGCAGTGGTTAACGGAAAGGTGGTGGTGGAAGACGGGCAGATACTGACGGTGGATATGGAGGAGGTGGTAAGAAAACACAACCGGATTGCCGCTCAGATTACTTCCCCGGAAGTGGGTTAAGAAATTGGTAAAGGAGAAAGAGGCTTTTTCAACACCCTCTGTACATCAGAATTTGCCAAGGGGTGAGTTTTGGATATAATAATTAACTGGAGGGATCGCCTAGTGGCCGAGGGCGCGCGTCTCGAAAACGCGTAGGGGCTTAGTCCCCTCGTGGGTTCGAATCCCACTCCCTCCGCCTTCAAAGGTCGGTTGCTGGATAGCCCTTCGTTGAAGCATTAATTACACTTCGATGGCGGTGGAAAGCCGCCGTTTCTCTGTAAGCTGAGAAAGGGGGCGTTTTCCGACGGGGCGAAGCCCCGTCGGAAAACGCCCCCTTTTAATTGCCCCCGTTAGGGGAAATCCCCTAGCTTAAGAAGAGACAACCCTCTTCAACACGTTCGGCAGAGGAGATAAACGGGTGTTAGCTTTGGAGAGTTGATTCGGTCTGGACGAGGGAAGCGATGGAGATATTCTGAAGCTCGTTCCTGAGCGTTTCCTGCACTTTCATTAAGCAACATCGGATGGAACAGTGCGGCTCCCGATGACACCTCCCTGGTTCTACAGCACAATAGCTTAACCCCACGGGCCCATCCACTGCCTCCATAATATCCAGCAAAGAGATAGCCTCCGGCGAAACGGAGAGCTTAACCCCTCCTTTAGCTCCCCTCTTGGTCTCCAATATCTGAGCCGAAGCAAGTTCAGCTACTATCTTGCTCAGGAAAGGCAAAGGGATACCTTGGCGGCGGGCTAGTTCTTTGGTAGAGATAAGGGTGCCAGAGGGCATCTTGGAAAGTTCTAACACAATCCTAATCCCGTAATCAGCCTTCTTGGTAAGAAGCATACTCATTCCTCCCTACTTCTTTATTTTCACAGGCACCACACAAGGGGGTGGGAAATTGCCGGTTATATCCACCACCACAAGGCGTAACTTGTAATCGCCCGGCGGTAAGGGAGAAGGGTCCCATACACCTAAGACCCCGTTTATCACCGGCTGGTTGCCAGAGAGGATGAAGGACCAGTTTTCGGGATTTTCACCGATGCCGAATTCCAACTTGTAATATTGGAAATTCTGGATGTTAGCCGTACCTATCACCTGTACCGGCCCTTGGAGCACGGCATTAACGCCAGGGGAGGTTATGTTTACTCCTGGGTTCGGGCACACCGGAGGAGGCGGTGTAGGGGTAAAGGTGGGCTCGGGGGTGAAGAGAGGCACCACTATGGTGCGCCTGGGCCGGATAGGGGTTGGAGAGGGGGTAGGCGTGGGCTTAGGGGTTGCTGTTGGCGTGGGGAGGGGTAGGACATTGACCAGGGATTCTTGGGTCGGTTCAGGCGTTAATATTACCGGAGCCACCACCTTATCCATATAGAAAGCGAACCCCAGCAAGATAATTAGCACAATGGTCCAGGCCCAGGTCCGGTAGAGATGCCCCAAAGCCGCTTCTTTCTCCAAAGCGAAGAGGGCTTGTTTCCTCTCCTGCCTGGCCAGTATCGCTTCTCTCAAGTTGTAGATGGCACCCAGCAAGCATACGACGTAGAACCAACGGGCGTATTTGGCCAGTAATTCCACAATAACCTGCATCTTTTCCCTTCACCTCTCTTCAGCATATATCATAGGGATTAGAACCCGAAGCAAGGCTTTAAGCCGGGGGAGGACAAGCTTCCCAGCTTCGAGGACTTCCTCGTGATTTGGGCCTTTATCAGCGGGGTGAAGGGGGATGATGTTGCTTATCCCCGATATGCCCAGAACCTTCATCCCTCCGTGCCGGGCTGCCAGAACCTCGGGCACCGTGGACATCCCCACAGCGTCAGCTCCTATGAGGCGCAAAAGGCGAACTTCCGCCGGGGTTTCATAATTAGGCCCGGCCACCATTACGTAGACACCTTCGTGAAGCTCAAGGCCAGCTTTCTTAGCGGCTTTGTGGGCTAGATTGCGCAGTTCAGGGTCATAGGCATTCACCATATCCACGAAACGGGGGCCCAGAGCCTCATCATTTGGCCCTCGAAGGGGGTTAATCCCAGCCATCCCAGGCAAGTTTATGTGGTCAATGATAAGCATTAAATCACCGGCTTTAAAGGAGGGGTTTAATCCTCCAGCCGCATTGGTGATGATGAGGACCTTTACCCCCATAAGCTGCATAACTTTCACCGGGAAAACCACCTGCTGGATGGAATAGCCTTCATAATAATGGGCACGCCCCTGCATCACTAGGATAGGGCTCCCGCTCATCTGCCCGGAGATTATCCTCCCAATATGGCCTTCAACCGTTGTTACCGGAAATCCTGGGACTTCATCGTAAGGGATTGTGATGGGGTTCTCGATTTCCTCAGCAAGGGGGTTAAGCCCCGAACCCAGTATTAATCCTATGAGAGGCTCAGACCCGATGCGCTCTTTCAGGAAAGCAGCTGCTACTTGGTAATCAGTAAGGGTGAAGAAGGTCTCAGCCATTTTATCCTCCCCTGACAAATCTGCTATAGATGAGGGTGGTTATTGCGCTGGAGTGTCCAAGGAGCTTCTTTATATCTCCAGCCGTGCCCCTTCCTGAAGCTTGTGCACCGCTAAGGAGTGACGAAGGGTACTGGGGCTTATCCTCTCCTTTATGCCTATTGCTTCTGTATAATGCTTTATTATAACCCATAAACCCTGCCGGGTAAGACGTTCGCCCTGGAGGTTCATAAAGAGCGCTGGAGAGGGTTTATCACTGGATACCAGGTGAATGCGGCCCTTGTAAAGGTACTGGCGTAATGCTTCCAAAGCAGATGGGGGGAGGGATATAACTCGCTCTTTACCCTTCCTTTTGAGGATTCTAACTGTCCTTGAAGCCAGGTCAACATCATCAACGTTTAGAGAGACCAGTTCGCTGGCCTTCATACCAGTGAAGTAAAGCAACTCCAGGATAGCTTTGTCCCTAAGAGCCTTAACACCGCCCTGCTTCGCTGGTTCCTCCAGAAGTCTGGCTACCTGTTCCCGTGTCAGGATTTTCGGTGCCCGCTTGGGTATCTTGGGGGTCTCAATGGTGACCGTGGGGTCATCCTCTATGGCCCCTTGATGCAGCAAGTAATGGAAGAACGAGCGGAGGGCGGCTATCTTGCGAGCCATTGTAGAAAGGGCATAAGAGCGCTCCTTCAAGTCAAGTATGTATTCGATAATAGCCTCTTTAGTGACCTCCGTCCAGGTGGGCACATCAGGGGCTTTCTTCTTGCTCCAGAAGGCTATGAATTGGTTTAGGTCATTCCTATAGGCGTTTAAAGTGTGCTCCGAGTAGCCCTTTTCATCTTTAAGGTACCTTAGGAACTCCTCAACCTTGTCTCTCATCCTCAACTCCTTATGAATTCAATGCAAGGGAAAGCCAATACCTAAATCACCAGGGGCTCTGCCTTTAATTCTACCATAATTTTCCATAAAATAAAAAGTCAGGATCGCCGGAGGGTGTTGAAAAAGTGCCACGCTGTTCTTGTTCAGATAGTTCCCTCCGGCGAGGGCAGGTTAAAAAGCATTTTTGAGGCTATTTTGTTGCACGGCGGCTTCGCCGCCGTGCAACAAAATACTACTCTTTTTTTCCCCTTGTTCCCGGGGGCAGGTTTAACCCCGGAGTTTTTCAACACCCTCTGGTAACTACAGGTTGCTCTAACCTATGAGTTGAGGTATAATACCGAAAAGTGATGAGTTTTAGGCAGGTTTGCCACATCGGGAGGCTGAAAATGCCCGTAAGAGTTCGCTTCGCCCCTAGCCCAACTGGATACCTCCACGTGGGCGGTGCCAGAACGGCTCTCTTCAACTGGCTCTTCGCTCGCCACCACGGAGGCTCTTTTATCCTCCGCATCGAGGACACCGACCGCACCCGCTATGTGCCCGGTTCGCTGGAAGACATAATGGAAGGCCTGCGCTGGCTGGGCCTCGAGTGGGACGAAGGCCCCGAAGTGGGCGGCCCCTGTGGCCCTTACTTCCAATCTCAGCGGATAGAGCTTTACCAGAAGTACGCCCACATCCTCATTGAAAGAGGGTGGGCATATAAGTGCTATTGTTCCCCTGAAAGATTGGAGAAGATGCGGGAAGAGCAACGCCGTCGCAAGCAACCACCTGGCTACGACCGCCACTGCCGCTTCCTCTCCGATGAAGAGCGGACCGCTTTGGAAGCCGAAGGTCGCAGCTACGTCATCCGCCTGAAGGTGCCTTTGGAGGGGCAAACCTCTTTTTATGACCTCATCCACGGCAAGATTACCGTCAACAACGTCAACATCGAAGACCTGGTGCTCCTCAAGTCTGATGGCTACCCTACCTATCACCTCGCCAACGTGGTGGACGACCACCTGATGAAGATTACCCACGTGATGCGGGCCGATGAATGGATTCCGTCCACTCCCAAGCACATCCTCCTGTACCAGGCTTTCGGGTGGGAGCCTCCCCAATTCGCCCACCTTCCCCTCATCCTCTCCCCTACCGGCAAAGGCAAGCTCAGCAAGCGCAAGACCGTTGGAGCCGATGGGCGCACTTATCCGGTGCTGGTGAGGGAATTCCGGGAGGCCGGTTACCTGCCCGAAGCAATGTTCAACTTCCTGGCCCTCGTGGGTTGGTCATACGACGACCGCACCGAGCTTATGAGCAGGGACGAAATCATCGAACGCTTCTCCCTGGAGCGGGTAAAATCCTCCCCGGCCTCTTTCTCTTACGATAAACTTGACTGGATGAACGG
>Ga0164310_10001943_pt1 | contig 11818 bp, 10 predicted proteins | sample GuaBasSedimGuay1_FD_121795 | JGI IMG/M metagenome (GOLD analysis project Ga0164310, IMG submission 121795) | Subseafloor sediment microbial communities from Guaymas Basin, Gulf of California, Mexico - Guay1, Core 4569-9, 0-3 cm | ecosystem: Environmental > Aquatic > Marine > Hydrothermal vents... | reverse complement strand
CTCGACAGCGCAGAACTCCTTCGTCACTGCCTCGATGGCAGCGTCAGGAGCGATGCGACCGTAGCCCTCCTTGTTGTCCTTGCCGCCCCGATCCCAGCCGCCGGCCGGTGCGCCGGGCCGCCTGCGAGGATCGTTGCTGGCGCCAGCGTTAGCAAACCAGGGGTCCCGGCTGGGGTTGGCGTCTGTAGGCGAGAAGCTGGCGCCATTGGGAGTGTCCAGCAGTCCATTGGCACCATTCCGGATCACCGCATCTACGCCCGCGTTATAGATGTTGTTGCCGTTGACATCGCGGATCAGCTCGTCGCCCCAGTTGCGCAGGCCGTCGCCGTTCTCATCGAACCACAACCACTGAGCAGGCACCGCTTCACCGCCGGGCACCTCAAAGGTGGTCATAAGTACGATGGACTTAACAAGCCGGGCGAACTGCTCGTCGTATACCCACTGGCCCGGATCTTCGTCAATGATATCATCCTTGTCGTTGTCCACGCCGTCCCAGCGGTCTTCGTCTGCACCGCCTTCGTTGTCTGTGTTTTGGTTCTCGTAGTCGGTCATAGCGTCTACGATAAGGGCTACCTCACCCGCTACCATCGGAGAGGCCTGGGAGGTGCCATTCATCTCGGTGAAGTTGTTGAGACCAGGGTTGCGGCCTCCTGTATCGTGTACACTGTTCCAGTTCCGATCAAACCATAGCTCACCACTGAGGGCATTGACGCCTGGATTGTGGGTGTTCAGACAAGCGTCGCCACCTGCCTGGTAGCCAGGCCGACCGTTCCAGTTCAGGAAAGGTTCGCCGCCACCCCGAACCCAGTTGGGCGGCGCATTCAACTCCAGGTAGATGTCCAGGTAGCGATCGAATTGGCGGTTGTGGTTCAAGTCGCCGCAGCGATCACCGCCGTCAAACTGACCGTCGCTATCGTTGTCAATGAAGGGTTCAGGTGCGTTGGAGTCCACAGAGGTCATCGTAGCGGTCCGGATGAAGTTGTTATCAATCACCCATCCTCCACCCGGCGCGACGACGTCTGGCTTGGTCACTCGCAACAGTGGATCACCGTTGCTGCTGAACCAAGTGACCTGGTCGCTATCGCTAACAGCCCCCACCGTGAGGACTTTGGGCTCTGTGGCAGGGGTGTTGATGAGACCACCGCCTTGTTCATTATCGAACTCGTTGCCGGCCGCATTTACTACCACCACACCCGCTTCTACCAAACGACGGGTAGCCACACCCCAGGTACGGGCGGGAATGTCCCGCTGGCGCAGGCTCTGGTTCACCGCCACGACGTGGTAAGCGGCCAGGTTGTTTCGCAGCCAATTGAGACCGTTGATAATGCCAGCGTTAGCGTTGCCACTTTGGGGATACCGCACCCCCACCAGTCTGGCATCGTAGGCCACGCCGCGCAGCTCACGGCCGCCGGGTGCACCTATGCCCGTTCCTGCCGCGATACCTGCAACGTGGCTGCCATGTCCGTCCTGATCCTGAGGTGCAGTGGCGGAGAGTTGGTCTTCGTCGTGCCAGCCCACGATTTTCGTGCCGGCGGCCAGCGCCCTCCAGCCAACTACTATGACATCCTGATAGTTGCCAAGCCCGGGATGAGTAGGGTCCAGTCCAGAATCTATAATCGCTATAGCAGTCATGGGATCGCCAGTGTAGGCGAAGCGAGCATCAGGGGTGTTGGCCCCGTCTAGTGCACCTCCCCATACTTGCTGGATCCTGGTATTCGCAGTGGCCGTGTCCAGCGCAGGGGCCACCTCTAGGTCAGGATCGACAAAGGCCAGATCAGAACCTGCAGCAGCCCGATAATCGTCAAAGCGATTGGCAGGGATGGTGCCAAAAAAGCCATCAATGATCTCCAGTGTGAACTCGACCGTGCCATCAAAACTGGCAAAGAGATCCTGGTCGCTCTGAGTTACTGGGTGGGTCAGCATCACGATGACTGGCACGGGCGCATCTGGCTGGTCACCTTCCAAGATCTCCTCAATTTGCTCGGTTAAGTAGTCATTTACCTGGTCATAGTCCTCATCGGCGACGAAAGGCTCCGGCGCTATTGTCTCCGAATCCACAACGATTGTTCCCGAAATCTCGCGGTACGTACAGACAAGTTCGACCTTCTGGCCCATCTGCAAGGCCTGGTCAGTACCGAGGGTAAAGGTACATGTCACGACCTCCGGGCCATCGGACTGGGAGAGAGTGAACAAGTCCGGCTGGTCGGTTGTGATGCTAACAGGGTGGACGGCCCCGACCGCTGCCTCGGCCATAAAGGTCAGCGAAAAACGTTCAATGGGGTGACCCACGTTGTTGCGGACAAAGTAGGAGACGCGTGTCTCGTCATCGCCCAGTAACTCTGTGAGCCGTGTAATGCGGGGATGTTCAGCGATGAGTACGTGACCAGGAGGCAAGACTGCCTCGGGGTCAAAGTTGCGCATAAAAAGCGGCAAGTGGACTATGTGGGTAACGGCATCGGTGATAGACAACATACTTCCGTCGCCGGCTTGAGCCGCAACTACCGATGCAGCAGCGGCCCGCTCTGCAGAGGGCAAGATAGGTGCTTCCGGCGCGGGTGCGGCCTGGGAAGGCAATAGAAGCACCGCCGACAAGGCGAGAAGAAGGAAGCAGCCCAGGATCAGGGTCAGGCCCATGAGACTGAGCCGCTTCCGGCGATCTACCGAGATACCACAGGGTCTTTCCCCTTCCATTCCTTAACCTCCCTTCTCAAAACTAATAACGACCAAACTCATCGGTAGATACGGGTTTATGCTTTCGCCTTATGACCTCACATTATTTAACGTAAAACTCAGTTCTCGGGTATGGGTATGTTTTACAAATCCGCCGCCGCTAACCCCGCCACCGGCCGGGGTCGGATACGCAAACCCGACCTACTATTGGGATGCTGCTAACCCCGCCACCAGCAAGTCAAGCGCCACCTCCGCCTCGATCTCCCCGCTCTTGATGGCCACGTCGGTGTCCAGCAGGTGGCGATACACCTTCTCCAATTGCGCAGCGGTGAAGTGGGTCGCCTGGTTGTGGAGTTTGCGCGCCGGGAAGGGATGCAATTTGAGCGCCTGGGCGATGTCCCGCGAGGAGGACCCCTGCGCCTTCAGTTCCTTGACCTGAATGAGGAGCCGGAACTGGCGCACGATCATCGCCAGGAGCCCCAGCGGATGCTCGCCCGCGTCCAGCAGGCGGTGGAGTGTCTGGGCAGCAGTGCGGCCGTCCCGTCGGCCCAGCGCATCTACCAGATCGAAGACGACGGCGGTCTGGGCGTAGGGCACCACGGCCTCCACATCCGCTTTCGTGATGGGGCGTTTGGCGTTGGTGTAGGTCACCAACTTGGCGATCTCCTGGTCGAGCAGCCGCAGGTCGGCACCGACGAGGGCGGCGAGTTGCCGGGCGGCCTGGGGTTCGATCTCGCCGCCGTGCCTGCGGACGCGCTTGGCGATCCAGCGGGGCAGGGCCTTCGCATCGGGCGGGTCGAAGCGCTTGACGTAGCCCCGCTCTTCCCGCTGGGCCAGTTGGAGGATGGGGTGCTTTGCCGGCAGGGGGCCATCTTCAACGAAGACCAGGCGGGTCGTTTCGGGCAGACGGGGAAGGTAATCGGTCAGGGCGGCCAGGTACTCTTTCTGAGCCGTAGAGAGTTCCTGGCCTTTCCGGGGGGTGAGCCGTGTCAGCAAGCCCTTGACGATGACGAGCCGCTTTTCGGCCAGGAAGGGGATGGCGTCGCAGGCATAGCGCAGTTCGGCCAGCGTGAGGTTTCTCCCATCAAGGAGGGTGGTGTTCAGGTCCACGGTGTCGGGCGGGCCGAGGCGGCGCTTGAAATCGGTCAGCGTCTCGGCGCGGGTGAACTCGTCTGCGCCGTGGAAGACGTAGAAGGTAGGTGGAGGCTTGGACATCTGGGCAACTCTATAAATACATGTCGCGTGTTGCGTAATCCGTTGTCGTCCTGGAATCCGCGTTATCCCTCGGTGCGGACGTGGTGGACGACGATGCCGGCCCGCTCCTCCCGCGTGACGCCGACGATGCGCAGGCTGCCGACGTCGGCCTGAGTGGTGACGCGGGCCTGGAAAGCAGCCCCCAGCGGTCGGGCCAGGATGATCCCCAACGTGGCGGCGGCGCAGGCGAGCGGCAGGCGGGCGATCCACTCCAGGCAGCCTTTAGGTCTGCGTCCCAGGGCCAGGAAGGCGCCCACCCCGGCCAGTGTCCCGGCGACGGCGAGGTTGGAGCCGCACTGGGGATGGATGGCCATCTGCCATTGCCCGGCTTTCAGCCGTCGCAGCCCCTCCTGGGCGGCAGCCAGCACTCCCTCGGTGGGCACGTCGCCGTAGATGTAGAAGCCCCACAGCGAGGCGCGCCCCACCAGTCTGAGGCCGCGATAGCGTTCGCTGAGGACGTGCATCGTCGCATGTTCCAGCGCGTGATTGCGGCGCACGCGGGAGATGAAAGGGAGATTCAGCAAAGTTGGCAAGGGATATGCTTTCTCCATCGGTACCTCGGTGGCGTGAAATGTGATTCTGTAGGGCGGGATCTCATCCCGCCTTACAGCAGCATTATAGCATATCCTTCACCAACTTCAACCGACTTGCCTTTCCTGCCCGACGGTGTTACACTACCAGGCGACTTCAAGTGGGAGGCGACGATGGCAGCGCAGGCGTTGTATCGTAAGTGGCGACCCCGAACGTTCGACGAAGTGGTGGGACAGGAGCATGTCGTCCGCACGCTACGTAACGCACTCACCTCCGGGCGCATCCACCACGCTTATCTCTTCGCTGGCCCCCGGGGGACCGGCAAGACGACTATGGCGCGTTTGCTGGCCAAAGCGGTCAATTGTCTGGCCCCGGAGGACCAGCGCCCCTGCAACGAGTGCGCCATCTGCCAGGCGGTCAATGAGGGGCGGCTGCTCGATCTGATCGAGATTGACGCCGCCTCCAACACCGGCGTGGACGACGTACGAGAACTGCGGGAACGGGTCGGCTTCCGCCCCAACGAGGCCCGTTACAAGGTTTACGTCATTGACGAGGTACATATGCTCTCCAACGCCGCCTTCAACGCGCTGCTCAAGACACTGGAAGAGCCCCCACCTCACGCCATCTTCGTGTTGGCGACAACCGAGCCACACAAGATCCCCGCCACGGTGCTCTCGCGCTGCCAGCGTCACGACTTCCGCCGCATTCCCGTCAGCAAGATCGTTGCCCGCCTGGAATGGCTGACCGAGCAGGAGCACATCCGGGCTGACCGGGAGGCGCTGACGCTCATCGCTCACCAGGCCACCGGCAGTATGCGCGACGCCGAGAGCCTCCTCGACCAACTGGCCTCCTACGACGAGCAGGGTATCACCGTCGCGGAGGTGCGTGCAGCGCTGGGGATAGGAACCGGTGAGACGGTCATCCAAGTGACCGATGCGCTGGTCAAGAGTGATGTGGCACAGGGCCTGGGGGCCATCAACACAGCCGTGGACGAGGGAGCCGACCCCCGCCAGTTCGCCCGCCAGATGGTGGAGCATTTGCGGGCGTTGCTCCTGCTGCGACTGAAGTCCGGCGTCGTTCCGGCTTATGTTTCGGAGGACCTGCGCCCTCGGTTGGAGGCCCAGGCCGCTGCTTTCTCGCCCCGCGCTCTGGCGCGGGCGGTGCGGCTTTTCAGCCAGGCTGCTGCTGAGGCTAAGGGCGGCTGGCAGCCCCAGTTGCCGCTGGAGATGGCCTTTATTGAGGCCGTGCTCCCACCTGAGCCGAAGAGTCCTGCACCCGGCGGGAAATCGGCCTCGGTCAGCACACGCACGCCATCTCCCGCCCGCCGTTCGAGGTCCTCACCGACGCCGACCAGGGCTGCCCCCGCTCACCCGGTGTCACGTCCTCCATCTTCGCCTCAGCCCAAAGCGGTCCGCGAGCCGGCACCTGCTTATGAGAGCCTCGCACCCAGCGTTGGCTCGTTGACGCCGGAGGCCTTACGGAGCCGCTGGCCGGAACTTTTGAACGCCCTGCGCCCGCGTAATCTCTCGCTGGAGGCGCTGATGCGCTCGTGTGAGCCGGTGGCTGTCGAAGGAGACGTCGTCGTGCTGGGGTTTGCCCACAACTTTCACCGCAGTAAGGTGGAAGAGGAACATAACAAGCAGATCGTTGAGGACGTGCTGAGCAGCCTGATTGGTCAGCGTTACCGCGTGCGGTGTGTTCTGGCTCGCCGGGAGCGTACTGCCACGGCCTCACACCGCTCGAAGTCAGAGCCTGTCGGTGGGAAAGTCACCTCATCGGTAGAGCAGATTATCGCCGAGGACCCGGTGGTGCGTGCGGCGGTGGAGGATTTGGGGGCGCAGATCGTGCAACGGCACGAATAGCAGGGAGGTTGCATTGGGCAGAAGAAAGATCAAACGAAAGAAGGCCCCGGCCGGTCCGCGGATGAGCCAGGCCGGGATGCTCCAGCAGTTGCAGAGCCTCCAAGAAGATATGCTCAAAGCGCAGGAGGAACTCGCCACGATGGTCTTCACGGCGACGGTGGGCGGCGGTGCGGTGACCGCCGTCGTCACCGGCGAACGACGGGTGCAATCACTCACCATCGCGCCGGAGGTGGTGGACCCCGAAGACGTGGAGATGTTGCAGGACCTGGTCATCGCTGCCGTCAACGAGGGGCTGGAGCAGGTGGATCGGGCCGTGACCGAGCGGATGGCAGCCTTCACCGGTGGGCTTGGCATCCCCGGCTTGCTTTAAGGTGTGGGTGGCGATGCAAACGGCTCCTGCTTCAGTGACGCGGCTGATCGAGGAACTTGCGGAACTACCGGGTATTGGCCGCAAGACGGCCGCCCGTCTCACCTACTTCCTACTGCGCGACAAATCGGACCTGGCAGGGCGGCTGGCCGAGGCCCTGCGCAATCTTAAAGAACGTACCCGCTTCTGCTCCGTCTGTTACAACGTCACCGAGGAAGACCCCTGTCCTATCTGCGCCGATCCAGGACGCGACCACACCATTATTTGCGTAGTCGAGGAGCCGCTCGACGTGCTGGCGCTTGAGCAGGCCGGGGTGTACAAGGGGGTATACCACGTCCTGCACGGCGTACTGGCACCCTCAGAGGGGATGTTCGTCGAGGACTTACGCATCGGCGAACTGGTGGCCCGCGTCCGAGGCAGCGACGTGGAGGAGGTGATCCTGGCAACCAATCCTACGAGCGAGGGCGACTGGACGGCATCCTACTTGCTGACGCGGTTGCGCCCGTTGGGCGTGCGTATCACTCGGTTAGGTCGGGGGTTGCCCGTGGGCGGCGACCTGGAGTACGCCGATGCGGTGACGCTCACGCGGGCACTGGAAGGGCGAGAGGCAATCTGATGCCCGGGCGGGCGCATGAACACCTGAAGGAGTGGCTGCCCGTGATTGATCCAAGGAGACCCGCCCGCTACGAACGCATCTACGCGCAGTTGAAAGACCTCATCGTCGGCAAATCGCCCAACCTCTTGGCGGCGATGGCGACGATCTGTGCCGTGCTGCACCACAAGATGCCTCACCACTCCTGGACCGGCTTCTACTTCGTGGCCTCCGAGGACGAACTGCACGTGGGACCGTATCAGGGACCGGTCGCCTGCCAGGTGCTGCGCGGTCGCGGCGTCTGCCTCCACTGCGCCCGAACCGGACAGCCCGTGGTCGTGCCGGACGTCGAGCAGTTCCCCGGTCACGTCGCCTGCGACCCGCGCTCCAAAAGCGAAATCGCCCTGCCGGTGGTCAAAGGGGACAAAGTGATTGCCGTGCTGGACATAGACTCCCACAAGCCGGCCCAGTTCGACGAGGACGACATCCCCCCGCTGACCAAAATCTTGAACCTGTTGCAGCCGCATCTTTCGTTCCATCGGCGTCTCCGCTGAGCACTTTATCGAAAGCGGTAAGCATAGCGTGGTTAGGATCGAATCATGTTGACAATTGCCGAGGTCTTAGAGATGCCGGTCTTCGCCGCCGCCAGGGTAGTAGCCGGCAAGAAGGGGTTGAGCAATCGCATCCAATGGGTCCACCTGATAGACATCCCCGAGATGGCCGATTGGTCTCAAGAGGGCGAGCTCCTTTTCACTACTGCCTTTGGCCTCAAAGACCGGCCTGAGTTGCAGAGCGTCCTTATCCCCAATTTGGTGGAGCGCGGTGTAGCAGGTATGGTGGTAGGTATCGGGCGCTATTTTCACCATATCCCGGAAGTGATGATTGAATGGGCGGACAAATTGGGCTTTCCTATCATCACACTGCCGTGGGAAGTTCCCTTCATCGAGGTTACACGCGCCATCTCCGAGCGGATCGTGCATGAGCGATATAGGCTGTTGCAGCAGTCGTTGCATATTCACAACACCCTCACCCAGTTGGTGCTCATGGGAGATAACCTTGATGCTTTGGCGAAGGCGCTGGCGGAATTGGTCCAGTGCTCGGTTACCATCGAGGACACTCACTTTCGACTTCTGGCCTGCGCTACGTGGGGAGAGATTGACCAGGCCCGGCAAGAGAGCATCCTGCAGCGCCGCACACCGCCGGCCCTTTTAAGTGAGTTGGAGCAACGTGGCATTCTGGGTGAACTGCGCCAGAGTCTACATCCCATGCGCATCCCTCCTTTGCCGGAGCAAGGGCTCACCTTCGAGCGGATTGCGGCCCCTATTGTGGCCGGGCGTGAGGTGCATGGCTACGTCTGGCTGATTGTCAAAGACAGACCCATTAGCGAACTGGACATGATAGCCATTGAGCATGCCGCTACCGTGGCCGCTTTGATTCTGCTTAAGGAGAAGGCCGTCTATGAGACAGAGCAACGGCTCAGGAGTTCCCTGCTTGACGAGTTGCTAGAGGGGGAATCCGATCTCAGAAGCGAATTGCTGGAAAGGGTCAGACACTTCGACCACAGTCTGACTCAGGGCCAGCAAATCTTGATCCTCCATCAGAACAATGGCGGCAACCTGTCTAATCTGAGTCGCTGGGTGGAGCAGAAGATCAGAGAGCAACACCAGCCGGCCCTGGTGGTGGAGAGAGGAGAGAACCTGGTGCTCCTCCTGGAGGCTTCTCAGACTGAGGAAGGGATGCGGCTCGCTCGTGCGCTGTGGGAGGCGGGCAAGAAGGAAGGATACCTTTTCTCCGTGGGTGTAGGGCGAGCCTACCGGGAATGGGAGAGGCTCTCCGAGAGTTACGAGGAAGCGCAGGAGGCTCTGGAAACAGGACCATCGCTGCTGGGACGAGAGGTCATTTCGTTCGATACATTGGGATTGCTATACTGGTTGCGTCATCTGCCTCCGGGGGTGCGCGAGAAGAACCGTTTCAGCCAGGTGGTCCTGACCCTGGCCGACTACGATGCCCAGCGAGGTGGAGAGCTTCTCAAGACCCTGGAGACTTACCTCGACGCGGGGAGGAATGTACAAGAGGCTGCCAAACGCCTCTTCCTCCATCGCAATACAGTTCGCCAGCGCTTGAGCAAGATCGAAGCCCTCTGTCATCTGACACTCAACGATCCCCTCACCTGCCTGAATTTGCACGTGGCCATAAAGGAGAGAAGGCTACAGTCGGGCGATTGATGTGCACGGCGCACACTTTTGGGGCTGTTTTTGTGGTCTATTTGGCCCTTTACATGTCGCATTGTACATGGTAGAATATTCAGGGATTATCGCTTCAGGCAGGGCTGAACACCCTTCGAGTTCCCCCTTTTCAGAGAATTCAAGTGCCAAACTCGCATGCAACAAGGAGAGGCGTCTCGCAGGCGGTAGAAGCCGATTTCCTCTTTGGCCGTCTGAAGCAATTGCAAATGCGTTATCCTCGTCTCATCGGCGATGTGAGGCATGGCAATTTGGTGGTGGATGTGGAGTTCTACCTGGAAGATGTGGCCATTGATGCCACTCACTGCCTTCTGGATGCTGGCATCACCGCAGTTCATCGTATGGATTCCCCCAAAGTCATGAGCCTTCAACTCCCGTCGTTGCTAGATCAGCAGCAAGGACCACTGGTCATCAATCTCCTGGATCGCTTTTTGCGGGGGAAAACCACTTGAGTTTTCAGAGAAAGGAGGTGAGGCGCACTGGCCTGTGATATTGCGCGTGGTGGACGGCTATGTCTGGTGATCCTGCCACTGGACATAGCCGTGTAGCGGAAACAGACGACTGTGCAAAATAACAGGAGGTAAAGAAGATGAAAGACAGAGGGCGTTTTCTATTTGTGCTCTTGGCTGCTTTCTCGGTGGTAACACTGGCGGTCAGTTGTGCTGCGCCAGCCGCTCCCACCAAGGAAGCCTCCCCTACTCCGAAACCAGCCGAGGAGGTCACCACCATAAAGGTCGGGGCATTGCACCCGGTGTCAGGTGACTCGGCCGCGACAGGCAAAGCGATGCGCCAGGCGCTGACCTTTGCTATTGACGAGGTCAACGCTCAAGGGGGCATTCAGTCGCTAGGTGGCGCTAAGATCGAGTTAGTCTATGGGGATACTCAAACTAAGCCGGACGTCGGGGTCAGCGAAGTGGAGCGGCTGATCGAGCAAGAAGGGGTGGTGATGGTCGTGGGCTGCTACAATAGCTCGGTGACCAAGCCTACCACCCAGGCAGCAGAGCGGCTGAAGACTCCTTTCCTGGTGGACATCGCCTGCGCTGACGAGATCACGGAGCGGGGCTTCAAGTGGGTGTTCCGCATTTGCCCCAAGTCCAGTTGGTACGCTCGTGACCAGGTAGACTTCCTGAAGTATCTGGAGGAAGCGACCGGGTACAAGATAGAAAAGGTGGCCTTGTTGCACGAGGACACCGACTGGGGGATGTCCGTGGCAGACGGGCAGAAGAAGTATCTGGAAGAGGCCGGCTACGAGATGGTCATTGACGTGGCCTATCCAGCCAGTGCGGCCGATCTGAGCACACAAGTATCGAAAGTCAAAGCGGCTGATCCGGACGTGGTGCTGACCTGCACGTATCTGAATGATGCCGTCTTGATCGCGAAGGAGCGAGAGAAGCAGGGCCTTACCCACATCCCCTTCGTAGACGCGGCCGGCGGTACCATTGTGTCCGGCTTCATTGATCGGCTGGGCGCTACAGCGGAAGGATTGTTCTCCGTGCTGGAGTTCAGCAAGCACGCCCCTGGTCCCCCGAGTGAGGTGAACGAGCGTTACCATGAGAAATACGGGGAGGATCTGACGGGTAACAGTGCTCACTCCTACGTAGCCGGGTGGGTCGTCGCCGACGCGCTGGAACGGGCAGGTTCGACGGACAAAGAGGCCATCCGGGATGCTCTGGCCAAGACGCATTTGGAGCATGGTTCGCATATGATCCTGCCGGCGAAGGTGCTGGAGTTTGATGAGAACGGCCAGAACCCGAATGCCCGTATGTACATCGTGCAGGTCCAAAACGGCGAACTGATGCCCGTTTGGCCGCCAGACTACGCTGCGACTGAGGTCAAACTGCCATAGGGCCTGGTGATATTTGGTCTTATGGCGGTCGTGTTGTCAGTGGGGCTGAGCAGATCGAAGCAGGCAATCTCCTTGGGTATCCTCTCAAAAAATCGGGGCGAGAAACCAGGTTTTTTCCGAAAAACCTGGTTTCTCATCTGCCACTCCCCCGTTTGTTGAAAAGATACCTCCTCAGCCCCCTGACTTATCCGGTTTAGGGGGTGTAGATATGTCTATAACTCTGAGTTTTCCCCTCCTAGCCCAAGCGTTCGTTAGCGGGATCATGCTCGGTGGCGTCTTCGCTCTGATCGCCATTGGGTTGACCCTTATCTGGGGGGTAATGGGGATCATCAACTTTGCCCACGGCGAGTTTTTGATGGTCGGTATGTACATCGCTTACTTTCTTGCCGCCAGGACCGGCCTGGATCCATACTTCACGATTCTGGTCACCGTGCCGGCGCTATTTCTCATCGG
>Ga0164310_10001940_pt1 | contig 11826 bp, 13 predicted proteins | sample GuaBasSedimGuay1_FD_121795 | JGI IMG/M metagenome (GOLD analysis project Ga0164310, IMG submission 121795) | Subseafloor sediment microbial communities from Guaymas Basin, Gulf of California, Mexico - Guay1, Core 4569-9, 0-3 cm | ecosystem: Environmental > Aquatic > Marine > Hydrothermal vents... | reverse complement strand
GAGGAGGTCAATTTCATTCTTGGACAATCTCATTTCATCAACACAGTGGAAGACATGCACGAGGCTTTAGTTGCAGCAGTACCTGGAATCAAATTTGGATTGGCTTTTGGCGAATCTTCCAGGCCCAGATTGGTACACTGGTCTGGTACTGATACAACAATGATTGAACTGGCGAAGAAAAACGCTTTTAATCTCGCTGCAGGTCGTGCATTTATTGTTTTTCTCAAAAATGTCTTTCCAATTAATGTGCTCCAGGCAGTAAAAAGTGTGCCTGAAGTGGTACGTATCTTTTGCGCTACTGCTAATCCGGCCGAAGTAATAATCGCCGAAACCGAACAGAGACGCGGTGTGTTAGGTGTGATTGATGGTCAAAGTACCTTCGGGATTGAAGCAGAGAAAGATATCGAGGATCGTAAAGCGCTGTTACGGAAATTCGAGTATCAATTGTGAGCTTTGCATTCGTTAAAATCATTATGGTTATGTAAGCCGCCTTTTTCGATTTACATCTTCTGAATCTCAGAGGAATAAAGGTTAGGTCGGTGCTGTTGTTAGAAGATAACCCGTTTCTTTTTACGCGAGCGCAACCTTTCGCTAGGATTGGTTTTACCTGTATGAATTGGACAGATGGTTTTGGGGGCAAGATTGACATCAAAAACTTCTTCTACTACTTCCGGACAATATTCTGAGGCCAATTTTTTGCTTTGTTTACAGATTTTGAGCCGCACTACTCCGGGAGGCATGCGAAAATTTTCATAAGGTAGATTTAGAGTATCATGAGCCATTTTCATAAAATGTGCCCAGATGGGAAGTGCAGCAACGCTACCTGTTTGGTTTGGCCCTAAGGTCATGCTGGGATCATCAAGTCCTACCCATACTCCTGCTACTATTTGGGGAGTAAAACCAATAAACCAGGCGTCGGTGTATTCATCGGTAGTGCCGGTTTTGCCGCCTGCTGGTCTATCGAATCCATAAGTTGTTCGGGCTCGCACTCCTGTACCCCGGTTGATTACTGTTTCTAACATATCGGTCATAATGTAGGCAACTTTTTCGGAAAGCACCTCTTTACGAACTGGAGAATTTTCAATTAGTACTTCCCCATTGCGGTTGATTACTTTAGTTACAGCCATCGGTTTTGCCCATACTCCTTGATTAGGAAAAACTCCGTAGGCGGATGTAATTTCCAGGGGGATGACCTCGGAAGTACCCAGAGCCAAGGCATCTACTGGGCGAATGTTTGTAGTAATTCCCATACGGTGAGCATATTCTGCTACAACGCTTGGTTTGACAATCTCTTGTAGCAACCGAGCTGCAACCAAGTTCAAGGAAAGACGCAATCCATCCCGCAACGTTGTTGGCCCTCCTTGAGAACGGTCGTAGTTACGTGGTATCCAACGGGTGCCGTCGGGCATAAATAGTACTACCGGTTGATTTAGAATTTCAAAATCCGGTGAATAACCATTATCAATTACCGCTGTGTAAATAAATGGTTTAAAAGCAGAGCCTGGTTGTCGTTTTGCTTGTACCGCACGATTGAATTTTGATTCATTGAAATCTCTGCCGCCAATCATGGCTAAAATATGGCCGTTATGTGGATTAATAGCAACCAATGCTACTTGAACTGCCGCTTTCCTGTCTAATAATGAGTCGCGTTTTGCTTCATCTTTAAGAATGTTGTCTAACTCCTTAGGGTCTGGAATCATAGTAGACAAGATTTTTTCCTCCAAGTGCTTGGAGAGGATGTGTTTTCTTACCTGTTTTTGCAAGCGTGGTAGAAATTCCTGCACCGCTTTTTCCGCCGCGGCTTGTACGCGGCTATCCAAAGTGGTGTATATGGTAAACCCTCCGGTGTAAAGATTCTTACCAAAAACATCCTCCAGTTGCTGTCGTATGTATTCGGTGAAATAGGGAGCGATATTCTTTTTTGTTTCTCGATGTCCACCACTGCCCAGAACAATGGGTGTATTGGTTGCTGTCTCAAACTGCTGGCGAGAGATTACGCCGTTTTTGAACATTAAAGCCAGTACTAAATTGCGTCGTTTAAGGGCTCGTTGTGGCCTGCGAATAGGGGAGTATCCCCCAGGAGATTTTAATAAGGCTGCCAGCAAAGCGCATTCTTCCAGAGTTAAGTCTTTAACATCTTTATTGAAATAGAAATCTGCCGCCGATTTTATGCCATAGGTTCCATGCCCAAAATAGTAACTGTTCAGGTACATTTCCAGGATTTCGGATTTGGCATAAGTTCGCTCAATCTGAACTGCTGTAATGACTTCTCGTATCTTGCGAGTGAACGTTTTTTCCCTACTAAGTTTGCTGGGGTAAAGTTCACGTGCTAATTGTTGAGTAATGGTGCTGGCACCTTCCAACTTAGCCATGTGAATTAAATCCACCAGCGCTGCTTTGAACAAACGACGTACGTCTACTCCCCAGTGTTTCCAGAATTTTTTGTCTTCAGTAACTAATACAGCTTGTTTCAAATATTCTGGAATCTGGTTGTAGGGGATGTATTCTCTGCGTTGGGTGTAAAGCTCTTTGATTAGAACACTATCGGCAGAAAATATCTTCGTTACCAGTTTTGGCTCGTAGTGTTCTAACTGAGTAAGAGGGGGAAGACCGCTAATCACATAAATAAAATAACCAATAAAACCTATCGTAACCAGGCCAATTAATCCTGCAATTAAATAAGTCTTTGGCTTTTTCTTTAACTTGATGAGAATTCTTCCCCATTTAGGCGATAAATTGGAGGTGCGAAAACGACGTCTCATTGTTGAATCCTTTTGCAATTACTAATCAGTTTTTGAGCGCACAACAATTGTAAATCCCATTCCATGGCATTTAACTTTTTTAACGTGCGGATTACCCAAGAAGTTTCCTTTCTTTACTACCCGATTTCAATTCCCATTTTTTGAGGGTAAGCTGGCTGCCATCGAAGAGTGCATAAGTAAAATGCGAAAGCCAATCGCCCAAATTTACATAGATGCGAGAATTAACAGCAACTTTCATGGGACGATGGCTGTGACCCATGATTACAAAGTCGTATCCTTTATTGAACTGTTCTACAGCAAAATTTAAATATTCTTGATCCTCCTCATGCTGTTTTTTAATATCTTGCTGATAATGATTGCGGCTGAGATGAGAGGCATAACGGGCTATTGGAATTCCAATATCAGGATGGAGAAATTGGTAAATTTTAATGATAAAAGGATGTTGAAGAAAACGTTTCATCAATCTGTAGCCCACGTCTCGTTTAATAATCCCGTCTCCATGGAAGATAAAAAATTGTTTTCCACCTAGTTGGGTAGTATGTATGCCGTGATAAACTTTTATCCCCATTTGCGTGGGGAAAAATTCTCTCATCCAGAAATCGTGATTGCCGGTAACAAAAGTGATAGGGATTCCTTTTTCCCGCAGAATCAGCATCTTTGAGAGAATTCTTTGATAATAATTTGGAATAACCCAATGGTATTCAAACCAGAAATCGAAGAGATCTCCCACAATGTAAAGGGAAACATTATTTTGACCTTCCAGGTAATTGAAAAAGTCGATTAGGTATTGTTCTTTGATTATTTCGTTTTGCAGATTGCGCGAGCCAATGTGAGCATCTGAAATAAAATAAACAGCTTGCATTTGTTCCTCTTTTTAGAATAGTACACCAAAGCAAAATAGTAATTTCCTGTTTAAAAAGCAAGGCTAAATTTTGTAAGTGTAGTGAGAAAAATATCTTGACAAATTGGAGAAAATTTCGTAATATTCACAAAGGCTTGCTAAAGGTTGTACCTATCGAAAAACGATTTAGCTTCGCATTTTGAAAGTTATAATGGCAGAATTGTCGATAACATCGTATGCTAAGATTAATCTATCCTTGCGCATTCTTCGGCAGCGTGAGGATGGATATCATGATATTGAAACAATATTGCAGACAATTGATTTAGCGGATCATCTGAACTTTACGGCATTGGAGACAACCGATATTCAAATTACCGTTTCTGGTGCTGATGTTCCCACTGATGAGTCGAATTTGTGTTTCAAAGCAGCTATTTTGTTAAGGGAAGTAGGTGGAGCAGGTAAAGGATGTAGGATTCATATTGAGAAAAAAATTCCACTTGGAGCAGGGTTGGGAGGTGGAAGCAGCAATGCTGCAGCCACCCTCTTGGCGCTAAATCGGCTTTGGCAATTGAACTTATCCGATTTGCAGCTTTTTGAGTTGGCCAAACAATTGGGTTCAGATGTGCCATTTTTTCTGCGTTCCGGTACCGCTCTGGCAACGGGACGAGGTGAAATTCTAAACTACTTTGAGTCACCATGGGACTACTACGTTGTGGTAATCTACCCTGAAATTCAGATTTCTTCTGGTTGGGCTTATGGAAATTATAAAATTAACTTGACAAATTCTAAAAAAGATGTTAAATTAGATAGTTATTCATTGCAGCAAATTCAACTTCATGAATTTGTTGAATTTTTCCGGAACGATTTTGAGAGTGTAATTTTTGCACACTATCCGCAATTGAAAAAGATCAAAGAAGAGCTTCAGAACGATGCCTTTTATGCAAGTTTGTCGGGTAGCGGTTCTGCAATTTATGGACTTTTTGAACATAAATCAGATGCGGAAAAGGCATATTATCATTTTAGAAGACAGTACCCTACATTTTTAGCAAAACCTGTTTTGGATTTGTAAATTCAGACTTCTGCAAAATGCGAAAATTGGTAGCTGCAGGCTGAAGCCTGCGAGTTGTAATTTCTATATTTATGGCGCCTTACGCAACCTAAAGGTTGCGACTACCATTAATTTAAGATGTAAATTGTCTATTTTGCAGAAGTCTATTTGTAAATTAAATAGGGAGGGGTAGTATGGAGATCACCGAAGTAAGTATTAACCTTATGGACGAAGAAAGGTTAAAGGCATTTGCTAATGTTACTTTTGATGATGTCTTCGTGGTGCGTGGTCTTAAGGTGATTAATGGTAACAAGGGATTGTTTGTCTCGATGCCCAGCAGGAAGTTAAATGATGGTACTTATCGAGACATTGCGCATCCAATTACTAATGAGTTTCGGATTAAAATGGAGAAAATAGTTCTCGAAGCGTATCATGAAGTACTGGCGGAAGAGAAGTCTCAGACCGCTGCAAATAGTAAATAACCACTCAATTTATTGGATTTTTTTAGGTACGATGAAAAAGAATAGAGAGAAGAAAATATTTTCTGGTTCAGCCAATCCAACTTTGGCAGCTAAGATTGCCGAAAAGCTTAACCTAAAGCTGGGCTCAATGACTATACGGCGCTTTAGCGATGGAGAGATTTGGGTCAAATACAACGAGAATATTCGTGGTGCAGATGTTTTTATTATTCAATCTACTAACTCGCCAGCGGAGAATTTGCTAGAACTTTTGATTATGATTGATGCGGCAAGGCGAGCCTCAGCAGCTCGAATCACAGCAGTAATTCCCTATTTTGGCTATGCACGTCAGGATCGTAAGGATCAACCACGTGTGCCCATTTCTGCCAAATTGATTGCCAATCTAATCACTGTAGCTGGTGCTGATCGAGTTCTCACCATGGATCTTCATGCCCCCCAAATTCAGGGGTTCTTTGATATTCCGTTTGATCATCTTTACTGTTCTTATGTATTTATGAATTATTTTCGCAAGAAGAAGATTCCTAACTTGGTAGTAATGGCTCCGGATTTAGGTGGTATCGGTATGGCTCGAGCTTACGCTAAAAGACTGAAAGCTGAGCTGGCGTTGGCATATAAACGTCGAGAAGAGCAGAACAAAGTTGCAGAGATGGAAATTATGGGGAATGTACACCACAAAAACGTGCTAATTGTTGATGACATGATAGACACTGGTCGTACACTGATCCGGGCTGTTCAAAGGCTAAAAGAAGAGAAGTTAGGTGCAAGGGATATTTATGTGGCCTGCACCCATGCACTGTTGAACGACGAAGCAGTGCAAAGGATTGATCAGGCTCCAATAAAAGAAATTGTGGTAAGTGATTCTGTTTTAATTCCTCCTGAAAAGCAAATTTCTAAGCTCAAGATTTTAAGTGTGGACAGTCTATTTGCTCAGGCGATTAATTGCATCCACGAGGAGAAATCGATTAGTGTATTATTTGACATTGTGAAATGAAAAAAGGAGTAAGTACTATGGCTGAGGCGGCATTACAGGTAGAAAAACGTCAGAAAAATACCAAATCGTACCTGAAGCAATTGCGAAAATCTGGGAAAATCCCCGGGGTGTATTACATGCATGGAAAGGATTCCATACCCCTGATAGTCAATGAGAAAGAATTACGTAAGTTACTGACTTCGAATATTAGTGTTTTTACATTGAATTTTGGAAAAGGGGGAAGGAAATCTTGTGTTATTAGGGAAGTACAGCGTGATCCTGTAAAAGGAAATATTTTGCATGTAGACCTTATGGGGGTTAAAGCCACTGAAAAGATTGTTGTGAAAGTTCCAATACATCTGGTAGGTACCCCTGAGGGTGTAAAAACTGAGGGGGGCATATTGGAACATCATCTTCGGGAAGTGGAAGTTGAATGTTTGCCTAAGGAAATTCCTGATTCAATCGAGGTGGATGTAAGTTCTTTAAAAATTGGAGACTCTATTTTAGTAAAAGATATTGAACCAGGGAATGTTGAAATTGTCACAGACAAAGAACACCTTTTAGCAACAGTAGTTCCTCCGGCAGTGATGCCCGAAGTAACACCTGCGGAAGAAGTAGAGGTTGAAGAAGAACTTAAGGAGCCGGAGGTAATTGGCGAAAAAGAGCGCGACCAACAGGAAAAAACTGCAGAAAAATAAGCCAGTAAAGATTGAGTGTAGAAAAACATTTCTTAATTGTGGGTTTAGGAAACCCGGGTCGCCGATACTCTAAAACCCGGCACAATATCGGATTTATGATCGTTGAGGCTTTTGCTAAAGTCCTTTCGCTGCAATTTAGACCAGGAGAAGGAGAGTTTATTGTTGCTGAAGGAACGTATGCCAATGCAGCAGTATCATTACTAAAGCCATTGACTTATATGAACCTAAGTGGTAGGGCAGTAGCTCAAGCAATGGCCTATTACAAACTTCCACTTTCTGATTTGTTAATTGTAGTGGACGATATTCATTTGCCATTGGGAGCAATTCGTCTCCGGAAAAAAGGTAGCGATGGGGGGCATAAAGGTTTGGCTTCGATTATTTACCATCTGAACAGTAAGGAATTTCCGCGATTGCGTTTTGGTGTAAAGGGCGAAACAGAAATACAAAATTGGGTCAGTTATGTTCTATCAGACTTTGAGCAGCAAGAGTGGAAGGTTGTAAACCAACGGATCCCAACTGCCGTGGAGGCTATTCAGTGCTTTATTTCCCAGGGGATTGATGTTGCGATGAATAAGTTTAATCAAAAATGGGTAAACGTAGAGGTGTAAAGAAAAAACGACGTTTTGCAAGGGAGGTTCGATGTTGCGATTTTATGAACTTGTTTTCGTTATGGATGCACAATTGGAGCAATCAAAGATTGAAGAATTCGCCAACAAAATCCAGAAAATGATCACTGATTCAGGGGGAAATATTCGAGTGGTAGACTACTGGGGGAAACGTCGATTGAGTTATCCGATCAAAAAGAAACAATATGGATTTTACGTTTACATTTTGTTCGAGGCTGACGGAAAGGTTATTGAACCTATCGAACGAGAGTGTCGACTAAATGAGTCTGTTTTGAGATTTTTAACTGTCCGTTTGAGCAAAAGAGCTATTCGGCAGATGCAACTAAGCAAGGAAAAGGTTAGCAAAGAGCCCGCCGATGTATCTGTAGGAACTCTGTGAATTTCCTGGGAGCCAGTTTTCCTGGAAAAGTGTTTTTAATGAAGACTTTGATGGTTTTAGTGAGGAGGGAAAAATGGCTGATTTAAAAATGCCTGAAATTAACAGTGTGTTAGTTGCTGGAAATTTAACCAAAGATCCCTCTTTGAGAAGGACTTCAAACGGCACCCCGGTTGCTAATTTTTTTATTGCTTCAAATCGACGTTTTAAAGATAACACGGGACAGTGGCGGGAAGATGTGTGTTATGTAGGGGTAGTAGCATGGTACAAGTTGGCAGAAAGTTGCTATGAAAATTTGAAAAAAGGAAGTGCAGTCCTGATTGATGGAGAACTTCAAAGCCGCAGTTTGAAGTCCAATGATGGCTCTAATCACAATATTGTGGAGATCAAGGCTCGAAGAATCCAATTTTTAGATAAACGAGGATGGTCGAAAAGTGAAGAATCGTCTACCCAGACCATCGACTCGCAAGATACGGCGGTTTCTGTTCCACCGTCTGCCGAAGGAGCGAATTTAGAAGATTTGGCTGAGGAGAGTAAAATCGAAGAACAAGAAGATTGCTCGAAGTTATCTGAAGAAAAAAGCGGTGAACAAAATAAGTTTGATTGATGTAAATTGTCTATTTTGCAGAGGTCTAAATTGTAAAAGCAAAAGGAGGATAAGTTGATTCGTGCTAAGAAAAAGAGAATTTGTCGTTTTTGCGAAAGCGGTGTAATTTATGTTGATTACAAAGACGAAAAGAAGCTGGTGCGGTTTACTACCGAACAAGGGAAGATTATTCCACGTCGTATTTCCGGTACTTGCGCATTGCATCAACGGCAATTAACCAAGGCTATTAAACGCGCTCGGCAATTAGCTCTGTTGCCCTATATTGCCGACCGGTATAGCTGATTAAGGACAACGAGAGAAATGGTAATATTACAGATGAAGGGAGTGTTGAGGTTATGAGAGTTATCTTGATGCAAGATTTCGAATCACTGGGACACACGGGTGAGATTGTGGAAGTAGCGGATGGGTATGCTCGTAATTTTCTGATTCCACGTCGAATTGTATTAGAGGCCACTCCAGGAAATATGAAAAAATTTGAAGAGGAGAAAAAACGACAGCTCCTTCGTCTTAACCGAGAGAAAAAAGTTGCAGAAAAGTTAGCTAAAGAGCTGGCAAAAATTTCCTGTACAGTTCCTGTTGCGGTAGGAGAGGAAGACAAAATATTTGGTTCAGTTACTTCCCAAGATATTGCTGATGCCCTAAAGGAAAAGGGTTACCAAATAGACAGACGTAAAATATTATTAGATGAACCAATCAAAGCATTGGGCATTTACACAGTTCCTATTAAACTTCATCCCGAAGTAGATGCTGAAATTAAACTATGGGTGGTGAAAAAGTAAAAATTTGAAGTAGGGAAAATGAATGAACTTATTTTGGCTTCTTTCCCTGGCTCATTTGATGGGGGATTTCCCCTTCCAAACCGATAAGGTTTTCTATTACAAGCGCAATTTTCGCTGGGGGGGGCTATTTCATGTTGCTATTTGTACATTTTTCAATATCTTGCTCACTCTTCCCTTTCTGAAACTTCGTTATTTCTGGCTGCTTCTTCTCATTCTTAGCGTCTCTCATTTTCTTTATGACGAACTTAAAACCTGGTTTACCCAAAAGGTAATGCGCGACAATATTTTTCTTTTTCTATTAGATCAAACACTGCATTTTTTTACTATTTGGGTGGTAGTGCAACTGTTTTCTATCTTGCATCCTTTTCCATCAGTAGCAAAGTGGTCAATCTACACAAATACCTCTTTCATTGTTCGGCTTTCGGGATTTGTCTTTGTTACGTTTGCAACGGCACCGATAATTTTCTACTTGCAGAATTACTTTTCCTATCGTCGAAAACAAAGCGAAAAAAGGAACTTTCTTTTTCCAAAGGACAGAGTACGCTTGCTCGGTTATGTCGAAAGAGCTTGTGCTATTATAGTATTTGTCCGGTTAAACCCCTACTTTTGGGTACTGGTGCCAGTGATTTTTGTACCCCGATTGATAAAACAAAAGTCAGAGGGCATAATAGAAGCAAGCCTGGGCTTATTTTTTGCTGTTGCTACCGGTATTGCTATACGCTATTTAGTTAGAGTTTGATAAATGAAAAAGTTTTTAAAAAAACTGTTTAAAAATTACAAAGTAAAACTTTTTATGTTGTTTATTGCTTTGTTGATTTGGCTACATGCTGCTACTGAACAAATATATGAGTACGATTTTAAGGTTGAAATTGTACCTGTTAATGTAGCTCCTGGTTTAATTGTAGCAAACGATTATCCTCGTTATGCAACAGTGACTTTTCAAGGAAAGGGTAAGGCCTTATTTGCACTAAAAAACGCTAAGCGAAGCATCATGATTAATCTTTCCGAATATCGGTTTCGGGGAATATTCCGATTGCGCAAAGAGGATGTCCAAATTAGGCCAAGTATTCTGAACGTAAAGCCAATTCGAATAGTTGAACCTGATACAGTGGTTATTGAATTAGATAGATTGGTAAAAAAATCCGTGGCTGTGAAATCTAAAATCGTGGTACAACCAGCACCAGGGTACACGATTGTGGGAGGGATAGTGTTGAAGCCAGACAAGGTTTTAGTACGAGGGCCACGAAGAGTGGTAAAAAAAATTTCTAGTATAGAAACTCAGAAAGTAATTCTTGAACATGTAACCCAGGACATTGCTGAAACTGTACCTTTAGATGCGAAACAATTTAAACGATTAGAAGTTATTCCTGAGGAAGTGCATTATTATGTTGATGTACAAAAACTGGGAGAAAAAATTATTGAAGACGTTCCTGTACAATTGATCAATGTTCCTCGGGGAGCGAAAGTCAAGATATTACCTTCAGTATTGACTATTAAGATCGAAGGAGGGGTAGAGATACTCAACAAAATTACCCGGGATGATATTCTTGCTTATATTGATTTCAAGAGGCAATTTAGGAAAGGTGTTACTTCGTATCCGGCCACCATCAAACTGCCACCCGGATTACGGTTTTCCGAAGTGTATCCTTCTACCTTCAAGATCACCATGGAGAGGTGATCATTTACTATGGTTGTGTTAGGTATCGAAACCTCTTGTGATGAGACAGCGGCAGCAGTTATTGATGACCATGCCCTGCGTACTAATGTGGTGCTTTCTCAATTGAATTTGCATCGCCAGTTTGGGGGGGTTGTGCCTGAGTTAGCTTCACGAGCACACCTTCGGGCTATTCTGCCGATTATCCACAAGGCCATTAATGACTCTGGATATACTAAATTTCAACTTGAGGGAATCGCTGTGACCAAAGGACCTGGTCTAATCGGAGCTCTTTTGGTGGGACTTAATTTCGCCAAGGCTGTGGCGTTAGCTTTGCAAATACCAATAGTGGGAATCAACCACCTGGAAGGCCACATCTTTGCTAACCTTTTGGAACATCCTGATATTAAATTGCCTTTTATTTGTTTGATTGTCTCTGGTGGCCATACCCAACTGGTTCTGGTTGAGGATTGGGGTGTGTATAAGGTACTTGGACGTACGATTGATGATGCCGCAGGAGAGGCATTCGATAAGGTGGCTAAACTGTTGAAAATTGGCTATCCAGGCGGACCAGTTATTGATCGACTATCTCAACAAGGAGATTCGAAATTTGTTGATTTTCCCCGTGCTTGGATGGGGAATGAAAATCTCGATTTTAGTTTTAGTGGTTTAAAAACTGCGGTATTGAATTATGTGCAAAAACAACCTCCTCAATTCTTGAAAGAACATCTTGTCGATATTGTCAGCAGTTTTCAGGCAGCGGTACTGGATGTGCTGGTAGGAAAAACGTTGTTGGCGACGCAAAAGTTTGGTGTTAACCGAATTGCTCTGGCTGGTGGGGTAGCGCGAAATACTGCATTGCGCCAGAGATTTTCTCAAGAAGCAGACAAAAACAAGATGGAATTGTATTTACCTACCCCTGATTTTTGTACCGATAACGCTGCTATGATCTCTTGTGCTGGATTACACTACTTAAAAAAGGGTGT
>Ga0164310_10001939_pt1 | contig 11828 bp, 7 predicted proteins | sample GuaBasSedimGuay1_FD_121795 | JGI IMG/M metagenome (GOLD analysis project Ga0164310, IMG submission 121795) | Subseafloor sediment microbial communities from Guaymas Basin, Gulf of California, Mexico - Guay1, Core 4569-9, 0-3 cm | ecosystem: Environmental > Aquatic > Marine > Hydrothermal vents >... | reverse complement strand
CCCGTTTGCCGTTGTCATGAACATGAGCAAATGGAATTCCCTGCCAAAAGACGTCCAGCAAGTCTTTGAAGAACTGAGGACCCAGCAGGCGGCATGGACCGGTGTTTATATGGACAAGCATGTTAAGCGGGCAATGTCTTGGTCTAAGAGAAAGCAGGGCGTTAAGGTTATTCGTCTTTCCAAGGCAGAAAAGGCAAAGTGGGACAAGCTCTTGGAGCCCATTGTAAACAAGTGGATCGAATCAGCTGAGGCAAAAGGTGTGCCGGGTAAGGCCCTTGTTAGGGATATAAAAGCGTTCATGAATATGTATAGTGGAAAGTAACCAGAAGGAACATTGGGAGCTGCGGGCCTTTAAGGTTTCCCGCAGCCCCATCATCAAGGGAAAGGGCTATGGAACTGCTCAATAAGATTAACAGGGTAATTAACGGCGTTTTCATGTGGGTGGCGGGTATAGTGCTTGCTACCATGATCATACTCGCCTGTGCCAACATATTTTGTCGTATCGTGTGGCTGCCCATTAGGGGAACCTTTGAGCTGATGGGATATTTCGGTGCGGTAATCACCGCCTTTGCCCTTGGCTACACGCAGCTCAAGAAGGGTCACATTGCAGTGGATATTGTGATTTTAGGGTTCCCGAAGAAGGTTCAGAGAATCCTGAATGCCATCAATTGTGGCACATGTGTTGGTTTTTTCATAATTGTGGGGTGGCAGATTTGGAGGTATGCCACTAACTTGTGGAGGACAGGAGAGGTGACGGAGACCCTGAGGATTATCTATTATCCATTCACCTATGCTGTGGCTTTGGGGTGTTTTGCCTTGGCTTTTGTGTTTCTGGTGGAGCTCTTGAATTCACTTGTGGGTAAAAAGGAGGATGGGAAGTGAGCATAACAGTTGTCGGGATCATAGGAATCGTCCTCCTGCTTGTGGTGCTGTTTGTGTTTGGTATGCCTGTTGGTTTTGCAATGGGCATAGTGGGTTTTTGTGGGTTTTGGTACGTGGTTTCTTTTAATGCTGCCGTGACTATGGTGGGGACTGACGTCTGGGTGACCTTTTCCAAATATGGGCTCACAGTCGTGCCTCTCTTCATTTTTTTAGGATACCTTGCATTCAACTCCGGTATTGCGGAGAGATTATATGATGCGGCGTATAAATGGTTTGGTCACTGGCGCGGAGGGCTTGCCATAGCCACCATAGGAGCGGACGAGCTGTTTGCTGCCATCTGTGGCTCCAATACGGCTACGGCGGCAACCATGGGAACAGTGGCCCTCCCTCAGATGACGAAGTACGGTTACAGTACACTTTTGAGCAGCGGCACGGTGGTTACCGGTGGAACCCTTGGGACGGTGATGCCTCCCAGTGTGGTGCTGATCATCATCGGGTTGCAGACACAGCAATCCATCATCAAGCTCTTTTTAGGTGGGATTTTGCCTGCCGTGGTTTTAGGTATACTTTTTGTTTTGACTATTTCGGTCCTTTGTAGGATCAGGCCAGAGCTTGGGCCTGCAGGGCCAAAGACTAGCCTTAAGGAAAAAATCATTTCTTTAGGCGGGATTATTGAGGCAGTGGCCATTTTTGTGGTGGTGATTGGCGGCCTCTATGCAGGATTTTTTACTCCTACTGAGGCGGGGGCTGTAGGTGTGTTCTTTACCCTTTTGGTCACTGTGCCTACGGGCCGGCTCAAATGGAAAGGCGTTATTGACTCCATTCGGGACACACTTAAGATTTCCAGCATGGTCTTTTTCTTGGTTACCGGGGCGATTATATTCGGTCGATTTCTGGCCGTGACGAGATTACCTTTCAGCGTGGCCCATTTTGCGGCATCCCTTCCTGTCTCAAGATACGTGATCCTTGCGATCGTGTTGTTCATCTATCTGATTGGAGGGTGCTTTGTAGATTCCCTGGGCTTTCTTGTGCTGACCATCCCTATCTTTTTTCCCTTGGGCATGGCCCTTGGCTTTGATCCCGTCTGGTATTCCATCCTGCTGACCATGGTGACCACGATGGGAGCCATTACTCCACCTGTAGGGGTAAATATCTATGTAGTGAAGGCCTTGGCCCCAGACATTGAGCTATCAACTATTTTCAAGAGCATAAGCTTTTTCTTAATGGCTTGTATTGTGAGCATTATCATTTTGATCATGTTTCCACAGATTGTGTTGATAATCCCGCAAATGGCTCGCTGAGCAATGGCGTGGATATATATTGTGATGAGAGGTGAGGAGGAAAATGACCAAGCGTTTCATGCCAACATTTACGTCTTATGATGAACTAAGGCAATTGCAGACAAAAGGGCTGAAATGGACAGTAAAACATGCCTACGAAGGCTCTCCTGTCTACAGGAGGAAATTGGAGGAGGCGGGGGTGCATCCTGAGGATATTAAGGATTTGGATGACCTGAAAAAACTTCCATTTACCACAGCTCAGGACCTTCAGGAGGGATACCCGTTTCCCTTGTTATCAGTGCCTTTTGAGAAGGTCGTGCGTATTCATGCCTCTTCTGGAACAACGGGAAAGAGGAAGGTATTATGTTATACCCAAAAGGACATTGATGACTGGACCCATTTTTTTGCCCGCTGTTATGAGATGGCAGAGTTGACCAAAGAGGACAGGGTGCAGATCGCCGTGGGCTATGGCGTATGGACAGCAGGGATTAGCTTCCAAATGGCATGCGAAAAATTTGGGGCCATGGCCATCCCTGCAGGACCTGGAAACCTGGATATGCAGTGCCAGTTCCTGGTGGATTTTCAAAGCACCGTGATGTGCTGCACAGCATCCATGGGTCTGCTGATGGCCGAGGAGGTCCATAAGAGGGGCCTGAGCGACAAGATTCGTCTCAAAAAGATGATATTCGGCTCAGAGCGCTCCAGTGATGCCATGAGAAAGAGAATCAAGGAACTTCTGGGCCTTGAGCACATGTTTGATATTCCAGGCATGACAGAGCTATATGGCCCTGGTACAGGGCTGGATTGTACGTATCACACGGGAATCCATTATTGGGCTGACTATTATATTTTGGAGATCCTAGATCCGGAAACCCTGCAGGAAGTGCCTGAGGGCCAGACCGGAGAAATGGTGGTGACCACCCTGCGCAAAGAGGCAGTACCACTTATTCGGTACCGGACAAGGGATTTAACGCGGCTGATCGCCGGTGAGTGCCCGTGTGGCAGCCTGCTGCCGCGGCATGACCGTATCTTGGGGCGGTCCGATGATATGATTATTTTTCGTGCTGTAAACATTTATCCGGGCCAGATTGATCATGTGCTCTCTGGAATCGAAGGTATAGGGAGTGAGTATCAGATTATTCTTGATAGGGGACCAGAGGGGAAGGATTATATGACCATTAAGGTGGAACGGGACCACAGGGTCGATAAGAACAAGGATCTGGAGTTGCAAAAGAGGATTGGAGAGGAGATCAAGAAACAGATTATGGTGAGCGCAAAGGTAGAAATCGTAGACTACGCAAGCCTTCCAAGATCTGAAAGAAAAAGCAAACGGGTCTTTGATAACAGGGAGTAAACTGAAGAGTGAAAAACATATCAGAGGATAACCATAACTTGTAGGAGTTGCCATGAAGAGATTTGACTACTACCAACCTGAAAGCCTCAAGGAGGCATATCAGTTAATGGAAAAATTCAAGGGTGAGGCACTGTACGTGGCAGGTGGTACAGATGTGATTGTCCGTATTAAGCAGCGAGCTATCGAACCGGAGGCCCTTATTTCATTAAGGGGCCTGAAAGAGCTTAGAGGGATCAAGGACAATGGAGGCCTGACTCTGGGAGCTGGTACGTTGTTTCGAGATATTGAAAGATATCCCCTAATAGCGAAGGAGTACCCTGCACTTCATCAGGCCGCGTCAATGTTGGCCAACCTACAGATACGAAACGTTGCTACAGTGGGAGGGAACTTGTGTAATGCTGCGCCCTCGGCCGATTCGGCACCTCCACTGATAGTGCTTGGGGCCATGGTGGTGCTGGAGGGGCCTGGAGGCAAGCGGAAGATGTCCCTTGAGGATTTCTTTACTGGCCCGGGACAGACAGCAAAGGAGCCCCAAGAAATCATGAGGGAGATTCACATACCTGAAAAGGATGCCAATACTGCAACGGTATTTTTGAAGATAGGACGTGTCTCACAGGACATTGCCATTGCCAATGCAGCGGCCTTGGTAACAATGGAAAACAAGGTCTGCAAGCGATGCAGGCTGGCAGTAGGGGCAGTGGCCCCAGTGCCTTTGAGGCTTAAGGGTATTGAGGAGAAAATAGAAGGTGAGGAAATAACCGACGATTTACTCCAAGAGGTAGAGAAGATGGTTTGTGATGCGGTCAGCCCCATCACAGATGTTCGTGCAACAAAAGAATACCGAAGAACTGTATCCGGTGTCCTTGTAAAACGCGCCATTGCACAAGCTGTGGCCTCTTTGGAGGGTTAAAGTATATTATTGCATTGTGTGGAGGTAAATGGATGAGAAAGGTTATTAGTTTTACCCTTAACGGTTACAATGTATCTGCAGAGGTAGAGTCGCACAAGATGCTTTTAGAAGTTTTGAGGGAGCATTTTGAACTTACAGGCCCAAAGGAAGGATGTGGCCAAGGTGAATGCGGGGCTTGCACTGTACTTGTGGACGGGTACAACGTGGATTCTTGCATATACCCTGCTTTTGAAGTGGATGGCAAATCCGTGGTCACCGTTGAAGGGCTCTTGAGGGAGGGCAACAAGCTTCACCCAATCCAGCAGTCATTTGTGGAAAATGGAGGGGTACAGTGCGGATTCTGTACGCCTGGCATGATAATGTCCGCAGCGGCTCTTTTAAATGAGAACAAGGACCCATCAGAAGAGGAGATAAAGAGGGCAATATCAGGGAATCTTTGCAGGTGTACAGGGTATGTCCAGATTGTGGAATCCATAAAGAAGGCTGCAGAGATGATCTGATGTCTTAAAAGATTTAATGGAGGAAAAGATGAACCAGTTGCGTTTTGTGGGATCAAATTTGCCAAGACCTGATGCCCCAGATAAGGCGGCGGGAAGGGCCCTTTATATACATGATCTCAAAAGGCCCAGTATGCTTTATGGAAAGATCAAGTACAGTGAGTACGCACATGCCAAGATTAAACACATTGACACAAGTAAGGCGGATAAGCTCCCGGGTGTCCGCGCTGTAATTACTGGGTATAATACCCCGGAGATTCGTATCGGTTTTATCAGGGATAATTTTGCCTTGAAGAGGGGAAAGGTTAGACAATTTAGGGATGAAGTGGCAGCCGTTGCTGCTACAGACCCTGAGATCGCCGAAGAGGCCATAGACCTTATTAAGGTGGAATACGAGGAACTGCCTGGTGTGTTTACTCCGGAAGATGCCTTGAAAGAGGATGCGCCACTGATCCATGAAGAGGACCCCAGGGGGCGACCACGGAAGGACAATATTGTCCCGGTCCCCTGGAAGTTTGTATCAGGAGACGTGGAAGAGGCAAAGAAAAAGGCGGCCTATATCGCGCAAGGGCATTTTGAGACACCCTTGATCCAACAATCATGTATGGGCACGGCCGGCTGTATTGCGGAATTTGACCTTCAAAACAACCTCACCATCTACACAAAGACGCAGATTCCCTTTTTGGCCCAAAACGATTTTAATAGGGCATTAGCCGCCATGGGGCTCAAAGGTAAAAACACACGAGTGATTGTTCCTACCCTAGGCGGTTCCTTTGGTACAGGGCTTGATACCCATGCCTATGAATATATCGCCATTCTTCTGGCCTATAAAACAGGGAGACCTGTCAAGATAGTTCTGACGCGCGAAGAAGAATTTACAGCATTGTCGCCAAGGCAACCTACCAAGACGGATATTATTCAGGGCTGTGATAAAGATGGGAAGCTATTGTTTCGGGAGATTCGGATGCTGCTTGACAATGGAGCTTATACTTCTTGGGGTGCCACCACACCCAGCGTGATGATGCTGCCCATTTCTTCCATGTATCGGGTTCCCAATGTGTATTACGAGACAACGATTGTTTACACCAATAACACCTTTTGTCAGGCCATGAGGGGATATGGAAACCCACAAGCCACTTGGGCCATTGAGAGCAACCTTGACGATTTGGCCGAGGAGGCGGGCATTGACCCCTTTGAATTTCGGATGATCAACCGCAATGTCCCTAATGACATTACACCTATGGGTCTTCACATATCCACTTGTGGGCACAAGGAGTGTCTGGAGGCCGCCGCAGAGAAGCTAAGCTGGAAAGAAAAACGCGGCAAGGGCAGAAAGGTTGCCCGGGGTGTAGGTATGGCATCCCTTTTCCATGTGGGGGGATCGGGCCGTGTTTATCGATCAGATGGCACTGGCGTTATCATGAAGTTGGACGATTTCGGTAATGTCTCTGTGATTATGGGCGGCGTAGAGATGGGGCAGGGATTGAATACCGCCCTTACCCTTGCTTCCGCAGAGGCCCTGGGCGTTACCCCAGATAAGGTAACAGTGGTATGGGGAGATACGGCCACATGCCCGTGGGATGTTGGGACTCATGCCAGTAGAGGAGCCTTTACCGCATGCAATGCAGCCATTATGGCAGCTGAGAAGGCCCGGAAAAAGGTCTTTGAACTCGCTGCGGAGCACTTTATGCCGAGAGTGAAAAAGCAGCTGGAAAAGAGGAAAAAGAAAGATCCAGACTTTGAGATACCTGATCTAGACTATGAGAGAGTTCGCGATCCATCCGAGTTCGATATGAAGGAGAACATCATTTTTCTCAAGGAGGAACCTGATAACCCCTTCCTAAAGGTGGCCTTAGAGGAGATATTGAGGGCTGCTCACTTTAAACAAGAAGGCACCATGATTGTAACTGAGGCCTTTTATGATCCTTGCAATGAGATGATTGATCCAAGGACATGCAAGGGAAACCTATCAGCTACCTACATCTTTGGAACACAAGGTGTAGAGGTGGAAGTGGACTTGGAGACTGGAAGGGTCAAAGTGCTTCATGTTGTGGCAGCGCACGACGTGGGAAGGGTATTAAGCCAGCAAGCCATTAAAGGGCAGATATACGGTGGAGTTATCCAAGGACTGGGCTATGCCCTTTGTGAGGAATACAAGACGGACAAAGGGCGTAACTTAAATCCAAATTTTTTGGACTATAAGATTTTTTCAGCCCCGGATGTGGATTTCCCCATTGACATAGAATGCATTGAAACCATTGACCAGGAGGGGCCTTTTGGGGCCAAGGGGGTCGGCGAGCCTGGTCTTGTGCCAACGGCCCCTGCCGTAGCCAATGCCATATTTGACGCCATTGGGGTGCGGATCCGATCATTGCCCATTACTCCAGAAAAGATACTAGCGGCGTTGAAGGAAAAGGCGAAAGGCTAAGGGTTCAAGGCAAAAGGATAAAGGAAAAAATAGGAGGAGGAGACCAATGGCCGAGAAGAAGACATTATACCAGATCCGATACAATCCGCTGTTGATACAACCAAGTCGGGGTCTTCCCAAGGAGGTGGCTATTATTGGGGCAGGCACCATTGGCCCTGATATCGGCTATTATGTAAAAAGCGCACTTCCCAATATCCGGTTATATCTGGTGGATGTGGTGGAAGAGGCGCTCAAGGCAGCCGAGAAGAGACTTACAGGTTATGCCCAAAAGGCGGTGGACAGAAGAAAGATGAAAGAAGATAAGGCCAAGGCCGTCTTGGAAAATATTGTATATACCATTGACTATGATCAGATAAAGAACTGTGACTTGGTCATTGAGGCAGCTACGGAAAATATTCCGTTAAAGCAAAAAATCTTTGAAACCGTTGAAGGCCTTGTCAAGGATGATACTATTATCACTTCCAATACGAGCTCTATTCCCGCAGATCGGATATTCAACAAGATGAAGAAACCTGAGCGGGCTACCATTACGCATTTCTTTGCACCTGCATGGAGGAGCTTGCCCGTGGAGGTGATTCTATGGGATAAGGTGGGTCAAGAGGTGGTAGACTATCTTTTTTGGTTTTTTGCCAATACCGGTAAGGCCCCAATCATTACAGATAATGCCATTTGTTTTATGTTGGACAGGATTTTTGACAATTGGTGCAATGAGGCAGCTTACTTGTTGAGTCAGGCTACTGCAAGTCAGATTGACAAGGTAGCCGAAGAGTTCGTGTTTGCAGGTCCTTTTTATGTGCTGAATATGGCAAATGGAAATCCAATTATTATTGAAACAAACACCTTGCAAATGGAAGAAGGCGATCACTACAAGCCTGCCTCCATCCTTGCCTCCGTAGATCGATGGAATACCCATAGGCCGGGGGCCAAGGTGGAGGTTCCTGAATCCCTTCGCAATGTAATAAGGGACAGGCTGCTAGGGATTCTTTTTTCCCAATCATTCGATATTATTGATAGGGGGATAGGTCTTAAGGAAGACTTGAATTTTGGTTGTCAGGTGGCCCTGGGATTCAGGAAAGGGCCCCTGGATATTATGAGAGACCTCGGTGAAGATGAGGTCAACCGCATCATGAAAAATTTTGCCGAAGCGCGGCCCGGTTTCCCCCAGCCCAAGGAGTCGTTTTCTTTTTACCAGGCTTTCAGTCGTTTCTTGCTTGTAGATGAGATAGATGGCGTAAAGGTGATCACCATCAGGAGACCACAGGCCATGAATGCCCTCAATGATGAGGTTATGGATGAGATTCTGAGCGTCTTTAAACAATATGAGGGTGATCCTGAGGTAAAGGGTTTCGTGATTACGGGTTATGGAACTTCGGCCTTTTCTGCTGGCGCGGATATCGGAAAGTTTCCGGAAATGCTCGGAGATTTTGAGGCATCCGTAGAATACTCGAGAGATTGTGCGCAGGTGCAACTCTATATGGATAAGATGAACAAGCCTGTGGTAGCCGCCATAAATGGTCTGGCCCTGGGGGGAGGGCTTGAGCTAGCCATCCGCTGCCATGCCATAGTGGCAATGAAAAATGCAAGATTCCAGTTCCCCGAAATAACCCTTGGCATAGCGCCGGGGATAGGCGGATGTGTGGTTCCTTATAGAAGATGGCCCGCGGGGGCCGAGCTTTTCCATGAAATGCTCTGTCTGGCAAGACCAATCGATGCAGCCAAGGCACTAGAGCTGGGAATTGTGGAGAAAGTGGCAGACAGTTATGGGGAGCTCATAAGTGTGGCTGTAGAAAGGGCGAAAAGCCTCTCTGAGAATATCCCCAGGATCCCGGATGGTAAGGTGGAAATACCCGAAATCAAACTTCCTGACCGCCCAATGGCGGGAAACCTGGCTTTGAGCAAAGAGGCTGTGGAAATAATTTCAGAGACCATAAAGGAGGCCGCAGCTGCGAATAGCCTGGAGGAGGCATTGGAGATAGGGTACAAAGGCTTTGCCCGAACTGCTTGCACTGAAGCGGCAAAAGAGGGTATAGGTGCATTTCTGCAAAAGAGAAAACCCGAATTCAAGAAATAACAGGAACAGGTTGATTTTTGTTAGCTGGAGGCAGAGGATTTATCTGCCTCCAGTTGATATCCTGGTTGTCTCTCACTAAACCTTCCTCGCTCCCAATCCTTTTTGTGCATGCTTTTCATTTTCAGGTGACTGAACCCGCTCCTGGTGAGGTGACAATAACCAAAAATTTTTAGGGGATGTTAAAATGGGAACAAGGCCCAAAAGAAAGATGGCCGCCAGCCGCTCATATCCGGCCACATCTGTTCATAAAACCGAGGAGCGTGAAATATCTACTTTGGGTAAAAGGCTATCGGCGGTTAGTGTCCCAGGGGAGCTAGCCCCTGTATTCCTAAGAGCCCAGAGCTATGTCAGGCAATATTTTAAAAGAAAAAAACAGGTTCCCAGCAAGGCCCAAATAGAGGTTTCCGGGGAAAGGTATATCCTGGTGCGGGCAGCATCCATGTCAAAAGAATTTTTTGATTTGGTCACTTCCCTGTATCAGGACAGGGGAGAAGATGAGGCACGGACTGTGGCATCGAGTTTTCTATTTGACATGGCCCACGCAATCGGCAAGGCCGATGCCAAGAGTTTCTATTCTAAAATGGGGGTCAGCAAACCTGTGGAAAAACTCTCTGCTGGCCCAGTGCATTTTGCCTATACAGGGTGGGCCTTTGTAAAGATACTGCCTGAATCCAATCCAACTCCTGATGAAAATTATTTTTTGATTTATGACCATCCTTTTTCATTCGAGGCAGACACGTGGATGAAGAACGGTAAGAAAACTGACTTCCCGGTTTGTATTATGAATGCAGGATACTCCTCAGGGTGGTGCGAAGAGAGTTTCGGCTTGCCCTTAGTGGCGGTGGAGATAGAGTGCCAGGCCAAAGGGGATGAGCATTGCCGGTTTATTATGGCGCCACCTTCCAAAATAGAAAGGTATCTAGACAAATATAGCCCTCATGGATATCTAAAGTCCCAACATGCTAGCCCCATAGCCATTCCCGAATTTTTTCAGCGGAAGCGTCTGGAAGATGAATTGATGAAAAGTGAAGAAACGGTTCGTGCCCTACTAAATGCCCCAAAGGACCGAGCCCTGCTTTTGGACCGAGAGGGAAGGATATTGGCGCTCAACGAGACCGCAGCAAAGGCATTTGGCAGACGCGCCGAGGACCTTATCGGACAGAACGCCTTTGATTTGTTCCCTCCCAAGTTGGGCAAAGAAAGACGGGCTTATCATGAACGTGTTGTACGCACAGGAAAATCAATTCGCTATCAGGACAGAAGGGATGGCCGATGGATGGATACCACTGCTGACCCCATTTGCGATGCTCAAGGCAGAGTGGCGAGGGTAGCAGTGGTTAGCCGTGATATGACCGAATACAAGGAGATCCAGGATGCCCTGAGAAAGGAAAAAGAGTTCAATGCCACGTTGATTCAAACTTCACCGGCATTTTTTGTGGCCTTGGACCCTAAAGGACGAACCTTGCTTATGAATGAGGCCATGTTGGGAGCCTTGGGCTATAACCAGTCGGAAGTGGTGGGGAAGGATTATCTGAGCACCTTTGTTCCCGAAGCAGATCGGAGGGCCCTAAAGGAGATCTTCAGAACCCCGGCAGAGGAGGATAGACCCAAAATCATTGAGAGTAGGATGGTTACAAAGGACGGGAGAGAGCTTATAGTGGAGTGGCACTGCCGGCATGTGGTCAAAGAGGATCATGAGTTGGATTACTTTTTTGCCCTTGGCATTGATGTGACAGAAAGAAAGAAGGCCGAGGCTGAGCTAATAAGACATCGTAATCACTTGGAGGATCTGGTCAAAGAGAGAACGGATCGGCTGATGCGTATGAACCAGCAACTCCAAAAGGAGATTGCGGTTCGGGCCGAGGCTGAGAGGGCCTTACAAAAGAGCGAGACCATGTTGCGGGCCATCTTTGATCAGACATTTCAATTTATTGCGGTACTGAAACTGGACGGGACCGTGATAAAGGTCAATAAGACGGCCGTGGATTTTGTCAATGCCAAGGAAGAGGAGATCAATGGGAGGCCCTTTTGGGCAACACCCTGGTGGACCCACTCCAGAGAAGAGCAGAATCGGCTAAAGAAGGCCATAGGAGAAGCGGCCTCTGGTGAACTGGTCCGGTTTGAAACCGTACATACTGCGCCAGATGGGCGTGTCATGAGCATCGATTTTTCTGTAAAGCCTGTAAGGGATCGAGCAGGTAAAATCGTACTTCTTATAGCAGAAGGCAGAGATATCACTGCCCTCAAGAGCGCTGTAGAGGATCTTCGAAAAAGAGAGCTTGAGCTTGAGGTGCAGTCCCGGCGTCTTGAGGAGGCCAATGTGGCCCTCAAGGTGCTTTTGAAGCAAATGGAAAATAAGAAAAGAGAGGATGAAGAGAATGTCTTGTCCAATGTTAATCAATTGGT
>Ga0164310_10001938_pt1 | contig 11832 bp, 12 predicted proteins | sample GuaBasSedimGuay1_FD_121795 | JGI IMG/M metagenome (GOLD analysis project Ga0164310, IMG submission 121795) | Subseafloor sediment microbial communities from Guaymas Basin, Gulf of California, Mexico - Guay1, Core 4569-9, 0-3 cm | ecosystem: Environmental > Aquatic > Marine > Hydrothermal vents... | reverse complement strand
TGCTGTTCATTCCTCACTCCCAGCTTCAATGCAAGCTTAAACTGCCTCTGCCACTCCTTATTCTGGAACCAGGGATATTCCATCTCCTCAAGGATACGCTTGTAATCCGCGGTGGGGCCTCCTTTCTTGTTTGGTGGAACACCCTTGAGCTTTTCCGTAACCCTCTCCAATCCATAGCGCTTTATATCATCCATCGTCATTCCAACAAATTTTGCTCCAGGTGTTGCGAGCTTATCGCTCAAATATGCCAGGTTGATGGATCCCTGCTTTATGGTGGAGTAGATGTACCATCCATAGGGATCACCATCTGTGAAGACTATTATTGGGAGCCCCTCCTCATAGTGCAAACGATGAATGAGACGTCTCACACCCCTTGAAGCCTGCCCTTGGGTGGCTATAATTAGAGCATTTTGCTTCTTGGGAAACTTTTCTTCAATTAAACGATCAGCCATAGCGGCCGTTTCCACAACCAGAGCATAATTCACATTTATCTGGGTGAACTTTAGGTGCTCCACCGTTCCGGGGACGGCCCATCCTCCCATACCGAGCCTCGATGTGTTGAACTCATCCTCTCCGTCCTGGATGGTTATATCACCGTAGATGTAGCCTCTTCTGTCCGCCGTTATGTGCATCTCTTCTCTCAAAACACCAAGGGTTCTCTCCAGATCCTCGATTATAGGGTTGCTTTCGCTCTGATCTTCAAAGGTGTTCTCCTTGCTTCCTCCGATGCTGTGTTTGTTGGCATAATATGCTTCTCTAAGGCTGGCGTGCTTTCCCTCGCTCACCAGCCGCTTTATGTATGAGGCTATGAGGAGTGTCTGCATGAACTTTCTCGCGTGAGCAACGTGGAGAAAATAGCGCCTTGAAGTCTGCTTTCCCATCTTGATGAGCTTCGATTTTTTATCGTAGTATATATTGCTTATTCCTCTCGTTGGGACATCTATGTAGGGGTTCCTGCCCTCCCTAACAGCTTCGTAAATCTGGTTTCCTATTTCCTCAAGCTTCTTAACGATTTTTTTGGGATCGTAGCTGAAGCGTTCCTTTGGTTTTTCCTTCTTGATCATGCTCCTCCCTCCGCTTGGGCAGCCTCTTCAAATCTCCTTTCGATTAGGTTAACGAAGTGCGTTCTAATCTCCTCCGGAGGCTTCTCAATTAATATTGAGAGAGCCTGAGCAACTTCGTTCACATACTTCTCAAGGGTCTTTCTCCTCTTTACCTGATGGAGCTTCTTATGCTTGCCGCTTAAATAGCGCATTAACCTCCTTCCGGCTTCCATCAGTGCAAGCCTTATCTCATCATAGATTTCGCTCTCGCTGGCTATGCTCTGTTTGCCCGTGCTTGTATATGGTACGTGGACGCTTATCACGTTAACAAAAACTACGAGAGGTGCATCTTCAAGGTTATCCACTTTATAGCGCTTCCATTCCACGCTCTTCACTGCAGATGTTGTCACACATGACCCCGCATCGAAGAGGAGCGGCACCCTGTTTGCATACCTCAAAATATCAAAGCCCGTTAAATTACCGCCAAAGGCCAATCCCACTTCAACCTGGAAGGGAATTCCACCACGGTAAACTTTTGGGGGTCTCGTTAGAGACGTCACAAACTCAGGGCTCAGAATATTCGCAATCCCGCGCTCTATGTTTTCATCTCCTATGGGTCTCAGCCCACTTGTTGGGGGAGCAAGGAACTTTATATACTTGAACGCCTCTATTATCTCCTCGGCTTCGTGCCATGTGAGCTTTTCGGGAGGCTTCTCCATGATTTTGGAGGTTTCCCTCAAAACAGCCTTTCCTCTTTTACCAAAGCCCTTCAAAATCAGCTTCACATCTCCATTTGCAAGCCTCTCATAGAGCTGTTCTCTCTTTTTGTCCTCTTCAACACTTTTTATGAGCTTCAGAGCTGCCATATACCGGACGATTTCATCAACCTTCTGGTCGCTGATTCTCGAGAATTCTCCCACAAGGAATCGCTTTATGCTGTTCCTCCTTGTTTTTTTTGCCATTCTAAAGATATCGTCCGTGATCACGCCGCGGGGATGGGGTTTCATCTCCTCCGGAGGATCAGGAATCTCCTCGCTACCCCTGGGGAAAACTATGAGTTTTCCATCCGGTTCTATAAGCTCTATATGAGCATGGGGATTCGCTATCGCGGTTAACTTCAGATACCAGTAGGGCCCCTGCTTTGAGCGGATGTATCTAACATCCTTGACCTCCATCTCAATCCTGGTTCCTCTCCATCCTTCCCTGTTCTTGTGTCTTATCTTCCTGACAACCTTGCCCTCATTTTTATCAACGTCTATCATCACCCATGCCTCGAGAGTAACATCATCCCCCGTGGATGTTATTACACGGGTTGCCTTTCCGCTTGTCATCTGGGCAAACATGACGGCACCGCTTATACCTATACCCTGCTGCCCCCTGCTCTGGATGTTTCTGTGTGCCTTGGTTCCCGCAAGCATCTTACCAAAGACATGGGTTATGAACTTCTCGGGAATACCCGGTCCGTTGTCCTCGACTATGATTTTATAGTGCTCCTTTCCGAGTTCCTCAATTTCCACCCTCACATAGGGCAGGATTCCAGCTTCCTCACATGCGTCAAGTGCGTTGGTAACAGCTTCATGGATTATGGTCGTCAGGGAGCGCACCTTCCCTGTGTAGCCGAGCATTGCGGCATTTCTTCTGAAGAACTCACTAACACTCTGGATTTTAAATTCCTTAAAGAGCTCCTTTGCTTCGGATTTAGCCATGGATACTCCCTCCACAACGTTCAAATCCTCTCATAGCTAATTTCCTCCAGCTCCAAATCTTTCTTCTTTCTTTCGAGATACTTGTAAACGGAACCGTGACGTGAGCCCTTTGCGAGTTTTTCAATGGCATTCTTTGCAATTTCAACCTGTATCGGATTTCCGATTATTGCAACGGTCTTTCCATAAACGCTCACATACGCTCCGCTCATCTCTTCTATTATTTCTCTGGTTCTCCCTCTCCTTCCGATAATTCTCCCTCTAACCCTCGGGAGGGCGTGCTTGTCATTGCCTATGAGGATGTCCGTGAGGTCAATAACCTCAAGTGTTTCACCTTCATCCAAAAGTCTAAAGGCTTTTTCAGGACTGAAGCCCCGTCCAATAGCTCTCACAACATCCCTGGCTTTCCAGACGGCTAGAGGGTCTTCAGTCTCATGCGTGCTGCTTATAAAAACCTCTCCACTTTCGCTATCGATGTCTATGTGGGTTTTTGTCCTCTCCTCAATTTCTTTTTTGGTCTCGCCCTTTTTGCCGATCAATACTCCTATCCTCTCCCTTGGAACTCTCACGTAATCCTCATTATAAACTTCATCGTGGAAATTTTCACTCCCATACTCCTTCAGCTTCTTCTCAAACTCGCTCATGCCGCTCACCAACCAGCTCTATTAGTTTATCATCAGGATTATCAACATCAACACCTTTTTTGGCAAAGTAGTTGGTTATATTCCTCAAATCGCGGTAAAGCAAGGTTTTGGACATTCGATTTCTGCTTATGGTTGCTTGAGACCAATCTATTATCACCGGCTTATCCCACATCAGGATGTTGTATTCGCTCAGATCGCCGTGCACCATTTCTCCCCTCTTCCAAAGCCTCTCAATTACTCTCATCGTGTAGGAGTACAGCTCCTCAAATTCTTCAGGACCCAAAGCCTTTTCAACATCCTTGAGCCTTGGGGCAGGATACTCACCCCCTATGAACTCCATCACCAGAACGTTGTTGCGGAATGCCAGCGGTTCTGGAACCCTAACCGCATATTTCATGGCTCTCTGGAGGTTCTTGAACTCTCTTCTAGTCCAAGCAAACACAAGCTTTCTTATGTCTTTCGGGACATACCCCACTCTAGGATCCGCTGCCAGATACTCCCATATCCTCCTAAAATCCGTGGTATACGTCCTATAAATCTTAACGGCTATCTGTTCTCCCTTTTTGTTAAATCCCCTGAAGACATTTGCTTCCTTTCCCGTTGAAATAACCCCAAAGAGCACCTCAATCTGCCCTCTCTTTTTAAGGTACTCGAGTGTGTCCATGGTTGTCCTGTCAAAAACCTCGCTGAACACTTTATAGAGCTCACTATCCCTTTCCCTCTCCTCATGCAATCCAAGCAGTTCGAAAACCTTCCTATCAATGTCCTCAACTTTCATAATCATCACTAAAGGAAGACTCCACCTGAGATGAAATCTTGGGTAATCTTTCCTCTCCTGAGAAGCCAGTCAACCTGGGTCCTCGTATAACGATATTTGATATCCCCTCTCTCATCCGTCTGGACGGGCCATGGCTCCACTATGACGATATCCCCCACCTTGACCCACATTCTCTTCCTGAGCTTGCCGGGGATCCTGCATCTTCTAATATTGCCATCTGAGCATCTGACGTCCATCCATCCCGAACCCAACGCCTGTTCGACCACTCCAAAAACCTGATTTTCTCGTGGGAGGGGAACTCTGATTATCTCCTCTCCACTACCTGGGGTATGCTTCTTTTTTCCACCTTTACCTCTGCTACTCCTACCTCTGTGATACGCACACATGAGCGCCACCTCCAAATTATTAACATCTTTGCAAAAATTTTCCAAAAATAATAAACCAAAAGCATTTAAAAATTTTTGCATCCGATGCACTATTGTATTCAGCATAATCCTTTAAAAGTGCTTTGCCTATTTTCAGAGGGGATAAAAATGGAAAGCATCGTTGAAAGAGTCAAATCCCTATGCGAGGAGCATGGAGAAATGGAAGCTTTAAAAAAGATAGACTCTTTTATCGCCCTTAACAGGGCAATTGAGCCCAAAAAAGGAAGAGATTACGTAGAACTTGGCATATACGGTTTTCTGGAGGGAATTCTAACTACTCTTCGGATAAAAGTGAAGGATGAAGAGGGAAGAAAAAAGATTGAAGAACTTCTGAGTGAGGTTAAAACCCGCAGAAAAGAGTTAGATGAAAAATTTAAGAAATCCGGAGAAAATTTGTGAAAATCAGATGCTCATCTTTTCAAGCTGCCCCTCCGCTATGTCTCCTACTATTGGGAATTTGTATAATTCGCCCTGGTATGCTTTGATCATTCCTACAATCCACACGATTAATCCTATGAGGCTTATGAGTATTCCAAGCAACCATCCAAGGAATGGTATGAGTCTAAGGATGACATCGATGATGAAAAGCCCTAAAAATACGATCGTGGATTGCATAGCGTGAAACCTAACAAAATCACTTTCCTTCTCTAACAACAAAAATGCAATTCCAGTAATAAAACCAAGCAGGTATGCTAAAGCCCCCTCCACATTCTCATCCAAACCCAAAGACGTTTTCTTTCCTTCCTCAACATTCTCCATATCAAGCACCTCTTTTACGTTGTTTCCATATCTCTTTGTATTTTCTTCATTAAATAGTTTTCTACAATTCAAAGGATTTTCATAAAGATTAAATATTTTTCAAGTAAATAGGGGGACGATTGGAACCGCAATTTTTAAGTAATCCAATCTCAATTAAATTCGAGGTGCGAAAGATGGAGTTAAGCTATCACGAGAAGCTCACACTCATGGTTCTCGGAAAGCTAAAGAAAGCCAGATATGAGGATGTGGTGAAGGAAGCCGGCATCGATCAGGTCGCTGTGATGAGAGCACTACTGGGTCTTCAAAGCAAGGGATTGGCTAAAATTCATGAGCGGCAGATAAAGCTTATTAGAATCACCGAACTTGGAAAAGAGTACGCTCAAAAAGGGCTCCCCGAGAGGAGGGCACTAAAATTTCTAGCAGAGAGGGAGAAGGTAACGCTCGAAGAGCTTGCCCGGGTTTTGAGTGAGGATGAGCTGAAGCCCATAATAGGTCTCCTGAGGAGGGAAGGATGGGCAAATGTAAAAAAAGAAGAAGGAAAACTCATTCTTACAATTACGGAAAAAGGAAGAGAGGATCTTAATAAAGAGCGACCGATTGATAGAATCCTGAAGATTCTGGCGGAGAGAGGTGAAGTTGAGAGCGGGGAGGCTGAGAAGTTTGTTTCTCTTAAGGAGCTCAAAAGAAGAAGGATAGGTGAGGAGGATAGCAGAAGTGAAAGGGAAGTCGAAATAACGGAGGCGGGAATGGAATTAGTTAGGAAGGGACTCGAATTAAAGGAAGAAGTCTCGATTTTAACGCCGGAGCTCATAAAAAGCGGGAAGTGGCGGAAAGTTGAATTCAGGAGGTACAATATAAAAGCGCCCGTAAAAGTTCCATTTCCCGGTAAAAAACAGCCTTACAGGGCCTTCCTCGATAAAATTAGAAGAAAACTCATTGAGATGGGATTCATAGAGATGGAAGTGGAGAGCCTCATAGAGACCCAGTTCTGGAACTTTGATGCACTTTTCCAGCCCCAAAATCACCCTGCAAGGGACTGGACGGACACATATCAATTGAAACACCCAAAAATGGGGCACTTGCCCGAGAAAGAGCTTGTGGAAAGGGTAAGGGCTTCACATGAGCATGGCTGGAAAACAGGTTCGAGAGGATGGGGCTACAGGTGGGATCCCCAAAAAGCGATGCTCTTAATGCCAAGAGCGCATGCAACGGCTTTGAGTGCACGCCAGCTTGCCAAGGGAGTTCAAATTCCCGGTAAGTATTTCGCAATTCAGAGGGTATTTAGACCGGATGTCCTTGATAGAACCCATTTGATAGAATTCAATCAGGTCGACGGGTTCGTAGTTGGAGAGGAGCTAACCTTCAAGCATCTCCTTGGAATATTGAAGCGCTTTGCCGTTGAAATCGCTGGAGCAAAGAAGGTAAAGTTTCTACCGGATTATTATCCATTCACGGAACCCAGCGTCCAGATGAGTGCCTATCACGAGGAGCTTGGATGGGTCGAGTTTGGAGGAGCTGGAGTGTTCAGAGAGGAGATGACAAAGGCTCTGGGCGTGGATGCTCCAGTGATTGCATGGGGAATTGGAATAGACAGACTGGCAATGTTCAAGCTTGGAATAGATGATATAAGATACCTCTTTAGCTACGATTTGAAATGGCTTAGGGAGGCAAAACTCGTCTGGTGAGGAGGGTTAGAAATGCCAAAGTTCGAGGTTTCGAAGGATGATCTGGAGAGGCTCGTTGGAAAGAGCTTCAGCGTTGAGGAGTGGGAGGATCTATTTTTATATGCCAAATGCGAGCTCGATGATGTTTGGGAGCATGAGGGGAGGATATACTTTAAAGCCGATGCAAAGGACACAAACAGACCCGACCTGTGGAGTGCCGAGGGAATTGCACGACAGGTGAAGTGGGCCCTTGGGATTAGAAGGGGACTTCCAAAATATGAAGTTGAGAAGAGCGATGTTACTGTTTACGTTGATGAAAAGCTCAGAGATATAAGACCCTATGGTGTTTATGCCATTGTGGAGGGTCTCAGCCTCGATGATGAAGCCCTAAAGCAGATGATAAATCTCCAGGAAAAAGTGGCTCTAACATTTGGGAGGAGGAGAAGTGAAGTAGCCATAGGCGTTTTTGACTTCGATAAAGTAAAACCTCCTATATACTACAGGGCGGCTTCTCCAGAAGAGAAATTCATTCCCCTCGGTTTTGAGGAGGAGCTCACTCTAAGGGAAATCCTGGAAAAACATGAAAAGGGAAAGGAATACGGGCATCTGATAAAGGACAAGCCCTATTACCCTCTCCTCGTGGACAGCGCGGGAAATGTTCTCTCTATGCCTCCGGTTATTAATTCCGAGCTCACAGGGAGGGTAACGGAGAATACGAAGAACGTCTTTGTTGACATAACTGGATGGGATTTGGAGAAGATAATGCTAGCTCTCAGCGTTGTTGTCACAGCACTTGCGGAGAGAGGCGGGAAGATAAGGAGCGTTAGGGTGGTTTACAGAGATTTTGAGATCCGGACACCCGATTTAAGTCCCAAAGAATTTGAAGTTGAGCTTGATTACATAAAAGGGCTCACCGGAATCGAGCTCTCCAACGAGGAGATAAAGGGGCTCCTTGAGCGCATGATGTATGAAGTGGAGCTTGAAGATGGAAAGGCAAGGCTCAAATACCCCTCCTTCAGAAACGATTTGATGCACCCCAGAGATGTTCTTGAGGATGTTCTCATAGCCTACGGCTACAATGAGATTGAACCCGAGGAGCCGGAGCTTGCTGTTCAAGGGAAGGGGAGCGATTTCACAGATTTCATAAACGCCATAAGGGACTTAATGGTGGGTTTTGGACTTCAGGAGGTCATGACGTTCAATCTGACGAACAGAGAAGTGCAGTTCACAAAGATGCGGATTGAAGATGGTGAGATCGTTGAAATCGAAAACCCCATAAGCATGAAGTGGAGTGCGCTCAGGAGCTGGATTATCCCCTCCTTAATGGAGTTTCTGAGCCAGAACACCCATGAGGAGTATCCTCAGAGACTGTTTGAGGTTGGTAAAGCCACGGTTATCAATGAAAAAGCCGAAACAAAGACGAGGAGTGAGGATAGGCTTGCCATAGTCCTAGCTCATCCCAGGGTAACTTTCACTGAAGCCAAGGAGATACTTGAGGGCTTGATGAGACATCTGGGCTTTGAGTATGAGATTGAGGAGGTGGAGCATCCTTCGTTCATATCTGGAAGGAGCGGGAAAATCCTGGTGGGAGGAAGAGAGATAGGGATTATAGGAGAGATACATCCTCAGGTGCTCGAGAACTGGGGTATGGAAGTTCCTGTGGCTGCCTTTGAGGTTTATCTGCGCCCGCTTTACAGAGGAAGCTTCCTCTAGGGGAGTTTCGAAGAAAGGTGCTTTCGAAGAAAGGTGCTTTCGAAGAAAGGTTTATTTGCCCCTTTTTCCTAATTTCCTAAGGTGATTGGATGGACATATACTTTTTCGTTGCACTTGTCATGGCTGTGCTCATAGGTCTCACAATCCCAAAGCTGATGGAGAAATATAAATACGGTGGGAAGATTTTAATAATGCTCCTGCTGACTGTCTCAAGCATATATTACTGGAAAAAAGGGGATGTGAAATCAGCTTTTCTCTTCTTTGAGATTCTTGTCTGGAGCGGCTTTGAATTTGTAGGGCTTCTGGAAGAGTGGGGGATAAAATCGCTTGCAGCGGTGGTTCTTATAGCCGTTGGAACCCTCGGCATAACACTCTATGATTTTAGACTCACCCTTGTGGATGTCTTTGGCGTTTTTATGAGTGGATTCTTGGGGATTTACGGCTTTGTTTATCTGGGATATCTGGTTAGGATCAAGAAACATCCAGAAGAAGAGAAAAATTAATCCTTTTTTAGCCTCTTTAATATCTGCTGGAACATGAGCTCAAAGTTCTCTATTGCAGACACTATCTCAATTTCACTTACATACAGCAAATCCATTTCATCACCTCCGTACATTTCTTTGAACTGTTTTAATTTAAGCTTTACCTCGATTTTCTTGTCTTAATTCCAAACAACCTGCGGCTTTCTCCCGAATTTTTGGACAATTTTCTTTTACCTTTTTAAAGGTTTACATAACTAAAGACAAGGGAGTATTTAAGGGTGCCCGAATGAACGCTTGGGTACATTAATGGATCAAGTTGAAAAATCTTAATGTGCTTTAAATTCCAGAATTCTCGCAAAGCTTATATATTGGGAGAATTTTAAAAATTTTTCGGCGGTAGAGGTGAGAATAGCCCTAAAGGTAGCCTATGACGGCACAAAATTCTTTGGCTTTCAGAGACAAAAAAGTGTCAAAACCGTCGAAGGAGAGCTGATCAGAGCGCTCCAGAAGCTTGACATAATTAAAGGGCCCAGGGAAAACAACTTTAAAGGAGCATCAAGAACCGATCGTGGGGTAAGTGCCTTCGGGAACGTGGTCTCCTTTGACACGGAAAATCTAAAATTGGTGCAGCCAAGGATTTTAAACCATCATCTGAAGGACATATGGGTTCTCGGGATTGCTGGGGTTGGAGAGGATTTCCACCCCAGATACTCGGCGGAAGGGAAGATTTACAGGTATTATATGGTGGATGAGGGCTTTGATTTAAATGCCATGAAAAGATGCTCCAAACTCTTTATAGGAACCCACAACTTCTCCAACTTTGCAAGGCTTGAGCAGTTTAAAAATCCTGTTCGAACGCTGGATGATATTAAAATATCCAAAAAAGGCAAGCTGGTAGTTCTGGAGTTCTCGGGAGAGAGCTTTCTCTGGGAGATGATAAGGAGAATTGTGACGGCTCTGAAGATGTGCGGCATCTCCTGCTTGAGTGAGGGTGAGATTGAGGACATGCTAAATCTCAAGGTTGATAGGAAGCTCCCTCCGGCACCTGCAGAAAATCTGGTTCTCTGGGAAATTAAATATCCAAGTTTAAGATTTGAAATAGATGAGAGCTCAGTTGAAAAAGCAAAAAGGGAGTTCTTTGAACGCTTCTCCAGAGCATTTTTGAGAGCTGCCCTCTTTGAGGAGTGGCTCAATGCCCTTTAGCTCCTATCCCAAACTCTTTTACGAGAGCCTTATCATAGTACTTCCCGTAATAGCACATGAGTGCCTTCTGACGTTCTATGAAGTGGGTGTAGAGAAGGGGATCATCATCGAGTATATCCACAATTATAGCCTTTCCCCCTGATTCCTTTGGCCTCAAAGCCCTTCCTATGGTTTGTATTGTCATCACGTCACTCTTACCGCCACCTGCAAGTATTATAGCGGAGATCTCGGGAATGTCGACACCTTCCTTTAAAAGCGTTGATGCGAGCACGTGTATGTCTCCCCTCTTGAAACGCTCGAGTATCTCCCACCTGTTGGATGTCTGAGAGCTCAGAAACTCGGCGTTGATACCGTGTTTTTTAAGGTCATTTACAAGATTCTCACCGTGTTCAATTCTCTTAACATCGATCAAAACTCTGTGTCCCTGTCTGGCAAGCCTGACCGCCTCTTTGATTATGGCATTATTCCTGGCCTTGTGGTTCATCACCATTTCTTCATAGAATTCCTTATAGCGCTCGCTGAAGGGCACCTTCTCGGATTCATACCTCAAGACCCTGAACTTCGGCTTGGCCAGAAAGCCCTCTTTTATGAGAGTATCTGCTTTAATTTCATAGATTATGGGACCTACAACCCCCTCAATCTTGATTTCCTCGCCCCTAACGCGCCTCCATGGAGTGGCTGAGAGCCCAAAGCGGTACTTCTGGGTCAAAGCGGTTCCCACCTCAAAGAATTTTTGAGCCGCCGAAGTTCTGTGGCACTCGTCAAACATCACGACTCCGTAGGGAATTTCAAGCTTATCAACGCCCCTCGAGAGAAGGGTCTGGATCATGGCTACGGTTACCGGTTTTTCCTCCCATTTGTTATCCCCTATGAGCCCGGGCTTAACATTTAAAACCCTCTCAATCTGCTCCGCCCACTGATAGAGAAGTTCCTTTGTATGCACTATTATCAATGCAGAAATTCCGAGTTCATAGATTATCCTCAATCCTACTATCGTCTTCCCGCTTCCAACGGGCAAAGCCAGAACGCCCATACCTTCCTTTAAAGCCTTTTTAACACCCCTCTTCTGGTAAGGTCTAAGCACAATTTTTTCATTCCACTCCGCCTCCAGAGGTATGGAATAGATCCTTCTCTCATCCCTGACTCTGAGCCTCATACCCTTGGATTTCAAAAACTCTCTGATGCGGGGGATAAGTCCGAGAGGAAAAGAGCGCTCGTATGCATCATAAAGGCTTTCCGAGGTTTCCCACCTTCCATAGCTTTTTTTATACGTGAGCAGGTTTTCTATCAAAAAATATGCCTTGGGAGGAGCATTTATTATTATCGCCTTTGCACTCCTGTCAGGGATTCTCACACTAACCGTTATCATGGTCAATCAAAAGAAAGTGTATTTTTCTTTCCTTTAAATCTCTTTTGCT
>Ga0164310_10001937_pt1 | contig 11833 bp, 8 predicted proteins | sample GuaBasSedimGuay1_FD_121795 | JGI IMG/M metagenome (GOLD analysis project Ga0164310, IMG submission 121795) | Subseafloor sediment microbial communities from Guaymas Basin, Gulf of California, Mexico - Guay1, Core 4569-9, 0-3 cm | ecosystem: Environmental > Aquatic > Marine > Hydrothermal vents >... | reverse complement strand
GGCATCACATCATCTAAATAGCGGAGACGATCAAGATTAACGTCAAGAATATAGACATAGGCTCCAGTGCCTGCTGCCATCTTGGCCGCGTTTGTACCTACCACACCTCCCCCAAGAATCATTATTGTGGCTGGTTCTACACCGGGAACGCCACCCAACAAAATTCCACGTCCGCCTTGAGCCTTTTCCAAATATTTCTCACCTTGCTGAATAGACATGCGGCCAGCTACTTCACTCATCGGAGTCAACAGAGGTAAAGTACCATCACTTTCCTCGATGGTTTCGTAAGCAATAGCCACACACTTCGATTTAATAATCGCACGGGTTAGCTCTTCGGAAGCCGCAAAGTGAAAATAGGTAAAAATTATTTGTTCTGGGCTAATGAGCGCGTACTCCGACGGTAATGGCTCCTTAACTTTCATTACCATCTCCGCACGCTGATAAATTTCTTGAGGCTGTTCGACAATCTCCGCCCCAGCTTTCACATATTCCTCATCAGCAAAACCACTACCTTCTCCAGCGTTTTTTTCCACCAAAACCTGATGCCCATGCAGTCTTAACTGTGCTGCCCCCGCTGGCAACAACGCCACCCGATTTTCATCTGCCTTGATCTCTTTTAAAACTCCCACAACCATTTTTATGTCTCCTTTTTCTTGTCATAGAGACAAAAATGGACTTCCTTCATTCATCAATCCAATTAAACATTCATTCATAAAAAAGTTCCATTTTTAGGACATACGTTACCTGTCCAAAAGAAATGCTTTAAAAATGGGTGAATCTTCTGGTTAAACAAGTTGACGTTAACTGCCTTCAAGCTGCTGGTTTTGAATGCCGTTTGAACTTTTAAGGATCCTTTTCTATTGGACTCATACATTTATAGGTACTTGGCTCCAGCATCCAGTTCGCCTGGTTGGCCAGGAGCTGTCCTGCCAACTAAGGGAAAGCAGGACGTACATGAAGTGCACTAAGAGGACTGTTAACCCGACAGGGGTACATTCAAATTCAAGGACCTTTATAGCGGTCATGTCTTTTTTGGTACTCCCTGTCTGCCTCACGGCAACCAACAGCGTTTCGCCGGGTCGGCGAAATCCCTTACTCTGTGAAGGGTTGTTGGCGGGTTAACATCCAATAGATTGTTTTAGCTATTCGTCTAGCTAAGTTCAGTTTTGCTATTATTGGTCCATGTTTTTTTTCATCTTGTTCATATTTTCTTTTATAACGAGGGTGATAACGTGCACCATGCGCTGCTGCAATGAAAGCGTATTTGAGATAGTAATTGCAAAAGCGATTAAGCTTGATAGTACTTTTCTTGCCAGCACTTTCTTGTATTATGGGTGCTAAGCCTGAATAACTAACCAGATATTTGTATGCTGCAAAATATTTGATGTCGAGAATCTCAGTTTTTATCGTTCTGGAAAGCACTGTTGCAATACCTGGGTGAGAGATCAAGATTTCGATTTGTGGATTAGATAATGGCAACACTTCGTCGAGCATAGTTTCGGTCTTTTCAATTTGTTTTTCAACTACCGAGATTTGAGTCAGTAAATTGAGCACGATAAGTAGGGCATAGTCTGGTAATGCTTCCAGGACTTGTTTTTGAGACCTTGGATCATTGATGAGTTTAGAAATGCTTATAGAAATACCCAGCATCTTCAACAATCCCTGAATTTGTCTGATTATGCGTGTTCTTTGACCAACTAAACTGAAACGGTGACGATTAAGGGTTCTATCCCTCAGTTGCTCGGGGGTCGGCACATGGATAGTGGGTGCCAAACCTCTTCGTGATAGTTCGGCTTGCATCTCAGCATCTATGCGATCGTTTTTCGCCCGGCCATAACCGCATACGACAGATAGTTCTTCAGAGAGTTTGCGACAACGGCGTGGGTCAACAACATTGACCTGCTTCACTTTGGGATGGCTCTCAAGAAATTGACTGAGCCACCAATACTGTCCACTTGCTTCTAGGGTGATTATTGTTGGAGCGTCCAATTTGTCTAGAAACTGAGAAAAGCCTTCTTTGGAGGTGGCAACCTCCATGAATAGTCCTAAACTGCCGTCTGCATCCATGTGTTGCAATTGAGTGATTTTATCATGTACATCGCAACCTGTGTAGTACATTGTGAACCTCCCTGATTTGGTCAAAATCGAATCTAGTTGTTTGTAATTACTTTTACTTTCCGTGCGTACCAGAAGGTTCACAACTTTTTTACGACTTCAAGTAGAGGAAGTCCCCTCCCATTTTCATCTAGTCCAATCAGAACGTTTTGTCTGGATGCAGTTGCTTAGCTTTCTCCAAAAGCTGCTCTTTTTTCTCCTGGCGAGCAGGATCAGGGACACAAGCGTCCACTGGACACACAGAGGCGCATTGCTGTTCGTCAAAAAAGCCAACACATTCGGTACATTTGTCTGGCACAATATAGTAGTGCTCGTCGGAAAGAGGTGGATGAGTCTCTCCGTTTAACTCCCACTCTACACCACCTTCATAAATAGCAGTATTTGGACATTCCGGCTCACATGCTCCACAACTAATACATTCTTCGGTAATTTTGTAGGCCATCGTTCTTTTCCTCCTGTTTTGGTAACAAGTTAGTTTTAGCAAAGATTGGAAACTTAGCAAAGTTTGATTCTCTATGATTTTTTGAACGGGTAGTTCTCATTTTTTCTCAGGGTACGGTGGAATTGGAGGTATCGTTTTTTCTTGCGTTTTTAACTCTTCCAAAATTACCTCGATAGCCTTGTTCAATTGCTCATCAATTCCGGCATATTCTTTAGCAGGGTCATTATCCACAAAGATGTCTGGCTCTACTCCATGGCCTTCAATGATCCATTTTCTAGTTTCAGCATCATACGAAGCAAATTCGGGTTTGTAGAGATAACCGCCATCGAGGAGAGGCAATGAGCTCCGAATACCAACAACGCCACCCCATGTTCGTTTTCCAATAAGTTTACCAAGTTTATGTTTCCTAAATCGATAAGCAAACAAGTCCCCATCTGAAGCAGAAAACTCGTCTATTAGGCAAACTTTGGGTCCCCAAATCATCGCATAGGGATCGGGAGATGGAGAGACATTGCGTGCCATATCTATCATAGCAATCTCCCGGCGCAATCGTTCGATCAACATTGGTGACACATTACCACCACCATTCCCTCGCACATCAATAATCAAGGCCTTCTTGCGCAATTGGGGATAAAAATATTTCACGAATTCATTCAACCCGTATTTGCTCATATCTGGTACGTGGATGTACCCTACTTTTCCACCTGTTGCTTCGTTCACTTTTTTCAAATTATTTTGCACCCAATTGTAATAGTACAATTTAGATTCATCAGCAATAGGAATAACCACAACCTCTCGACTACCTTTTTCAGTAGGTACAGAGTTAATCTTTAGTTTGACTTGTTTACCAACTGTATTCACTAAGGCTTCATAGATATTGTCCATTTTGTTCGTGGGCAAACCATTTACCGACAAAATATAATCTCCCTCTTTAGCATTCACACCAATTTCTGTCAAGGGAGATCGCAAGGATTTATCCCAATTTTGACCTTTGAGAATCTTTTTGATCCTGTAATATTTCGATTTCGGATCCCGTTCAAGTTGGGCACCGAGCAATCCGATTTTAATCCTTCTTGGTTTTGGCATATCCCCACCGCCAACGTAAGTATGCCCAACGTTTAACTCCCCTATCATTTCACCAATAATGTAGGTAAGGTCAGCACGATGATTCACCTGAGCAACGAGCGGTAGATATCGTTTGCGGATTTCCTTCCAATTCACCCCATGCATATTGGGAGCATAGAAAAAGTCCCTCATCTGCCTCCAGCATTCGTTGAAGATTTGCATCCATTCGGCATGTCTGTCTAACTTCATCTCCATGTCAGAAAGATTTAACTTTTCTTTAATCTTGATTTTTGATTTTGGCAAATCGATTATCGCATATGACTTCTGTTGAGAAACAAGCATTTTCTTCTGATCGGCAGAAATTTCATAACCATCAATCTGACCCAATTCAGTCTCTTTTTGCTCCTTTAAATCATACATCAAAAGAACAGATTTTTCATCTTTACTGCCTTTTCTATTGTAGTAAAGTCTATTACCTACTGAAGTCAAGTGCCTGTAACCTGATGCCTTGATCGGAAGTCCAACAATACGATCTTTCAGTCCATCGACATCTACTTTTACAGTAATCTTTTCTTCTTTTCCTCCGCCAAGATCTTTTTTCTGACTTTCCTTTTTCTTTTCCGATTTTTTCTGTTCTTTCTCTATTTTCACTTCATCGCTTTGAGGTTCAAAAGGTGATTTTACATCTTTGGATAATGTAACAAGATAGATTCGGGACATATCCAGATATGCATAATTCCATTCTACTCTGCTAAAAACGGGATTAAAATCACGATCGGACACAAAAAACAAGTATTTTCCATCGGAACTGAAAGCAGGTTGAAAGGAAGAGTACCAACCCTCGGTAACTTCGTAACTTTTCTTTTGTTCAAGTGAATACAGATAAATCTTAGTCATAACCGTTTCTTCTGGTTTAGCGTAGGCAATCCATTTACTGTCCGGCGACCAGGCATAGTCGCGCATTTCCCATGCTTTTGCTTGGGCAACATCCACAATTTTCTTAGTTTGAATGTCTACGTAACGTAGCCGAAGCTTCTTATCGGCCCATAATATTTTTTTACTATCTGGCGACCAGTATATCTGATATTTGTACGTTTCCGCTCCTGTAGTAATCTGGGTAGCCGGAGCACTGCCATCTTGGGGGATGATGTAAATTTCATCCTCACCAGTTGCATCCGAAATATAAGCAATCCATTTGCCATCCGGTGACCATTTGGAATTACGTTCGTGAACACCAGGAGTTTTGGTTAAATTTCGAGTCGGACCATGCTTCTCCGGAACAGTAAAAATATCACCTCGAGCTCCAAAGAGTGCCCGTTTGCCATTCGGAGAAATTTCATAATTTCTAATATATTTGCTAACGTTTACGATACCTCCTCTGCCATTAAGTTTATCCTCCAAAATAAAGATTGGTACCTTTTGATATTCTTCAGTACTTAAATCGAATCGGTAAATATAGCCACCACACTCGAATACAATAGCATTTTTACCTAAAGAAGGAAATTTAATATCAAATTTAGTGAAATTAGTTAGCTTTCTCGTTTTCTTGGTATTAAGATCATAGACATAAAGATTCATTCGTTTGTTTTCATCACGGTCAGAAAGAAAATAGATTTTGCTACCACTCCACATAGGGATAATGTCTTGCGCAGGATTGTTGGTAATGTTTTCTATCTTTTTACTTTTAAAATCGTAGATCCAGATATCATCTGCCATTCCGCCACGATAACGCTTCCAAGTACGAAATTCTCGAAATACTCGATTATAGGCAAGCTTTTTATCATCTGGAGAGAATGAACAGAACCCACCGCGCGGAAGTGGCAACTGTTGTGGAAGTCCTCCTTCTACTGAAATAAGATAAAGCTGCCCATTAAAGCTATTCCATTCCCGCATGCGTGAGCGAAAAACAATATGCTTGTTATCATGTTTCCAAGTCATGACGATATTGTTGGGACCCATACGATCCCAGACATAATCGCGCTCAATTGTTGCGGTAAAGGTTAACCGCTTGGGGACACCTCCTTCTGCTGGCATCAGATACACTTCGGTATTACCATCATATTGACCAGTGAAGGCAATCCATTTACCATCTGGAGAAAATCGAGCAAACATTTCGTATCCTTGGTGGTTTGTCAATTTACGTGCTACCCCTCCGGCCGAAGCTACCGTGTACAAATCCCCAGCATAAGTAAATACAATTTGATCACCATAAATCGTTGGAAACCGCAACACTCGAGTTTCTTCTCTGGCAAAAGCTGACACAGTGAAAAACACAGCCGCCAAACCTACAAAAGCTAAATATTTTTTCACGACCATTCCTCCCTTTAAATGTCTAAATTTCACATTAGTTCTCTAAAACACAAAGATAACACTCTTGAGGCCCTAGCAGATTCGTGGTAATTGCTCACCAACCAGCATGTCAACCAATCTAGTCCCTCCCATAGAAGTGTTCAATAGGACTTTACCTTGAGGACGTTCAAGAACTTGACCAATAATAGCAGCATTTTTTCCAAGATCAAAACGGCGAAGAAACTGTAAAATTGGCTCGGCAACCTCAGGAGCAACAATCGCAATGAACTTACCTTCGTTTGCCACATAGAGAGGATCGAACCCTAAAAGCTCACAGGCACTCAGCACCTCCGGGGATACCGGGATTTTCACTTCCTCGAGCTCAATTGCCACCTGAGAGCTCTGGGCAATTTCGTTAAGAGTTGTAGCCAGACCACCTCGAGTTGGATCACGCAAAACGTGAATTGCATCAGGGAATTTTTGTAACATCCTCGACACCATTTTGTTGACTGGAGCAACATCCGAGCGAATTTTGGATTGAAAAGCCAACCCTTCCCGTTGCAATAATACTGCAAGTCCGTGCTCTCCCAATGTTCCACTGAGGATTACCCGGTCCCCTACTTGTGCATTCCGACCAGAAATTTGTATCCCAGAAAACACTCGGCCAATTCCTGCTGTGTTAATGAACAACTTGTCGACATTACCTCTTCGCACCACTTTAGTATCTCCAGTAACGATGGAAACCCCTGCCTCTTCAGCAGCCTGCTGCATAGACTCAACAATGGTTTCCAGGTCTGCAAAGGGAAATCCCTCTTCCAAAATCAACCCTGCGCTGAGATAAAGAGGCTCAGCACCGCACATAGCCAGATCATTTACCGTACCGCAGACAGCCAGTCGTCCGATGTCACCTCCAGGGAAAAAAATCGGATCCACCACGTAGCTATCTGTGGTAAAAGACATCCCTGATGTTTTATTACCCTCATTATCGGAATCCTGCAACAAAATTGCACCATCGTCCAACCTTTCCAAAATCTGGTTATGGAAGGTGGGAACAAACAACTTGTCAATTAGCTGGTGAGTAAGTTTACCACCACTGCCATGTGCCAATAGAATTCGTTTGTGTTTCGTCATAGTTGCTCGTGGTCTAAGTGAATAGGTAAAGTTGATTGACTACAAACATCTCGCGGCTTCGCGGTTTTCAGATCCCATTTGGCCACCCGGGAAAACGCCGTAGGGGTGAAATGTTTGTAAAAAAAGAAAAATCGAAAACCCTCTAAAAAGGTTAGCTTCTAAAGCAATAGAAGCAAAAATGGCAACACCAGCTCAATACCCAACCACTCCCCTCTCTACATGGAAAGGGTAAAGGGGGTGAGGTAAGCTCACATATGTTCAGCAAAACTGGCCTTCTGTGGCTTCACCAGGCGTTCAAAATCCTCAAACGCCATTTTTACCACGTCCACATGATTGCCACCATTGAATGCAATCTCTACATCTTTGTACAGCACTTCATCTACAATTACCGGAAGTCCGTACAGATTGCCAAAAGGGAGCATGGCACCAACTTCGCAGTCGTCAAAAAGATCCTTAAATTCCTGCTCTTCAGCTAATCTCAACGCCTTTACCTTCAAGAAATCTTTCAGCTTAGCAAAGTTAATCTTGTGACTGGCTGCTAACACCACCATGTAGTCATTACCATTCCCCTTTACTATTACCGATTTAGCCAGCTGGCTTCCTTTAACATGCACTCGTGCGGCAATCTCCTGAGCCGTATAGGCTCGCGAATGGCTAACAACAACATACTTGATGTTGTTGTCGTCAAGATACTTTTGCAATCGTTGAGAAATAGCCATAATACTCCCTCCCTTGATTTAGTTTGGACTTGTTCCGAAATAAAGGAACCAATTATCAATCCTAATACTTAGTCCCCATATTTGTAATAAGCAGCGCAGGTCCCTTCACTGGACACCATACAAGCTCCCACCGGCGACTCTGGTGTACAGTGAACGGCAAAAAGTGGACAATCAACAGGTTTCTTTAAACCTTGTAAAATCAATCCACAAATACACCCTTTAGGTTCTACTGAAGGCGGTATCTCAACCTCAATTTGTTTGGCGGCGTCCAGGTTGCCGAATTGCTCTCGAATCTTTAGACCACTTTGAGGGATTGAACCAATACCCCGCCAGATAGTATCCTCTACCTCAAACATTTCTTCAAGCAAGCTTAATGCTTGAGGATTTCCTTCTGGCCTTACCACTCGTCGATATTGAATTGCCACTGCAGGCTTATCGGTAACTATCTGCTCCACTAACATTGAAATAGCTTGTAAAATATCAAGGGGCTCAAAACCTGTCACTACACAAGCCTTACCGTACTGCTCCGCCAGAAAGCGGTACGGCTCACTGCCAATAATAGCCGAAACATGCCCTGGACAAAGAAACCCATCTACTTGCACTCGCGTCTTAACCTCTCCTTTTCGGCTTTGTTCAGTCTGCATTAGCGCTGCCATTGCCGGGGGGATAAGTTTATGAGCAGAAAGAACATAAAAATTTTTTAATTTTTGTTCGATGGCCATTTTTAACACTGTCGCCACCGTGGGTGTAGTAGTCTCAAAACCAACCCCTAAAAAAATCACTTTCTTATCAGGGTTCTGACGCGCAATTTCCAATGCATCCAATGGAGAATACACAATGCGCACATCTCCGCCAGAGGCCTGTTCCTTCTCCAAACTGGAATAGGAGCCCGGCACTTTCACCATGTCGCCAAAAGTAGTAATAATCACATCTGGAATTTGGGACAAAGCAATTGCCCGATCCAGGTAGTCGTTAGGAGTAACACAAACTGGACATCCTGGCCCGGAGAGCAGTTCAATATTTTCTGGTAGAAGCTTTCGTAAACCAAAGCGATGAATCGCCATAGTATGTGTACCACAAACTTCCATCAAAGTGATCTGACGTCCATTTGCTCTCTGACGAATTTGCTCTACTAATCCCTGGACATACTGAGGGCTGCGAAATTCAGACCAAATCTTCATTTTCATCTCTTATCATATTTGTCATTTCCTGATAAAGAGCAATTTGCTCCAAAGCCTCGTCTTCATCCACCTTCTGAATAGCAAAACCTGCATGAACAATCACGTAATCACCAACTTTCAATTCGGGCAGTAATCGAATATTAATCTTGCGTCGGACCGAATTGAGTTCAGCAACAGCTTCGTCCTCGCCTACTAATTCCACAATTTTCATTGCAATTCCTAAACACATACTTTGTTCCCTCTGATGTTTGCAGTAAGCTCAATTAATTTTTCTGTGCCAAATATTTCCCCAACGCTACAGTGGCCTGTCCCAAACTTATGCCTCCATCATTCGGAGGCACTTTGGAATGGATGAGTACTTTAAAATCCCGCTTCTGGAGCTGTTGCAACAAAGCGGAAAGTAGGTAGACATTCTGAAAACATCCCCCACTGAGTGCCACAAGGTTTATGCCCCACTGCTCGCGCAGCCAGATTGCAGTTTCCGTAAAAAGCCGTACCAGCGTATTATGAAAACGGCAGGCGATCGTAGAAGAAAATACTCCTCTTTCAATGTCAGCTACTAAATCCTCGATAAGCGGTGCAATTAAAAACTGGCGAGTGTTATCCTGTTCCGTCCATTCGGTAGCATAGCGACCAGAGTCTGATTCAAGATGCATCTCCAGCTCCATAGCTGCCTGTCCTTCAAAGGAAACCCGTTGTCGCAAGCCCAATAAAGCAGCAACTCCATCGAACAAACGACCACAACTGGAAGTTAATGGTGAATTAAGACGATGCTGCATCATCTGGACTAGAAATTCAGTTGCTTTGGTATCCCATTTTTGTAGTATTGGGAGGGCACGATTCCACATCTGGTTTCCGAAAGTTTTCCACAGATAGCTAACTGCCATTCGCCAGGGTTCTTTGATGGCTTGCGCACCGCCGGGCAGGGGGAGATATTCAAAATGTGCCACTCGGACAAAATCTTGCAGGTCGGCGATCAAGACTTCGCCGCCCCAAATATTCCCGTCCAGGCCATAGCCTGTGCCATCCAAGGCAAAGCCAATCACCTTTTCGCTAATACCATGTTCTGCTAAACAAGCAGCAATGTGGGCATGGTGATGTTGCACTCCGATTTTGTGCGGAATCTCCTGCTCCAACGCCCATTGCGTGGAAAGATATTGAGGGTGCAGATCATAAGCTAAAATTTGGGGGGTAATCTCCAGGATTTTGCGCAGGTGCTCATAAATTTCCAGATAAAATTGCCAGGTTTCCAGATTTTCCAGATCGCCGATATGTTGACTAACAAAAGCCTGGTCGCCCTTGGTCAAACAGAGGGTATTCTTCAGCTCCGCTCCGCAGCCAAGGACAGATGGTAAATGCTGGTGCTTGAATTTCGGCGACAAATGTATCGGTAGCGGAACAAAGCCCCGCGACCGCCGGACCGGCAATATTTTGTCAGCAAAGATACGGCACACAGAATCATCACTCCGAATCAGAATATCTCTATCGTGAAACAAAAAATAGTCAGCTATCTTGCTCAAGCGTTGTAAAGCTTCAGCATTGTCAATAGCAATTGGTTCTTCAGAAAGATTTCCGCTGGTCATCACCAGCGCCAAGAAATCGTCTTGAAAAATCAAATAATGCAGAGGTGTGTAAGGCAACATAACACCAAAATATTTGTTATTTGGTGCCACCGAAGGAGCAATCGAATTTTGCGGCTTCTTTTTTAATAGAACAATTGGGCGCTGCGGTGAAGTAAGCAAATTTGCCTCCGTTTGAGAAAACCAGGCAAACTGTGCCACCTTTTCAAGATCGCTGGCCATAACTGCCAAGGGTTTCTCCTCACGATGCTTACGCCAACGCAACCGCTGCACCGCTTCCTCCTGTGTCGCATCTACTGCTAAATGAAATCCGCCCATTCCCTTAATGGCGATGATCGTACCGCACTTTAAAAAATCAACAGTAGCCTGAATCACATCGCTGGCTTCTACCCGCTGCCCTTTGGCATCCAACAACCACACCTGCGGGCCACATCGTGGACATGCATTGGGCTGGGCATGAAAGCGACGATCCATCGGATCATCATACTCTCGCTGACAATCTGGACACATTTGAAACGATGCCATAGTAGTATTGGGACGATCATAGGGAATGTCGGAGGTGATGGTGTAACGCGGCCCGCAATTGGTACAATTAATGAAAGGGTAGCGATAGCGGCGATCTTTAGGATCAAACAGCTCAGCAAGACACTCGGAACAGGTAGCAATATCAGGAGAGATCAAAGTAAAATGTTCAGCCACCCTACGGCTGGATTGTATCTTAAAATCGGAATAGCCAGCAACTGGCAGCGATTCTATTTGAATCGAATGAATTTGAGCTAATGGAGGTAATTCTGTTTGCAGCGCCTGGAGGAAAGATTCCAGAGTGCCGTTTTCTCCTTCTACATCAATAGTCACTCCTTGAGCGTGATTAAACACCATGCCCCGCAGGTGATATCGTTTAGCCAGTCGATAAACGAAGGGACGGAATCCTACGCCCTGCACAACTCCCCTGATTTCAAACCTGTGGCGTTCCATTGTTTATTTTCGAATTCCAAAGTTTTGCTTGAACTATTTAACAGCCGCTGTTAGTTTGGAAAAAGTAGCAGTCTCAGCTGAGCCATGTTGTATGACTCATCTGGGCGATATGCTTTTCATGGGAGATCAGGGAAAGTAGCTCCTGTTTCTTCTTAAATTCTGTGCACTGCTTCTCCAATAACCTCAAGACAACGAATCACGGCGTCTTGACACTGAAGTCCATCGAAAAAATTTTCAATACTTTTATTGAATTCAAAATGGCGTTCCGACGAATGTAATTCCGACTAGCTTCAATGCCTCTACGACTAACTATGTCCACATCACGTCCGAATATCT
>Ga0164310_10001936_pt1 | contig 11842 bp, 12 predicted proteins | sample GuaBasSedimGuay1_FD_121795 | JGI IMG/M metagenome (GOLD analysis project Ga0164310, IMG submission 121795) | Subseafloor sediment microbial communities from Guaymas Basin, Gulf of California, Mexico - Guay1, Core 4569-9, 0-3 cm | ecosystem: Environmental > Aquatic > Marine > Hydrothermal vents... | reverse complement strand
CCTAGGATCTTGCCGAGAAGGTCGTGCAGCGCGAAGTCCACCGCAGACTTCGCTAGGTGGTTAGCTTTAACGGCTGCGTCCATCCTTTTTATTAGCTTTTCTATGTCGAAGGGGTCTTGACCTATGAGCGCCGGTGCTAGACGTTCCTTGGTTATGGCTAGACAAGTCGCTCCGCTTTCACCTGCAAACTCAGGTAGTGGACCTATCTCGCCTACGCCTACGTATCCGTCGTCTGTTTCAACCTTAACTACCATATGGTCTTTACTTCTAACCTCAGCTAGGAATATCCTGAACGGCTTGACAAGCGGCACTTTAAACACGTATGGCTCAACCTTCACTATCTTCAACCTGATTCACCTCCCGACTTTAGGCATAGCCCACCTTCCACCATACTTTAGGGTCTCGAGCTTCCCCTCGTCTAGCTCTACACCTATGCCGGGCTTCTCAGGCACCTCGAGGTAACCGTTCTTAATCTTTAGAGGCTCCTTAACCACGTCGTCCGCCCTGAATAGTGGACCTATAAGGTCGTGGGCGAATTTAAGGTTAGGTGCCGCAAGTGCGAAGTGGGCGCTGGCCGCCGTTCCTATATTTCCTTCGAGCATGCTTCCGACAAGGCAGGGCATATCCGCCGCCTCTGCTATAGCGTTAATCTTCTTCGAGTAGTATATGCCGCCTATCTTACCGATCTTCAGGTTTATCATGTCAGCGGCCTCCTTTCTCACCACCTTAACAGCATCCTCCGGGGTCCTTACACCCTCATCGATGAGTATCGGCGTGTCCACCGCCTTCGTCACCTTAGCTAAACCGTCTAGGTCCCAAGCAGGTGTGGGCTGCTCGACGAGCTGAAGTTCATAGCGTTCAAGCTTCTTTATGATGGTTATCGCTCTGGCTACACTCCAAGCCTGGTTTGGGTCTATCCTTATCGCTATGTCCCAGCCGACGGCTTCACGGACGGCTTTAACTCTTTCCATATCTCCTCTCCAGTCGCTTCCAGCCTTCAACTTAAGCTCCTTGAAACCCCTCTCGACGAAGTCTAAGGCTTCCTTAGCGGCTTCTTCAGGCTTCTTTATGCCTATAACCCAGCTCACCGGAACCTTATCTCTAGTCTTCCCACCGAGGAACTTGTAGAGGGGGATGTCGAGGGCTTTAGAGACTAGGTCGTGGAGGGCGAAGTCTATGGCGCACTTAGCGAAGAGATGATTCTTAGCAGCCTTATACATCTTATCGAATATGGCCTCGAAGTTGAAGGGGTCTTCACCGATAATCGCTGGGGCAAGCCAGTCTTGAATGACATACTTGATGCTTTCGACTGGCTCACCAAACTCTGCGACTAGAGGCACGGTTTCGCCTATACCGAAGACTCCCTCGTCGGTCTCTATCTTAACCACTACATGGTCCTTCTTATAGGAAGTCCACATAGCCATCGTCTGTGGTTTAACGAACGGTGTGCTCACCAGAAAGACATCTATCTTGGTTATCTTCAAGTTGCTTTAACCTCCATCCATGAATTAAAAACGTAAATACGATATATAAGTTTAGGGAGTTGGTGTATGTTAACGATGTTTATCAGTCTTTTCTAGACGAATAGACAGGAAGGCTTGAGACGAAAACGCATGTGAAAAGCTTTAAGAGTAAAGTCGTCTTTCTAAGATTGATGGGTGAACAGGTTTGAAGCGGACGGACCAGAAGTACTCTTTTATTTTGGATGCACACACGCATATCGGAGCATCCTACCTTACATGCTATTTCACAGACAAGCGCTGGACGGTCGAGGAGCTGATTAGGGAGATGGATCGATGTGGAGTTGATATGGCATGTGTTTCTGGCGGAGGGTTTCCACACGAGATAAAGGAGATGAATAAACGAACCTTAGAGGCCGTGAGACGCTACCCCGAGAGGCTGATCGGTTTCGTGAGGTTAAGCCCTAAATTCGACGATGTTTTAGAGGAGCTAGACTACTACATCCGTAAAGAGGGATTTAAGGGAATCAAGTTACACCCAAACCAAGACGGTTACTGTCTCCTAAGAGAACCTATGCTCGAATTGATCTACGAGAGAGCAGCTAAATACAAGGTTCCCGTAATGATACATTCTGGAACAGAGCCTTGGTCTGTAGCCGGACAGTTTGCAGACCAAGCCGAGATGTTTCCAGACGTAACCTTCATCATGGCACACTCTGGGTTAAGAAACGATAAACACGTTCTCGAGTCAGCGAGGAGGGTCTCAAACCTAATACTGGAGACTTCCATCGGCGGAGTTATGTCACCGAGAGCTCTAGGCGGGAATAGGGTCGTGTATGGAAGCGATTGGCCGACGACGAGCATGCGCTCCGAACTTCAAGAGGTATTCGATAACTGGAGAGCGGGACGTCTTACAGACGAGGAAGCTAGGGGGATCCTCGGCGAGACGATGGCTGGGATCCTTGGAATTAAACCAAGGAAGAGGGCGAAGTAACATGGAAAAGAAATGGTTTATTGTGGACGCACATCAGCACATAAGGGTAGGCTCTTACATCTATGCATCCCAGATTCCAAGAGAGAAAGAGGAAGACCAGCTAAAAAAGGAGATAGCATACTTTAAGGAGTGGTTTGACAGGTACGGTGTAGCCTACAGCGCTGTATCGAACATCTCCCCGATGGTGGACAGAGTCTGGAAAACAAGGCATGGAGGCAATGAGGCGGTCGTAGAGCTAGTTAAGCAGCTAAAGGGTAAAGTGATAGGACAGTACGTACCGAACGTCTTCGAGTCTCCAGATCTTGTTAGGGAGAAGGTCGAGGAGGCTATAAGGGATTTAGGGTTTAGGGGGGTTAAGCTTCATCCCTGGGTTGCGGCTTTTCCGCTTAACCATCCGATGGTTTATGCGGTGTTCGATGTGGCCGCTAGGTATAGGATACCGGTTCTGTCGCATTCTGCTAGGTCTGAGTTCTGTACGCCTATGCTGTTCGCGGATATAGCTATGCGTTATCCTGAGGTACCGGTTATCATGGGGCATATGGGCAAGCAGCATCTACATTACGATGTGCTTCCGGCTATGAGATTAGCGGAGAACATCTTCTTGGCGACCAGCGGAAGTAAGCTTCAGATTCTCTTGGAGAAGGCTGTGGAGGAGTTCGGTGCTGAGCGTGTGCTCTTCGGGACAGACGGGCCTCATGAGTTATTACCCGCCTACGTGGCTAGAATAGAAGACCTAAACGTCAGCGAGGAAGCCAAAGAACTCATCCTAGGAAAAAACGCCGCCAAACTCTTCAAGCTACCAACAGGGTAGATCAACCTTAAGTAAGGTTCTTTAACATCATTTTTGCTACATACCTTGAAGAATGCTCTAACCAGAGGGAACCGGTTAGCGTATAAGAGGGGCGCTGAAGGCCTTAAACTTAGAGCCTACAGACAGGAATAGACGGGTTTAAAATAAATCCCGACGCCAAGCTGAAGCACTCAGACCTCATCGCCGTCCTAGACAAATGTGGAGGAAAAGTTTTCTCGATCTCTATGAGGCGTGAAATAATGCTTTATGGAGACACGGAGGAGATAACGTCGGAACTTGAGTTTCTCATGTCGCTGGCGAAAAGGTATAAACGGAGTGTTCATACATCAGGGAGATAAACCTAAAGACATCGATGCATACTACAAGACTTGGGTCGAGAATCGTTAAAGAAGTCGACTGTTAACCACGATTTAAATCAACAACATAAGGAAGACCTATGTCCGCTATTACGACTGAAAATAGCCATATAAAGAGAGGTTGGAGGTTCTTTTCCCTCATTTTAAGAAAAGTAAAAATAATTCTCAACGTCTATCTCTAGTGATGGAGATTATAGGGATACTATCGAGGTGGAATGCAACCTGCGGCATCTCCCTACATGCCGAGCTTATAGGACACGAATTTATTAGGCTAGGCTATAAACTAAAGGTCTTCGCACCTTATATAAAATCGGCGAATAAATGGTGGCACCATAAAATCTTAAGGGAGGACGAGGTTTACATTAAAAGGTGCTATGAGGAAGTTGCTCCAGACTCGACTGGAGGGGCGATAGATAAGGAAGCTATACTCTCTGAAGAGTTCGATTGCTTAATAATCGAGTCGTACGCTAGCCTCCCTTATAAGGCGATAGAAGAAATCTTCCCCGAACTTAAGAAGAAAGCTAAGGTCATCGCGGTAATACATGAAGGAAGAAGAAAGGATATCAAATATTCATTAGACAACTTCGATAGGGTGGTGGTCTTCGACGAGAGATATAAAAAAATGTTAGGTAAAAGCGTGAAGGTTGAGATAGTTCCCTATCCATGCAACCCGGTAGTGAAAAGCGATAGGAGATTTGCAGAGGACGGATTAAAGTTCCTCACGTTCGGGAGGCAACCTTCCTACGAGTATTACGATTACATTGAGGCCTTGGATGACCTCTCGAAGAAATATGACTTCACCTACAAGGTGATAAGGTCTGACGGATTAATTCCTTTTAAGAGGCCTTGGCTTGTTCAAGAGCGAAGAAGGATAGACGACGTTTACCCCGTTCTCCATAGCGCAGATTTACATCTAATCCCCAAAAGGCAGACAGACTACGTTGTAGTCTCGTCTACCCTTTGTCAGTGTTTAGGAGCGCTGGTTCCCACCGTAGTTCCAGATACAAGGCACTTTGAGACGTTGCCTGAGATAGAGGGAGTTAAACCCGCCATAGTCTACAAGGACGTCGACGACTTGAAGGAGAAGATAGAGAGGGTCATAGAGGATGAAGACTATAGAAGAAAGGTGTTAAGAGCCGCGGAGAAGTACGTAGAGGAGAATAGGAGCGATAAAATCGCTCAAACATTTCTGAGGCTACTCGATTCTATTTGAATCGAGCATCGACATAAGCTCGTCTAGGTTGATCTCTCCTATACCTATGGCGAAGTCTGCTGCACCGTAAGAGACGAGGAGCCTGTCTTCAATTTTACAGAGACCGCATGGGAATACTGTGAAGGGACGGTCTCCATATACTTCATAGTTTTCTCTAGGCTCCATTATATAGGTTCGAGTTACAGCTGTTATTCTGGCATCTTTGTTCATCAAAGCCGCAAACACTCTATACCACTTGTTACTTCTATCCACTCCATGAAGTAGAAGTAGATACTCACCTTCCACTTCGACTATCGGTGACCCCCATCCGATCTTCTCCTCAAAGTCAGCGGGTTCGAGCAGGATGTTAGTCTTCGAAGCGTGGACTTCCGTGAACTCCTCCTTGTCGAGTATGTCGCTTGGCAACTCGTTCATAACACAATAGTATTCGTTGTTTAGGGTGTGTATCCTATGGAAGATCTTCAACCCGTTAACCTCTGCTATAAAGCAATCCTTATCGCTCACTGTATTTTGAACCGAAAACCTCAACACGAACGCCTTCTTCCATTCATCGCCGTCATGCACCGCCACTAAGGGAAGCGCTCTTTCAACCCTCACCGGACTAAAATAGTTTATCGTTCGGCCACAGTAGGTTATGGTTTTCTTACCCCTAACCACACAGGCTCTCGGGTCCTCCACCCCCCATATGTCATACTTATTGTCTGGGCGAATGATTATCCTTCCACAATAATGCCCCCTAGAGATGTCGCTTAACTCGTTAAGGGGAACCGTTAACTCGAGAACCGCACTAGCGTAAGTGAAGTATCCCAAGACTATTCTACCATAAATCTTCAGATCCTGATTATCGACGATTATAGAGGGGTTAAAGATCGTAACAGGGTTCTCTGCAGGATGGTTTAGGAGGTGAACCCTATCGGCTGTTAAAACTCCAACCCGCTTTACGATGTCCACCGTTCTGTTTTCTCTCTTAAATTTCAACTTCTCGTCTAAACTAGCTAGCATATTAGATCGGTTGTTTATATCACCGTAAAAAAGTTTTTGTGTAAATTTTTCTTTCATATAAAAACAGGAAAACGGTGAAGCCACGTTAAAAGAAGGATCTCATTTTTAAGGCTTCGTTACCTCTTCTTTTTGTGTGTGACCGGAGGGTGAATTTTGAGTCTAGATAGGATGCTGGAGAAAGCTCAGAGGCTACTCGAGAAAGGAAGAGTAGAAAAGATTAATGAGGGAATATACAACGTTATCGGAGACCATGGAACATACACGGTTGCACAGGATCACGAGGGAAGGGTGACATGCAGCTGTCCAGGCTTTCAGAAGAGAGGCATATGCTCACACTCGGCAGCGGTTATAATGCTCACGAGGATACCGATCGGTAAAATAAAAAAGCGTCTGCGTGATATTAAGGGGAAGTGAATCAGAGATGAGGTTGGTTACTTTCAGGGTTCACACAGAGAGTAGGGCGGGATTAGTTAAAGACGAGAGGGTAATAGACCTCAACTCGGCTTACGCCTTATATCTGAGGGATGTCGAGGGAGAGGATGATGCACGTAGAATAGCGGATACGTTCACTCCTCCAGACATGAAAGCTTTTCTTAGAATCGGTGAAAGAGGATTAGCCGCTGCGAGAGAGGTATATAAGTTCATAGACGTGGACGAGGATGCTAGAGGGATAGACGGGGAAAAGACAGTCTTTAACCTCGACGAGGTAAGACTGGGCGCTCCTATACCAAACCCGGATAAAGTATACTGTTTAGCCGTGAACTACTACAGCCATTTCGCCGAGGTTATGGGGGTCTCTCTGGAGGAGGCTAAGAGAAGAGTGGATTCTTGGAGGTTAACCGTTCCAGTAATCTTCCAGAAGCCTTCCACCTCGATCATAGGTCCAGGCGACCCTATAATGATCCCCCGGGTTTCCAGTAAGGTCGATTATGAAGTCGAGCTTGCTGTCGTCATAGGAAAGAGGGGAAAATACATACCTAAGGAGAAAGTGGGAGAGTATATCGCGGGCTACATGGTCTTCAACGACGTGAGCTTCCGTGATCAAGGCTTCCCCAAGTCAGACTTCAAGTACTATAAGCAGATAAACTGGGTTAAGGGTAAGGGACTCGACAATTCCGCCCCTACAGGCCCTCAGCTAGTAACTAAGGATGAGATTCCTAACCCGTATAACCTAAAGATGTTCACCCGGGTGAACGGAGAAGTGAGACAGGAGGGAAACACGGGAGACATGATAATCAAGATACCTGAGATAATAGAGTACTTGTCGAACGGTGTGACGCTTAACCCCGGAGACATAATAAGTACGGGTACATGCGCCGGGGTAGCTCTGGTTTCCGGGCTTTACCTTAAGCCGGGAGACGTTGTTGAGGCAGAGATCGAGGAGCTCGGAGTTCTCTCGAACCCTGTGATTAGGGAGCCATGATCAACCTCTTTTTGGAACCCTAAAATGTGACTCCTTACCAGCGCTTATGTATTCTCCGCCTAGACTCCTCACGACCGAAGCTATCCTTGCGAAGTTATCGGAACCTAAATATCTCTTTGGACTTATCCGTATATAGTCTCCGAGATCCTCGAAGTCAAGCATATTTCTTAAGTCTTCAGAAAAAGCGTTCTGAATGTTCTGGAAGGACCGTTCACCCTCGACCGTCGGTGTCTTGACGGAGACAAGACTCCTTAGGTTATCGGAGATCTCTGAGAGGTCGTCGACGAGCATCTTTATCACGTTTAGGAGCTGGTCGATCCTCTCGATCAACCTATTAATTTTTTCACTCTCTTCCAACCCACTCACATACAATATTTTATTATTAGTTCCTCATTTGTTTTATCCTAAGGAATGAAGTGCTATGCTCGAGGTAGACGGTGGAGCGAAGAGCGGCAGTGGGACTATCTTACGTTTATCGGTCGCTATAGCCGCTATACTAAGCCAGCCTCTACACATCTACAACATTCGTAAGAAGAGGGCTAAGCCGGGCTTACGTCCTCAACATTTGGAGGCCGTATTGACGGCTGCTAAATTATGCTCCGCCGAGGTTAGAGGCGCTAAGGTTGGCTCAACCGAGATCTGGTTCTATCCCAAGGAAGTTTCTGGAGGCTTCTATCAAGCTAACATAGGAACTGCAGGCAGCATTCCCATGTTGATAATGACCGTGTTACCGATATGTGCCTATGCCGAAAAACCTGTGGACCTTAGGATTATGAGGGGGGGAACCGACGTTTCGCATTCACCTACCATAAATTACATTCGCAACGTTCTACTTCCACGATTAAACATGATGGGGCTCTCAGCCCAGATCAAAGTGGTTAGGTATGGATACTACCCGAAAGGGATGGGAGAGGTGCACCTTAAGGTAAATCCATCCCGCAGGCTGAAGCCTCTATGGTTGACCGAGTTCGGTGAGCTCGAAAAGATAGAAGGAATATCCGTATGCACGTTTCTTGAGGAGAGGAAGGTCGCTGAACGCCAGAAAAAAGCCGCCTTGAAGACCCTTAAAAACGGTGGATACGACGCTGAAATCCAAGTTTTAAACGATAGGTCGAATCCTCTACAGAAAGGTAGCTCTATAACCTTATGGGCGAAGACCAGTAAAGGCTGCATCATAGGTGCGGACGCTATAGGTGAGCTAGGGAAGCGCAGTGAAGACGTAGGCAGAGAGGCAGCAACGAAGTTGATCGAGGAACTTGAAGCTAAACCAACCGTCGACGTTCATCTAGCAGACATGTTAATTCCCTACATGGCCTTAGCGCATGGCCGCTCAGCTTACCTTGTCAGGACAGTTACCGACCATCTCGAAACAAACGTATGGCTCATCGAGGAGCTTACAGGTGTTAAATTTAAGCTGAGTAAAGTCGGAAACTTAATTAAGGTGGAATGTGAAGGCGTGGGGTGACCTCCTTTTGCCTAAGAACGTGAGGGTCAGAGGCATATACTCTACGGCCCTCCTCTTTCTTCTCAGGTCTTCTGGATTTCAGATAACCGACCCTTCAACAGTACAGATGGAAAGGTTTAACTTGGAGAATATAAGAGAACCCGCAGACATTCAGATATATGATAGAAGAGACCTTCAAGGCGTGATTGCGGACGGTGATATAGAATCTCTGAGGACGTTGAAGAGAGTTCTCAGCTCTGAACTCAGGGATGCAGTCTTTAATTTCTTTCCTTACTCGGTCGAAGGGATCTATAGGGGGGTCATCTCAGGGACGATCGACGGGGGAGAATCTCTTCTAGTGGACCTAGGTGGAGTCTATGGAAGGTTAAAGAAGGAAGAGTTAAAAGAAGGGTTTGTAGGCTCCACGGTGACCGTTCAAGTCGTTAGGAACTCATACCTCATAGATTCACCGCTTTTAACGACGAAGCTTAAAATTTCCGGCTCCAACGTTCTCCTAATCAAGGATGGAGAGGTTAGGGTAAGCAGTAAGATCGTCGACCCAGACGAGCGGAGGCGGCTGCTTGAGTTAGGGAGAGAGGTCGTTAAGGAAGGTTGGGGTATAACATGGAGGTCTTCGGCCCAAGGAAAGCCTCAAGAAGACTTGATCGGCGAAGTCGAAGACCTCTTTAGGGAAGCAGAACGTTTATCGCAGGATTACGAAGGCCCAAAGATGCTTAGACCGGGGTTTCATCGTGTATCGATAGAGTTTCCGAGGCTCTCGAAGGTCGCGCTAGACGAGTTGAGAAACAAGGTCACCCAAACCATAAAGGGGCATCATTACTATAAGGCGTGTGGAGGATACGTCTCGGCGGCCGTTGACATGGCTGAGAATCTCTTGGCAAGGGGGATGCCGAAGGAAAACGTTGAAAGCACCTTCAAAAGCGTCGTTTCACGTGTGTTCCCCTCCACCGGTTCGAAGGTTAAGATTGAGCATGTTAAGACCGACGGAAAAACTTTAAACCTAGGAATAGCAGAGGTCGAGGTTCTGGAGGAAGGATTTAAGCTATTTAAGTTGAGGAGGCTCATCCGAGGAAGAGGGGTTTATGATGGGTTAAACGCGGTCAGAGAGAAGGGAGACTACGCGGTCACAGAGACCGGTTTCGGAAGCTGGATACTTAAGACTAGCTATTTCTCGAAGGAAGGGGTGTTTAAAGGCGCATACATAAACATAAATACTCCAGTCGAGGTATACCCACGCTCTGTGAGATACGTGGACTTAGAGGTGGACGTATGCCTAGAGGCTGACGGTGAGATTAAAGTCGTCGACGAGGAAATCCTCCAAAAGGAATTCGAAAACGGTTTGATAACAGATTTTCTGATGGAAAATGCGAGGAGAACCCTGAAATCTGTACTCGACGATTTAGGGGGGTCTTTAAAAGAGAGGAATCCTCAGGAGGCTCTCTCCCTCCTTCGAATAGACAGATTTGTAGAGGGAAATCCTAATCTTTTGTAGGGAGCAAAGAATATAAAACCCTATTCAAGCAATTCAATTATTGAGGGGGCATAGATGAGCATATGGACTTTACGCCTCTCTATCATAGGCACTCTAGCAGCGATAATCGGCATCACAACTCTGGTGTTCACCGCGATACTGAACGCTATAGGAGCCTTCAGCATCTTTACGCTTATACTTCTGATCATACCTTTCAACATCATTCAGTGGCTGATCGCACCTTATATGATAGATGCGTTTTACAGGGTGAAAGAGGTTTCACCGACTGAGGAACCTGAACTTCACAGGGTCGTAGAAAGGCTTAGCGCTAGGAGTGGAATAAAGAAACCGAAGGTCATGGTGGCGCATATACCTATACCTAACGCGTTCGCTTATGGTTCACCTATAGCCGGGACGAGGGTTGCCGTGACTACAGAGCTTCTTAAGACCTTGGATATGGAGGAGGTCGAGGCGGTACTTGGACATGAGATAGGCCACCTGAAACACAGGGACGTTCAAGTCATGATGTTCGTCTCGATTCTACCCGCGATCTTCTATTATCTCGGCTGGTCTCTTCTGTGGTCTCGCATGTACAGCCGTGAGGAAAGAGGCGGAGGAGCCGTAGCTCTAGGCTTAGCCAGCCTAATAGTCTACTGGGTTTTGACCCTACTGTCGCTTCACCTAAGCCGGCTTAGAGAATACTATGCCGATAGACACAGCGTCTCGATAGTCGACGACGGCGCAAGGAAGCTTTCAGAGGCTTTGGCGAAGATCTCCATGTATACAAGTAGAGTTAGAAAGGACGTCGTGAGCAACTTTAGCTCCTTTAAGGCACTGTTCATCTCAGACCCTGAAAGGGCGAGGAGCGACGCCCTAGTCTTCGCTAGAGAGAGACTTTACTCCTCAGATTACAGGCTAGTAGAAAGGATACTTCGAAGAAAAATCACGATGTGGGATAGGATAGTCGAGCTATTCTCGACGCATCCAAACATCGTAAAGAGGATAAAAGCGCTTCAAGAGATAGCTTAAACCCTTTATATTTCCCAGAGATAAAAAAAGGATTTTAGGATTTAAGTTGAAGGGCATTGAACACTCTATTTTTCTGGTATAACGGCCACCATCTCTATCTCGACTCTAGTATCTCCGGCGAGGCCGACCTCGATGCACGTTCGCGCTGGCGGATTCTTCGGGAACATTTCCTTCCAGATCTTATTGAGATATTTCTCCCTGTCTGATAGGTCCTTCAGGTAAACGGTGGCTTTAACGACGTTTTCTAAGGAAGTTCCAGCCTTCTCGAGTACTTCCTTCAAACGCTTAAAAGTATTTCTTATCTGCGTTTCTGTATCTCCGGAACCTCCGGTCATTCCAGCCGTAAACACCAAGTTTCCCACGACGACCGCTCCTGAAATCAAATCTCCTGGAGCTATAACTTCCCTCGACATCTAACCCACCATTTGAGAACTACAGAAGGAGGTAACAGATTAATCTTTTGTTTAGAAAACTGTTAATCATAGGACTGTGGGAAGTATCTAGCTGGGTTGATGGTTTGAAAGTCGAATTGAGGTTTTCGTCTTGGCGGGAGATCTTTCATGCAATTCTCGAGATAGCTAAGGATATTCGTTGCGTCTTTACTCCTGACGTAATCGT
>Ga0164310_10001933_pt1 | contig 11846 bp, 14 predicted proteins | sample GuaBasSedimGuay1_FD_121795 | JGI IMG/M metagenome (GOLD analysis project Ga0164310, IMG submission 121795) | Subseafloor sediment microbial communities from Guaymas Basin, Gulf of California, Mexico - Guay1, Core 4569-9, 0-3 cm | ecosystem: Environmental > Aquatic > Marine > Hydrothermal vents... | reverse complement strand
CATGATTCGCATTAATTGCTTCGCATCTATGTTGGCTATTTCAGCTAATTCAGGACACATTGCAACAAAATCTTCAGCTGTATAATCGGCATAAACGCCTCCTGTTCTGTAATCAACCCTCGAGCTTATTGTTCCACCGCAGGATAGGATAGTTACTGTTGGGAGCCCTTTTTTAAATTTTAATTTCCCGCTTATTTTTCTTTTTTTTTTATATTTTTTTAAGATTTTAATCTGTTTAATTTTTTTATTGATTATTCCAACATTATACCCGTTATCAAGCTTTAATACAGTTATCCCTTTTTCAAATAACTCTGGTCTTGGCATTAAAATTCCTTCAAATATGGCTTCCTTTGTAGTAATTCTTACTCTATCGCCGGGTTTCGGATCAATCATTTATGATCACTTTCCAATTAAAATTTTCTTTTTATATTTGACTAACCAACTGCTTTTTCAGTAGGCGAAATTCCAAGCCCTTCGGTTGATTCTTTGATTTTTTGTTTTAGGTAATTAAAATCTTCGTCAGATAAGCCACTTGTTTTAATTAAATCATCTGCAGTGATAATAGAGTTTTCAGCTAAAACATCTTTGTAAGCTAAGATTGTACCGTTCTGCGAATGACACATATAAAGAAATAATAAATTTTTAGGAATGTTTACCCTAAAATATCCTATTGGAGTTAAATCATTATATAAGAAAGTAGTGAAATCTGCTTTTTTAGACAGATATCTTATTCCTAGTTTATCGTATTTCGATGCGTTGCCTGTCACTAGATAAGTTACGTAGGCGTCTTTAACTTCATCTATTCTGCTTTGGTTTATAAGCTGAATTGCTTTAGCGTCATTTATACTCCAACCAGCTCCTTCGCAATATATCGATGCTCCAGAATCAGGCAATTTGGTAATTTGGGAGAAACGGGGATATGTTACTGTTACTGATTGCAAAGAACTTGAACTTAATAATATTTCACCTGAGGTAGGAATTCCAGGAGCCTCCATACAAAACCCGTCCCTTCTACAATATACATTGTTTCCAACAGGAGCCCATATTTCATAAACACCATAAGCCGGTTTTTTTATAAAAGAAGCATTTGGACAGCGGCCTTCATTAATTGATTCTCGACTACAAAATGTTGAATCTATTTTAACCCATTCGCCATTGATGTAAGCAAGAGTATTTGCATGAAATGAACCTTTCTTTTCTAAATGTATGATTGCAGGGATATTTGCAACTCTCAATGCAGCGACGGTTAAAACTGCAGCATCAAAACAAACTCCTTCTGGATAATTATAAATATAATCAAAATCCGTTAGGTTCGTAGTAATATTGTTAACAGGAGAGTGCCCGTAACAAGGGTCATTTAAATCTGAAATATTACACCCATACGGCTTTAATCTTTTTATCCAATTTGCAATATTCTTAGCAATTTTTTCTTGATCTGTTTCTGGACCAATAGCTCGGTCTACATCAGCCCTGAAATCTTGATTGCTTAAGAAATTTTTAACTTCACCGTTTTCATCTGCGCGAACCCAGATAGAATCTTCAAGGGCTTTTTTTAAATTCGCATCCCATCCTATATTAAGAATTCTTGGCTGGCAGTAGCCTTCGTTTTTGATAAATCCTTTTTCACATTTGACAAGTACCGATGGCTTTTCTATGCAAGCTCCATCCTTACATCCGTACTTACATACCACATAATTCTCGGATCTTAATAGTCCAGCAGGATCTCCCGATCTTCCGCAATACCATTCCCTTAGTGTGCCATCTGGATTGCATGAATCAACTTCGGTACGTTTGCGACCATCACTATAAATAACAGTTATTCTTCCTTTCTCATAATAATCTATTCCTCCATCGGTATCTATGCAAAACGTTTCAATTGCTTTCTTTTGGAATTGGCTTGTTATCTTACTCGCAGAAGAAGAATCATTATTGATAAATAAATGCTCGATAATTTTTAGGCCATGCTTTGTGGCACAACCAAATGAAAATACTAAAAAGATCAGAAGTCCTATGATAAAGATTCCTTTTGCATCCATTTATAGAAAATAGAGAACAAATGTTTATTAAGTTTTCTGATATGACTGCGAGCATTGATCAGAAAAGTGCAAACTTGCGTACGTTCGCAAAGAGATGAAATGTTGATTAACTACTGCGCTTAGGGTCAAGGAATAGAATTAAAAATTTGCACTTTAAAAATGACGCTGCGCTCAAATAAATCTAACCCATATAACTAATCTCTTCTTTCATCTGTTTTGCTCTCGCAGCTCTGCACTGCTTTGCAAACTCTTCATATGCTTTTTCGATATCTTTTGTTACAGAAGGACCTATTTTTTTCATGGCTTCTTTGAAATGTTTCATTTTCACTTCCTTGCTTTCAATATTTTCCCTTAAAGCTATCATTGCGGCTTCTCTGCATAAAGCTTCTATATCAGCACCAACATATCCTTCTGTCATTTCTGCTAGCTTATCAAGATCAACATCTTTTGCTAATGGCATATGCTTTGTATGAACTTCAAAAATCTTCTTTCTTGCAGCTTTATCAGGAACCGGAGTTAAGATTAACCTATCAAATCTTCCTGGTCTGAGCAAAGCAGGATCAACTATATCCGGCCTATTTGTGGCAGCAATTACAACAACATCGTGTAATTCCTCTAAACCATCCATCTCTGTCAAGATCTGATTCACAACTCTTTCAGTTACGTGACTGTCAGCACCCATTCCTCTTCTCGGAGCAAGAGAATCAATTTCATCAAAGAAGATTATAGTAGGACTTACTTGCCTTGCCTTTTTGAAAACCTCCCTAACAGCTCTTTCACTTTCGCCAACCCATTTGCTTAAGAGCTCGGGCCCTTTCACCAAAATAAAATTCGCTTTGCTTTCATTAGCAACAGCTTTAGCTAACAAAGTTTTACCTGTTCCAGGAGCTCCATAAAGTAGAATTCCCTTTGGAGGCTTTATTCCCATTCGTCTGAAAACTTCTGGATATTTCAAGGGCCACTCAACAGCCTCCCTTAGCTCTCTTTTCACTTCTTCTAAACCACCTATATCGCTCCATCTAACATTAGGAACTTCAACAAGAACTTCCCTCATTGCGCTCGGTCTAACAACTTTCAATGCGTTCAGAAAATCTCTTTTCGTAACGACTAATTTTTCAAGCGTTTCTTTTGGCAATTCTCTGTCTTCCTCGAATAACTTAAGCTCAGGAAGAACCCTTCGAAGAACGATCATCGCTGCTTCTTTACATAAAGCAGCTAAATCAGCACCAACAAAACCGTAGGTTATTTCAGCTATTTCATCGAGATTAACAACACGAGGATCTTTTATTATATCCTTTACCAAGCTAAAGTACTTTTTCTTATCAATCTTTGTTTTATGTTTTTTTACATAACTTTCAATTGCTTTTTCAATACCTTCATCGCTAGTGTCATCTTTCAATTCAGCAAGTATGCTTTCAACAACTTTTTTATCGCTCTCTTTTATCTTGGACTCTTTCAAGGCCATTTCTCGTGTAAACAAAGGCATATTTCTTGTGTGAATCTTCAGAATCTCGAGCCTTCCCTTTTTATCAGGAACGCCTATCTCAATTTCTCTGTCGAACCTTCCAGGTCTTCTTAAAGCAGGATCAAGTATGTTCGGAACATTTGTTGCACCAATAACTATAACCTTTCCTCTTGATTTCAAACCATCGAGTAAAGTAAGTAACTGAGCTACAACCCTTCTTTCAACTTCGCCCCTAACTTCCTCACGCTTAGGAGCGATAGCATCAATTTCATCAATGAAAATTATGCTTGGTGCGTTCTTTTCGGCTTCCTCAAATTTCTTTCTAAGATTTTCTTCGCTTTCGCCATAGAACTTACTCATCACTTCAGGGCCGTTTATCAGAATGAAATGTGCATTGCTTTCATTAGCAACAGCTTTAGCCAGCAAGGTTTTTCCACATCCTGGTGGCCCATAAAGCAAAACACCTTTTGGAGGTTCTATGCCGAGCCTTTCAAAAATTTCTGGATGCTTAAGCGGAAGCTCTACCATTTCTCTTATTTTCTTTATCTCTTCATCTAAACCGCCAATGTCTTCGTATGTTACCTCAGGAACGGCTTCCTCTTTTACTTCTATAGCTTCTGGATTAACAACTAATTCTGTATTTTCGGTTATCAGAACAGCACCTTTTGGATCAGTTTGCGCAACTATGAACTTAACTCCACTCAAGCCAAAACCAGGAAAAGCTTCCTCTTCCATAAACCTGAATATGTCTTCAAAGAAAGGACTTCCCATTAGGGTTAATTTTCTTCTTCTTGTTCCGCCCGTTGAAATGATGTCTCCTTTTATCACAGCTCTTCCGAGCAAACCTCTTTTGAATACGCTAGGAGAAGCTCTTATATAAACACCCTTGCTTGCAGGAGCAATTACAACCCTCTTTGCCTCTTTAACATCAGCTTTTCTTATAGTAACAAACTCACCGATGCTTGTTTTTGCATTTCTTCTGATTATACCATCCATTCTAATTATGTTCAGTCCTATGTCGCCAGGATAACTTCTGTCGGCAAGAGCAACTGTTTTTCTGCCTCCCTCGATTTCAACTATGTCTCCGGGCCTAACGCCTATTTTTCTCATCAGGCTGAAGTCAATCCTAACTATTCCTTTATTTACATCGTCCTGTAGAGCTTCGGCTACTTTTAACTTGATTTCATTTACTTTTTCTTCTTTCCTTGCCATTTTCAGAATCTAGCTATCTAGCTCAGAAATAAGGCTAAAGAGGGTTTAAAAATCTTTCGTCTCAAAACTATTTCTTCTTTACTTCTTTTATATCTATCCTCGGCAGGGGTATCGGAGCAGGAAGCCCAAGCTCTTTGCTTAGCAAAAGGGCTTCTACATTGCACTTATTCAGAGAAATGGCAATTACTCCTTTAGCAATATCGCTAGGAATCTTTTTGTTCTTCTTCCATTCGTTCATTATTTCATCTACTTTTTCTGCTTTCCCAATAAATAATGCCTCTCCTTCTAAACCGATTTTTCCGATGTTAGGCTTATACTCGGTTTCAAAGGAAATAACAAAGATTACTCCTTTTTGTTTTCCGCCAACCAATGGAGTCGCTTCTTTTACATCTATTATTCCTATATTGTTGTTAATGCTTATCTTTCCTCTTGTTATTCTTCCCCTTTCAGCAGATAGTTTTGTAAAATTAAATCCGACAACTGGCATTTTGTCACCTTTGTTTTTCTTTCAGAAAATGTTTTTATATTTAAATGTTGGGGTTTAAAGCAGAACGCAATCATTCAAAAATGCTGATCATCGCTTTGCTATGCTTCCGGGACATATAAACCTCATCTTGCATTCTTCACATGATTTTTTATGAATAGAGAAATTCACAACACTAAGAATGATGAATACAACCAATAATAGAGCAATGGTTACAGAGAACCAGTTTAATATCAAAGCAGCAACCATTCCGATAATTGGAAGAAACATCGCCAGCATCCATGTTACGCTTGCAAGTTTTCCACCAAGTTTGTAATTGCCAGAATTTTTCTTGAATAAACATGCTGCTAATTTTCCCCATCCTGTGTTGCAAATCTTATTATAATAAAAGCAGTATGTACATAGATGCTTTCTTAAAACAAAAATTAACATTATTCCTATAAAAGCTACGTAAATGATTGAAGCTACGGGAATGTCGTTGATTTGTAAGAATGACATTCCGATGAAGGCGATTGTGAAGTAAATTAGAAAGAACAGATTTTGCCAAATAGCTCTTGCTAAAGAATATTTTTCTATTCCTTTGTCGTATAGTTTTTGTTTCATATTATTTAGCATAATTGGACAAATGTTAACTTCTTAAACTTTTCTATTCAGTTGCTGAAATTTTCATCTTGTTTGAGTTCCTCCGATAACTTCATTAGTATCTTTATCCACATAAACTGCTAGATGGCTGTCTTCGGCAGGACCTGGATAATAAAATTTTACTATCCAGCACTGATGTTTTGATGGAGATTCTATTGGTGTTTTATTCCATCTTTTCCAATAATGATTTGCTTCACATTCTCCTTCAACAACTTCTATTTTTTCTACAATAGAGAAAAAATCAACATTTGGAAATGCATTATGAACATATTTCTGCAAATGTTCTTCAGCAATGATTATAGCCAGGTTTGCTTCATCTTGCTTGCTGATCCTATAATGATAAAATCCAAAACTCAAAACAATAAGGACTGCAGAAATCAATAGAATATAAATTAGCTTCTTGGTTTTCATCGCGGTTCAAAAACTATGCTTTCATTGTTTAAAGCTTTCTCTAATCAATTCGGCCAATTCCGGATGTCTAGAATCGGTCTTTTCAGGAAGATACTTTCTCCAGTTAATGTCCATTCTTTTGGCATATTTATCGAGTTTCTGAATTGATAATTCTTCCCAATCGATATCATGAAAAATCTGATGTAGATAAAAAATTCCAGCTTTTCCTTTCTGTGATTCTCTATAAATCAAATCCAGCAGGGCCTTTTCAGGCTCTGCAATGCCATCTTCATCAAATCCAAAGAAGTGGGACTTAGGGATATTGTGAATGCCCCTTCCTAAATTGTTTTCACTAACTGAAGCATATTCTTCCTTATAAATTGTTTGAGATAAACAACCTCTTACATAAAGAGCACTTTCGTAAGAGAGATATCTATCCAAACTATAATTTCTTTGATCGGTATTTTGTTTTTTCATCTTTCATCTGTTTTTATACATATTTTTTAATTTTATAAGTTTTTTCCTGATAACATTTATCCAATTCGTATCTAGTAGTAATGCTTGATATACGTCATCAGGCAAACAACGTGTCATATCTTCATAAAAAGACTGGATATGATCATGGCTATCAAACCAATTTATCAAACGATTGAAAGTCTCAACATCTATTCTAAGATCATACTCTTTCACTTTTAGGATTATTAAATCAACGATTTTTTCATCATCTATTTCAAAGTTATGCAATATATAATACCAGTCAAAAACATCTTTTGTTTTCAGTGAGCCCCTTCCTTGTAGACGTTCTATATCTGCAAGTACTTTATCGGCAAAGATTTCATTTGGACTCTCAACCATCAACTACCCATTTCCAACATTCTTTTTCGAGTAATCATGAGAGCCAATATTATATAAATCAAATGCGGCCGACAATGGGCCCTTCGGCAATTCTATTCTAAATTTAATTCTATACAACCTTTCTTTAACTTTCTTAATCCTTACTGCTCCCACGTATCCTTTTATAGCAGAAGCAACACGACTTAGTGATTCACAAATTTTGGCAAACTTTTCACTATCGATCTCATTATCCCTCAACACAAAGTCGAGATCATTGGAGTATCTCGGAGATCCGTATCCAAAACGCAATGCATTACCACCTTGAAGAACTACATTATTTCTAACCTCTGTTTTTACTAATTCTTCTAAAAATTTCTCGAAGACATTATCTCTTATTATAGTATATTCCGATACTCTTGATTTCCTTAACCTATCTTCTAACATTTTTTAACCCATCTTTATTTTGCAATATATAAAAGCTTTCCTTTTATTACCTCTTTTACGTAGTAATTTACATTGATGATGTTTATAAAAAGAATTTAAATAAGTCAAGCGATTTAACGGCGTATGCTCCTAAAAGATATAAGAAGAGAGATTCCAGAAGAACTTTTTGCAGTTCTTGAAAAAGAAGGAATAAAAAAGCTTACTCCATGTCAGGAAAAATCGATCAAAGCAGGTTTGTTTAAAAGAAAAAATCTTCTCGTATGCACGCCTACGGCAAGCGGAAAAACACTTGTTGCCGAACTTGCAATGTTAAAAGAAATCCTAGAGCATAGAAAAAAGGCCATTTATATTGTGCCGTTAAAAGCATTAGCAAATGAAAAATATGATCTATTCACGCATCGATACGCTCATCTTTGCAAGATTGCTCTATCGGTAGGTAATCTCGATTCGGCAGACCCATACCTTGATAAATATGACTTAATTGTTTGCACAGCAGAAAAATTCGATTCCCTTATCAGGCATCACGCTCCATGGCTAAGAAAAATAGGTGTTGCAGTAATAGATGAAATCCATCTTTTGAACGATGTTGAAAGAGGACCAACACTTGAAATTCTGATAACGATCCTTCAACGTTTACTTCCTAAATTGCATTTAATAGCTTTAAGTGCGACAATAGGAAATCCGAAAAAGCTTGCATCATGGTTAAAAGCAGAATTAATTCTTGACGAATGGCGACCTGTTAAGTTGAAAAAAGGAGTTTTCTACAATAACAAAATTATATTTCTTTAAGATGGTTCTAAAAATCCAATTATTGCACTAATGATCATTAAAGCAGGACCAATAAACATACTGATCATTGTTATTGCGCTGCCGATTCCAAAAATCAACAGCAACAGGTTTCCTGCAACTTTGTAACTTTTTGCTTTTCTTTTCGTCATCCTCAAACCGATAAATCCAAAAACAGCACAACCAATTCCCCAAATACCATAGTATGCTCCTAACTGTTTGAATTCTGCTGGTTGCAAAGCGCCGTAGATTATGCTTGCTATGCCAAAGAGAAGAACTACAGCACATCCGACAACACCGATATAATAACCAATTTCTTTCATTTTAAAAAATAAAAAAGAAAAGGTTTTAAATCAGACCAGGGACTTTTGCTATGAATGGGATCTTTCCTACTGCTAGCATTATTCCTGGAATTGTTGCAGCACCAGCAGCGGCAACCGCAGACCACACTATTAGCAATCCAATAAATGCTGTTACAACATCAGTACCAAACAATTCCTTTATTGTTCTGTAGGTCAATGCAAAAGCAACACATGCCAAGATTACTGTTACCAAGAAAGCTAGTATGCTACCAATGTATGGAATATAATTTACTAAAGCTGAAATGATCCCTGCTACTGAAAGCATGAATGCTGGATATGCTATTGCTGTTAATCCTTCAAAATAGGTTCCTTTACAGCCAAGGGTTGTCATTACAATTTTTACTAACCATCCTAGGAAAAGACCTCCAACAAATACAAACAAGAATGTAATTAATGCAGCCCAGTACGTTCCTGTCATCCAAGTTTGTACTTGCGGCACTAAATTCGCTAGACTTGTTCCGCTTATTAGCACAGAAATTCCAAACAAGATTCCTGCTATAGCAAGAATTCCTATCGACTTATTTAAGTTCTTTTCTTTCTTCATTGCCTTAAGCGCATCGCCGGGCTTTGTTATCAATTTCATTCTATTTCACCTCTCTTTTACAGCAGAAAAGCAACTTCTGTTTAAAAAACTTTCCCATTAAATCCCAACAGAATGAAGTATGCTCTCTTTATCTACTTTCATTAAATCATCATAACCTTGTCCAATACCGAGAAAAGCTATTGGCTTTCCAATGACTTTGCTTATCGAAACAATAGCACCGCCTTTTTCATCTACGTCGGCTTTTGTTAAGATAACAGCATCAATACCAACAGCCTGATCAAATCTTCTTGCTTGTTCAACGCAATCATTTCCGACTATGCTTTCACCAACAAACACTTTCAGATCAGGTTTCGCGACCCTAACAATCTTTTTCATTTCATCCATTAAATTTACATCACTATGCATTCTTCCTGCTGTGTCGATTAGCACAACATCTATACCCTTTGCTTCAGCATGCTTTATTGCATCGAAAGCAACAGCAGCAGCATCAGCACCATAACGATGTTTTATAAGTTTAACACCAAGCCGCCTTGCATGTTCCTCTAGCTGATCGATGGCAGCAGCTCTAAAAGTATCAGAAGCTGCGAGAACAACGCTCAAACCGTTTTTCTTTAGCAAATTTGCTATTTTAGCTATAGTCGTTGTTTTTCCACTGCCATTAACGCCAAAGAAACAAATAACGCAGGGTTTTTTCTTCTGTAGTTTTTCTTTAATTAGTTCAACTAAATCAACACCTTCTATGACAGAACTTATTTCATCCTTCAACGTGTTAAGAATAATATCTTTTAATTCGCTCCTGCTCACTTCACGCCCGACTAGTTCCTTTCGTAGCTTTTCCTTAAGCTCTTGAATAACTTCAACAGCAGTATTGTTTTCGAGAAGAGAAAGTTCTAAATCCCAGAACAAACGTTCAAATAGCTCCTCACTTATTTTTTTCTTTGTAATTTTTGCTTTTATCTTTTCTATTATTCCTCGCTTTACCTCTTTTTTCTTTTTCTCTTCTTCGCTCGGCTCTTCAACCTTTTCACTTATCTTGCCAAGCGCCTTTTTGAGTTTTTCTTTGAAAAACTTAAACATTTTTAGAAAGAGCTTCCATTGCTTTTTCAACTTCAACTGCTTTCTGTGCTGTGATCTGCAATTCTGTATTCAGCTGTTCCTGAAATTTTTCCAGCTCCCTTATTTGTCTATCGATGAGTTCTCTTGCTTCGCTTATAGATTTTGGCACAACGACATTTCCGCCGACACTTACCTGAACTTCTTTATTTTCCTTCAATTCGCCTTTAACAAAAATTCCAGGGGCAAGTTGAACATATAGCTCGCTTCCTATCTTTGTTTTTTCAAGTCCGCTGACAGCTTCTTTTGCTGAAAGCAGTTTTGTAAGCTGCATTTCAACTACTTGCATTTGTTTTTGGATTTCCTGAGCATGTTGGTTTAATAATTGCAATTCTATGTATTTCTCTTGAAGTTCCTTCTTTGCTTTTTCTTTGTTTTTTTCTTTTGTCATATTTCAAGACAACAACCTGTTTGTTTAAAAAGTTTGTTCCTTTAATGCCTTTTCACCGAGCGCTTTTGCAGTTCTAAGATAGATTTCAATTTCGCCAAAATGCTCTTTCTGCTCTATGTCAATCTTTCTTTGATTGGCTAGATGAAGTAATGGAATAAATGTATAAACTTTATCTTCCTTTTCTTTTGACGGGCAAAGAACAGAGAATGTTATTTTCCTTCCAAGTCTAAAAAAGGAAACAATCTTTTCGTACAGTCTTTTTATTGCGTCAGTAACATTAAAGCTTTTCTTTGGGACATGCATTTCTGCAGGAGGAAGCTCTCTGAGGATTCTTCTTCGCTTTACTTCCATTGCTTTTTGCAACGCGTCGATTAGTTCATAGATGCTTACCTTTCTTTTTCTCAGCTGCGGCAATCTTGGCGGCAAAGGTAATCCTTTGTAGCGTTCTCTTTCTGCTGAAATTGTATCATAGTCTTCATCGAATAGTGCTTCTTCCTCTGGCTCAGCAAATAGATTATCAAATTCCTCTATATCCTTTTTAATCAAATAAACAGATTTCAGCTTGAGCAGAATGGCGGCAGCAAGCAATACTTTTCCACTTATCCTAAAATCCATTTCTTTCAGCGTTTTAATCAATTCAAAAAATCTGTTTGTGAGAACAGCTATATCTATATCCCAAGGATTCATCTTCTCTGTTCTGACGAGCTCATACAGCATGCTCTGCCAACTTACATCATCTCTATCAAAGATTAGGTTAATCAATTCTTGCTGTGCCTTGCTCATACGCCTTAGCGAAACAAAAAGAGAATAAAAATGTTCCTATGAAAAAGTTTAAATAAAAACATTAGAATTCTTTCAGCAGATTAGGGCCCGTAGTCTAGTGGCTATGACGTCGCCCTTACAAGGCGGAGGTCGCCGGTTCGATTCCGGCCGGGCCCATCAGCAACATAACATCAAAAATGCGGCGGTGGTTTAGTGGTATAATTCAGCCCTGCCACGGCTGAGACCCGGGTTCGAATCCCGGCCGCCGCATTCAAAAGACACTGGACGGACAGGAATAACTTCTTTATATGTAGAGTTCATTTCTAAGTAGAAATGTTAAAGTTTGAGCTCAATAGAGAGTTCTGTGAATTCTATGGAGTT
>Ga0164310_10001932_pt1 | contig 11846 bp, 10 predicted proteins | sample GuaBasSedimGuay1_FD_121795 | JGI IMG/M metagenome (GOLD analysis project Ga0164310, IMG submission 121795) | Subseafloor sediment microbial communities from Guaymas Basin, Gulf of California, Mexico - Guay1, Core 4569-9, 0-3 cm | ecosystem: Environmental > Aquatic > Marine > Hydrothermal vents... | reverse complement strand
ATGGATGAGGAGATGAAGCACTATTACACTGTGGCCAGGATAAAGGAGACCTATTGGAGGGCAGAAAAGCTGGGGATAAACACACACATAGGCAGGGCTGACCGTCACATAATAAGGGTACTCATGGAGTACTGGGATGAAGGAGGAACCATCCAGTGGATAGCCCAAACATGCCCCGAGCTGGGGGACATTGCAACAGGTGTAAGGAATGCTGTCCGGGGAGGAGCAAAGGCTTGCTTCGTACACGGAGGAGTTATGGACCATCTCTTTGCCCAAAAAAGAATGGAAGAGGTTGTTGACGCCGTCAAGATGATACACGATGCAGGAATGCCTGCAGGAGTGGCAGCACACAATCCTGAAGCTTTGGAATGGGCCGAAGAGAATTTGGACGTGGATTTCTACATGTGTTCCTATTATAATCCGACCAGGAGAGACGACAACCCCGAACATATTTCTGGTACAAAGGAGTGGTTCCGGCCAGAGGACAGGGAAAGAATGGTCCGAACGATAAGGAAACTTACCAAGCCAGCGATACACTACAAGGTCCTGGCCGCAGGGAGAAATGATCCGAGAGAAGCCTTTGTTTTTGCAGGCAGGCACATGAGACCTTCAGATGCTGTGTGCGTGGGGATATTTACCAAGTACAGGCCTGATGAAATAGAGGAAGATGTGAGACTAATAAAGGAGTTAGTGGAGAAGGCACTCCAGAGATGAAATGATATTTGTATTTCACTTGTCATAATCATTACACGAGTTGAGGAGCTTTTTGAGGACTTCCAGTCTACTAAAAAGCTGAGGGTGACCGTGCGATCGATCTGCAGGAAGCCTGCTATGCCAACAACTTTGAGCAGATTGTGCCAGAGCCGCTGTTTTTACCTCTTTATGAGGCGGGTGTTGCCTGAGGAGGTCAATGTGGCAATAGATTTTCCCGGATAAGTTTTTGAAGGAGGTGGTGAGCACTTAGTTGCATTTTGGAGGCACACGAAGTATTAACAACTTTTCTGTCACAAGATCACAAGAATCCAGAGCTGTAGTCAAAGACTGAAAACAAGAATTAAAACTGAAAAACTGAAAGGGAGATGTGCGATGGCAAAGATTAGAGTAGGTGTAATCGGAAGTGGTGGTATTGCGCAGTGTGCGCATTTGCCGGGATATGCGGCCTTAAAAGATGAGGTGGAAATTGTAGCATGTTGTGATATTAATGAGAAAGTAGCCAGAGAGGCGGCAGAAAAGTTTGAAGTGAAGAAAATCTTCACGGATTATCGGGACATGTTGGCTTTGAAGGAAATTCAGGCAGTAAGTGTATGTACGCCGAATTTCATGCACAAGGAGCCTACCATTACTGCTTTGAAGGCAGGTAAGCATGTGTTGTGTGAAAAACCCCTTGCCCGTAATGCAAAAGAGGGTGCTGAGATGTGTCGAGTCGCTCGGGAAACCGGGATGAAATTGATGGTGGGACAGAACAACCGCTTTCGATCCGATGTGCAAGTACTGAAACAGCAAATTGATAGTGGAAAATTTGGAGAGATCTATTACGCCCGTGCCCAGGCTCTTCGACGGAGGGGTATTCCGGGTTGGGGTGTGTTTGGCGACAAGGAAAAGCAGGGTGGCGGTCCCTTAGTGGATATTGGAGTACATGTGCTTGATCTTACCTGGTATCTGATGGGTATGCCAAAACCTGTAGCAGCTTCGGGAAAGACGTACACTAAATTTGGCACGCGGAATGATGTAGTGGGTCTGATGGGACAATGGGACCCGAAAACTTTTACCGTAGAGGATTTTGCGGTAGGGTTTATCCGTTTTGATAATGATGCTACCGTAGTTATTGAATCCAGCTTTTGTGCAAATATTGGGAAAGATCTTTTTACCACAGCGATTTTTGGAACTCGGAGTGGTGCTCAACTTGATCCACTGCAAATTTTTACCGAAGAAAATCGCACCCTTTTCGATGTGACACCAGTCCATTTACCAGAGGTAAAAACGTATCATCGGGAAATCGAGCTATTCATTGAAGCTATCCGTAATGATGCTGAAGTACCTGTCCCTGGTGAACAGGCGCTCGAGGTCATGAAGATGTTAGATGCTATTTATGAATCCTCAACACAGAATAGAGAAGTACAAATCAAGTAGAAAACTGAGACTTGAGAAGTAACCATCATAGGGTTGCAGGATATTTTCTCCCGCCCCTGGATCAAATCCAGGGGCGCATCTATTTTTCTTTAATCCTATGACCCTGCTCCTGTTAAAAAAGTGGCTTGGAGACACTCTCTCTGTTTTTGTGACAATGCTAAAAAGACCAGTTCTGGATCTTGTTTGCAGTTTCGGGCTTTCAATACTGTGTTGATGTGTTTAGGAGATGGAATATTCAAGATAATCCTTTCTATGGTCTAGAGCGTAGAGGTGCTTGATGGCTCTGGCAGAATAGACAATAGCTGTGATCCCGGAATGAAACAGGATAAAAATCAGAGAATAGAAAGGCACTCCCCCTAAGACGCTTATAAGGATTGGAATATTGTACAGATTCCTTCTACCCGCAAACCTTCTGAAAACTCTTTCAAAATTTCCACTGTCGTCTAAACTACGTCCCATCGCCTTTTTAAATTGGTCATAGACATGGCGGTAGAATGCTATAAACAGGATTATAAATATGCAGAGGATTAACGGAACAGCAGTTTTAGTAGAATGAAAAAGGAACCAGGACAGAGCGATGAACCAAGAAAACTCAAACAGTAGGTCAAAAGAATGTTCAAGCAATCCCACCTTGCTTGTCATTAGTTTAACTCGGGCTAATTTACCGTCTAATCCATCTGCTATTCCTACAATAAAGGCTAAAATCGAAGCAGGGAGTAGATGGCCTAAAAGCAATAGAGTGGTTACCGTGTAAGCTAATATGTTTACTATTACGGTTAATTGGTTTGGAGTAATGTTAAAGTTTGAAATAAAGGCGACCAATTTATTCTCTATTGGTTTGTGAATATAGTGGGCCATGAAATCAGAAGCACCCTTGCTTGAATTTTCAATTATAATTTGTTTAGCCTTTTTGAGATCCCCTTTAGTATCGATGTCTATCCACCATGGTTTGATAGTCTTTCTCATCTTTGACACATAACTCTCGATTTGTCCAATATCAAACACCTCAGCGTCTTCTTCCTTAGCAACCTTAACAATGCAATCCGCCAGTTCAGTCTTATTTTCTTTTACTGTTTCTTCCAGATAAGAAAATATTTTGGGCGAACACAGGAAAATACCAGTGTCTAAACAGTTTGATTCCTCAATGTTTTTGCCTATTTTAATAATTTTACCGTCCCTTTCTAAAACCTTTGTGTCTGTTGGACGAGCCTCTTTTCTATCGACAGCCAAGACGACTGTTCCTTTCAGGTCATATTTTGTCAGTTCCTTCAAAATACGAACATCGAAGAGGTGATCAGACATCAACAGAATAAAATTCTCATTTAACTGCTCACGAGCTCTTAAAACCGAAACTCCGTTTCCTTTTTCATATTCTCCGTTTTCAATGTAGCTTATCTTTACGCCGTATTTTTTCCCATCTCCTAACTTTGCTTTTATTTTGTCTCCTAAATAACCGACGACTATTAGAAACTCATAAATACCTGCTTGTTTTGCGGTTAATATTATTCTCTCGATTAGAGACAGACCTAAAAGTCGAATTAATGCCTTGGGTTTGTCTTTGGTCATGTGTTCTAATCTGCTTCCTTTCCCAGCTGCGATTATTAATCCTTTCATACACACTCCATTCTTTTATGATTTTCTATGAAACTAACTTAATGAGATTATTAAACTGGTCAACGGGAAATAAAAGACTTAACTGTGAAGCAAATAATTTATTATGCGGTATTTCCTGGAATTCTTATAGGAAGTTTAGATAAAATAGGTATTGCTGTAACTTCGGAGGAGAACGATTAAAATGATTTCGTACTACTATTTTCTGGTTCATTCCCCGGCTTCCCTTCTATTTAATCAGGTTGTTTCCTATCGTGAGCTTTTTACCAAGTGCCCGATTACTTACTCACCGTCTGGTAAGCGGAGGCCTGAAAATAACCTTTCCCAGCCACTAATGCAAAAACCAGTAGTCACCTGGGTTAGATCAAGAGATCTATTTTCGAATTATTAGTATGGGGTTCAGTTTTCGGGATAGTCCATCAGGTCGTAATAGATAAATACAGGTAAGGACGTAAATCACAAGAGGACCATACACTATTTTCCATTTTGTAGTTTTAATATAAGAAAAAAATTCCTGAAAATCAAATAAAAAATTTTATGTATACCTATCAGTTTGTGGCAGACATTATTTTTCTTGACATTGAGGCAAAAAATTATTATAATAATTAAATTCTGAGTTAATTTCTTGGGTATCATGATTTGGAAACTAATAGCTGTATTTTTGATTGGGGGCATTGTTGGACTGGATACCACGGCCGCTTGGCAAATGCTCTTTTCGCATCCACTTATTTCTTGCCCGTCGGTAGGTTGGCTATTCGGGGATTTACAAACTGGCCTTTTTATGGGCTTAATATTAGAATTGCTCTGGCTAAAAGACCTACCAGTTGGTGGAGCACGCTTCCCAGAAGGTAATATCGGTTCGTTAGTAACTACCTTTTTGGCCATTACCCTGAAGCAAAATACAACATTTCCAGAAGGGTGGATAGTATTAGTAGTGCTAATATTTGGTGTGATGGTTGCCTATGGGGGCAGCCAGTCTATAGCCCTGATGCGCACAAATAATATCATATTGATTAGAAAGGCAGACCGTTTTGCTGATCAAGGTAAGAGTAGAAAGGTCGCGTGCATGCATTTGCTGGGGGTGTTACATGCTTTTATTCACGGAGCGCTATTGACAACAATGAGTGTAGGGGTGGGTTTAGCGCTTCTTCCGCCTTTGTTGAATATTTTACCAACAAATATCACCATTCCACTGCAAAATATTAAATTGAGTTTACTGGCGGTGGGGTTTGGAGTAATGGCCTATTTCTTTTTATCCAGACGAAATTGGATTTATTTAATTTTTGGAATAGGTATTGGTGGGTTTTTGGCTTTGACAATTTGAAGGAGTCGGAAGATTGAGGCGACTTAGTAGAGTCGATCTATTTAAGATTTTTCTCCGTGCCTATTACATTCAGGGGTCTTGGAATTACGAGCGGATGCTTAATTTAGGTTTCTGTTTTTGTCTCATTCCGGTGATGAAAAAGCTGTTCTCACAACCAGAAGAACGCATTAGTTTTTTGAAACGTCATTTGCAGTATTTCAATTCTCACCCCTACTTTGCATCTTTTGCTCTGGGGGCAACAGCAAAACTGGAAGAACAAGCTTTGATAGAGAAATGGCCAGATTATCGTCCTGTCACGGTTTTCAAAGAACGATTGTGCGGTCCTTTAGGTGCTATTGGCGACAGACTTTTTTGGGGGATGCTAAAGCCATTTGTAGCAATGTTAGGCGTTATTTTTACTCTTCAGTGGGGACTTGTAGGCCCGGCGATTTTTTTCATTATTTACAATGCCCCCCATATCTACTTACGTTATTTTGGGATTATGCGTGGATATGAATTGGGATTTGATATCGTACGGGAACTTTCTAAACGAAAATATGAGCGTTATATTCACACAATCAGTGTCTTAGCTATTTTAATTTTTGGTGTTTTTCTGGGTTGGGTCACAATCGATAAGTTATACCCCACAGTAAGGTTGATGTTACAGTTTTTCCTTGTAGCTTTAGCCACTTTTTTTATGTTAAAAAAAGAATTGCCAATGTTTCTTCCCATAATGTTTGGTTTGGTTTTAGTGTTAATATTCTCGATGGCGTAACCAGAGTTGACTCGGTACCTCATAGAGGGTGAAATGATTAATGGTAGCACAAAGGACCGTGACAATAAAAAATAAATTAGGACTTCACGCCAGACCGGCCGCATTATTGGTTCGTACCGCATCCAAATTTAAATCCGACATTAAACTGATTAAGGATGGCCAGGAGGTTAATGGGAAAAGCATTATGGGGGTGATGATGTTAGCAGCAGAGATGGGAAGTAAGATTACCATTTATGCGGAGGGTAAAGATGCTCAGCTTGCAGTGGATAAGTTAGCAGAGCTGTTTGAAAATAAATTTGAAGAAGATTGAATTATGAGTCCCAGAAAAAAGCAGAAAAAAGAGCTCAGATTCCACGGCATTCCAGCTTCTCCTGGTATTGCTATTGGGAAAGCCTTGGTAATGTCTCGTGAATGTATCGAAGTAGTTCCCCGGCGGCTCCGTGGAGCTGAAATTGAGCAAGAAATTGAAAAATTCCGCCGTGCCTTAAAGGATACTCGCCAGGAACTGATTGAACTCAGGGAGCGCGTGCGAGAGCGTATCAGCGAAAGGGACGCCCAGATATTTGATGCTCATCTTTTGATCTTAGATGACCGTATCGTTATCGATGAGACTATTCGACGTATAAAATCGGAAAGACGTAATGCCGACTGGGTATATTTTCAGATTATGCGTAACTTTCACGATTCACTTATTTCCAGTGGCGATGAACGTCTTCGCGAACGGGGAGTAGATGTGTTAGATGTAAAAAGACGCGTTATTGGCAATCTGCAAGGTACCAAAGGCGTTAAATTAGATTCCTCTGGAGAAGCAAGAATTATTGTAGCTCACCAGCTCACCCCCTCGCAAACAGTGCTGATAGATCGGAGAATTGTGCTGGGTTTTGCTGTAGATTTAGGAGGTAAAACTTCCCATGTAGCCATCTTGTCACGCGCTCTGGAAAAACCAGCAGTTGTAGGATTGAAGAATTTTTCTGATTATGTGAAGGATGGCGATCAAATAATTTTAGATGGTAACACTGGACAAGTTGTTTTGAACCCGACGGAAGAAACTCTTATTCATTATCATCAATTACAAGAAAGATATCATCATTTCTTGCATGATTTAATTCCTCTCACCCATCTTGCTGCTAAAACGTTGGATGGCCGGGAGATTGAGCTATCGGCCAATTTAGAATTTCCGGAAGAAGTAGAATCAGTTCTATCTCATGGGGCTAAGGGCGTCGGACTTTATCGGACCGAGTACCTCTTCTTGGCCAAAAATGCTTTGCCTTCAGAAGAAGAGCAGTACAATGACTATGCGGAAGTAGCTAGCAAAATCTCTCCTAATCCTGTAATTATTCGTACCTTTGACTTGGGTGGCGATCGCATCTCATTTGATGGTTTGCCAATTAAGGAGGCAAATCCTTTCTTGGGATGGCGAGCAATAAGGATTTGTCTGGACTTGCCCGAAATTTTTCTAACCCAGCTCCGTGCCATCTTGCGAGCCAGTGTTAAAGGTAATGTTAAGATTATGTTTCCTATGATCGCTTCGTTAGAGGAAGTGCTACGCGCTAAAGAATTACTGGAACAAGCGAAAGAACAGTTGCGTCAGAAAAAAATTCCTTTTGATGAGGATATTGAGGTTGGAATTATGGTGGAAGTTCCCGCTGCAGTGATTATTGCTGGGGAGTTAGCCCAGGAAGTAGATTTTATGAGTATTGGCACAAATGATTTGACTCAATATACCCTTGCAGTCGATCGTGGCAACGAGAAAATCGCCGATCTCTATAATAGTTATCATCCTGCTGTGTTACGGTTGATAAAACAAACAGTAGAAGCAGGTCATAAACACGGCATCTGGGTAGGGTTATGCGGCGAAATGGCCACAGACCCACATGCAATCCCAATTTTGATAGGGTTAGGGCTTGATGAGCTTAGTGTAACCCCGCTCTCTCTATTAGAAGTAAAAAGAGTAATTCGTTCGCTGCGTTATGAAAGTGTCAAACGTTTGGTGAATCGTGTGCTTACTATGGGCCAAACCAAAGAAGTGGAAGATTATGTTAGACGGTACGCACGGCGGAATTTACATCAAATACTTTTTCAATAAAATCGTGCTCCTAAGCTATGGCGGAGGGTCAGATGATAAAAGAGAAAATCGATCGCTTTGATGTTAGTAGAATGATAGATCTTTTAAATTCCTTTCCCCACCAGATTGAAGAAGCTATTGCTCTTGGGGAAAGATTTAATTTACCGAACCCAAAGAAGGAAATAAGACAAGTCGTTTTAGCTGGCATGGGGGGGTCGGCAATTGGTGGCAATTTATTGCAAAGATTAATGTTTTCTGCCTCATCTTTGCCAATGACTGTAATGCGATATTATGAACTGCCCGCTTGGGTGAATGAGAATTCCCTGGTGATACTTTCCAGTTTTTCTGGAAATACTGAAGAGACACTAAGTGCATTTAAGCAGGCAGGGCTCAGAAAGGCGCAGCGATTGTGTATTACTTCTGGTGGTCAGTTAGCACAAATGGCTGCAGAACAAGATGTGCCAGTAATTAAGATTCCAGGTGGCCGTCCTCCGCGTACAGCGTTGGGTTATTTAATGATACCGATACTGGTACTCTTTGCTAAACTTGGTTGGGTGAAATTGGTTCCTGATAGTTTTAATGAATTGTTAACTTATCTACATCGAAAGGTGGAGGAATTCGCACCAGATAACGATCACGAAGGCAACCTGGCCCTACGTACAGCGCAACAACTTTGCAATCGTCTCCCAATTATCTACAACTCGGTGATGTTAGAACCAGTAGGACTTCGCTGGAAAGGACAGTTTTCTGAGAACAGCAAAATACTCGCCTTTCAGAATAATGTTCCAGAGATGAATCACAACGAAATTGTTGGTTGGGAAAGAGTGGGCAAGTTGGGGATGCAGTCACTGGTTCAGGTAATTTACCTTTGTGATAAAGAAGATCACCCACGCGTTCAAACTCGTCTGGAAGTTATGAAGGAGATTTTCCACCTAAACAATGTGCAAGTTATGGAATTTTTTAGTGAGGGGGAGTCGTTGTTAGCACGGCTTTTTTCCCTTATTATTTTGGGTGATTACATTAGCTACTATTTAGCCATCTTAAACGACGTTGATCCAACACCTATCCGGAACATCGACTTATTGAAACAGCGCCTTGCTCAACGTAACTAATGCGCAAAAGCGTGATTTTTATAAAATAATAGAATAACTTTTTGTTGTCAACCTAAAATGAGGAAAGGGAAACTATGATACGACGATATTTTACCTCGGAGTCGGTTACTGAAGGTCATCCGGACAAAATCGCTGATCAGATTTCTGATGCGGTTTTGGATGCGGTGATGACACAGGACCCTTACGGTCGTGTAGCTTGCGAAACCTTTGTAACTACCGGATTAACTTTGGTAGGTGGGGAAATCACTACCGAGTGCTATGTAGACATCCCCGCACTGGTGCGTAATGTTATCAAAGAAATCGGTTATACCGATGCCACCTATGGCTTTGATTACCTGACATGTGCGATTTTGACCACCATTGATCAGCAGTCGCCGGACATTGCAATAGGAGTCGATAAAGCCGGCGCTGGTGACCAGGGGATGATGTTTGGATTTGCTGTCCGCGAAACTCCAGAATTGATGCCATTGCCGATTATGTTAGCCCATCGTTTGGTGCAACGCTTGGCCGAAGTACGTAAAGCTGGTATTCTTCCTTATCTACGCCCCGATGGCAAGTCCCAAGTAACGGTAGAATATGAAGATGATAAGCCAATTGCTGTTACTACTGTGGTACTTTCCGCTCAACATGATCCCGACGTCAGTTATGAACAATTACGAGAAGAAGTAATTCACCATGTTATTCGACCGGTACTACCAGAAAATTTGTATGATGAGAAGCGAATTAAATATCTCGTTAATCCTACCGGTCGTTTTGTATTCGGGGGGCCACAGGCTGATACAGGTTTGACTGGGCGCAAGGTTATTGTCGATACTTATGGAGGATATAGCCGGCATGGTGGAGGATGTTTCTCAGGGAAAGATCCTACGAAAGTAGACCGTTCTGCCTCCTACGCAGCCCGTTGGGTTGCTAAAAACATCGTTGCTGCTGGTTTGGCTGACAAATGTGAAGTTAATCTTGCTTATGCTATTGGTGTTGCTGAGCCAGTGTCTATTACGATAGACACTTTTGGTACCGAAAAAATACCCAATGGTGAAATCGTCAAATTGGTGCAGAAGAATTTCGACTTAACCCCGGCAGGAATCATTGAAACTCTGGAGCTGCGCAAACCAATTTATCGACGTACCGCTACTTATGGACATTTTGGGCGTGAAGAAGACGGTTTTACCTGGGAGAGAACCGATAAGGTAAAAGATCTGCAAAGATAGGGAGGAGAAGTGAAATACGAAATCAAAGATATTACCCTGGCTGAAATAGGAAGACGACGCATCGAATGGGCTGACGGCGATATGCCAGTGTTGCGTTTGATTCGCCAACGTTTTGAAAAAGAAAAACCCTTGCAAGGTCGCAAGATGGCTGCCTGTCTTCATGTTACCGCTGAGACTGCTAACCTCATGCGTACCTTGAAAGCTGGTGGGGCAGATGTCTATCTTTGTGCCTCTAATCCTTTGAGTACTCAGGATGACGTGACAGCTTCTCTGGTTCAAGATTTTGGTATTCCAGTGTTCGCCATCAAAGGTGAAGACCGGGATACTTATTATAGACATTTGAAAGCATGTATCGAGCAGAAACCGGTCATTACTATGGATGATGGCGCTGATTTAATCTCTACTATTCACGCAGAGTATCCTGAATTGACCTCGCAAATCCTGGGTAGTATGGAGGAAACTACTACTGGGGTCATCCGTCTAAAAGCTATGGAACAGGATGGAGCTTTGAAAATTCCAGTTATTGCTGTTAATAATGCTGCTACCAAAAACTTATTTGATAATCGGTACGGTACTGGCCAATCTACAATGGATGGTATTATCCGCGCTACTGATATTCTAGTAGCCGGAAAGGTAGTGGTGATTGCTGGGTATGGTTGGTGTGGCAAGGGATTGGCCATGCGAGCTAACGGGATGGGAGCTAAGGTAATAGTGACTGAAGTAGACCCAATTAGAGCGCTGGAAGCTGCTATGGATGGTTATTGGGTGATGCCTATGCAAGAGGCAGCAAAAATTGGTGATCTTTTTTGTACTCTTACCGGTGATATTAAAGTCATCCGGGAGGAGCATTTTGAGGTGATGAAAGATGGCGCTATTGTGTGTAACTCCGGCCATTTCAATGTGGAGATTGATATTCCAGCGTTGGAAAAAATGGCAGTAGAAGTACGCCGCAATGTGCGGGACTATGTAGATCAATACATACTTTCGGATGGGCGGCGTATCAATCTGCTGGCTGAAGGGCGCTTGGTTAACTTGGCAGTTGCTGAAGGGCATCCAGCTTCGGTAATGGATATGAGTTTTGCTACTCAGGCCTTAACCGCAGAGTGGGTGATGCAAAATGAGGGGAAACTGGAAAAAAAGGTTATTTACGTGCCTAAAGAAATCGAAGATTGGATCGCGAAATTAAAATTGGAAAGTATGGGTCTCTCTATTGACCAACTTACAGAAGAACAACGTCAGTATCTTTCTTCCTGGAGAATGGGAACTTAAGTAAAAAAATAGGTAAAAGAATTTTCGCTGCTTGTTTATCCAACATGGGTCAAATTTTAGACTAATGGCTCTGTAAAACATCTGGATTGCTATTGCTGCCCATCAAGTCTGTTTTTGATAGAAGAACACTAAAAAAGGTTCTGGTTTACAAATTTTTTGTGTCATAAAAACTACCTCCGGGTTAAAGCCTCTACCCCTCCACTACTGTTACACTTGATTTTCCCTTTAAATTTGTTCTCTGTAAGAAAAGAGTATTTTAATACTAAATTTCCCAGCTATTGTTTCCGATATTAAATATAAAGAGTTTTGCTTCTCGTCGCTGTTTCAAAGGACAAGAGGTCTGTCAGGTAACAAGAAAATGATTTTTTGTCCT
>Ga0164310_10001927_pt1 | contig 11859 bp, 12 predicted proteins | sample GuaBasSedimGuay1_FD_121795 | JGI IMG/M metagenome (GOLD analysis project Ga0164310, IMG submission 121795) | Subseafloor sediment microbial communities from Guaymas Basin, Gulf of California, Mexico - Guay1, Core 4569-9, 0-3 cm | ecosystem: Environmental > Aquatic > Marine > Hydrothermal vents... | reverse complement strand
CTCTTATTTTAGGTTATTGTGTTTATTCGTTTACCTGCTTTGGCTTTATCTTCTCGAATTCTTTAGGTTTATTTATGATTTTGTTTGCTATGTATGGATTATCATTTGGTTTGATAGAAGCAACAAGCAGGGCTTATGTTTCTGATTTTGTAGCCGATGATTTGGCAGGAACAGCTTTAGGTACATTTCATACCTGTATTAGCTTAGCAGTCTTACCTGCAGGAATGATTGCGGGGATGCTTTGGAATTTTAATCCTAATTTTACATTTATCTATGGTACAGTTTTGGGGATTTTATCTACTCTGTTTTTGGCGAGGGTTAATTCTTAAAAGAACACAGGGTTAGGAATAAGAATGAAAAATTTTAAGAAACCAAAAGCACCTTTTGAAAAATATCTCAGTATTAGTATCATTGAGGCAAAAGACGGCTATGCTAAGTTAAAGATGCCTTATCGTAAGGAATTTACTAATCCCCACGGTTCAATTCATGGAGGAGCGATTGCATCTTTAGCTGATACTGCTATGGCAGTAGCTATTTCCTCTAAATATCTACATAGCTCTTTTTATACTGTAAAGTTAGAGATAAAATTCAAATCACCTGCTAATAAAGGAGAAATATTTGCCAAAGCAAAGCTAACAGATAAAAGAAAGAAATTTGTTTTTGGCCAGGTAGAGATAAAAGATGACAAGGATAAGTTATTAGCGCAGGTTTTGGCTACTTTTTATCTTATTAATAAAGAGTAAGGTTATAAATTATTTTTGAAGATAACTGGATGAAAATGAGGATAGATACCTATTTTTTCTCTTTTTCTTTTTTCTTGGGTCTACCTCTTGTTACTACTGCATCAAGATATTAAATTTTTACAACTAGAAAATGTTAAAATTCATACTAAAATTTTCCCTTTCTGGGATATACTTTCTTTTTCTTCTTTTTATAACAAATTTTCCTCCTGAAGGCAGATTCTTCTGGTCTGAAAACATTTATAACAGAGAGTAATAAATTACTTTGACAAACAATATTAATTCTAATAAGAATTTTGTGGAAGACAGAATTTCATACCATTTCCACCCCTGGGGTGGAAATGGGTCTGGGGTGGAAATGGTATTGGAATTAAGTTAGCTTCTTCTTGGTAAGTCAGGTATCTGTGCCTTCGCTCGCTGGGTCGCTTCGCTTCGGAAGAGGGCTTGCCTGGGTAAGCCAGGTGGTTATAAATTTAGCTTGCTTTTTCTGGAATTCTATGTTAACCTATAATTGCTTGGTTAACATATGTTAATTAGGTATATGTTAGTTAACATAATTACTGAAATCTATTTGTAGTCAATGAGTTATGAAGATAGAAAAAAGTGAATATATAACTATTCCTCAATTAGCCCGTATTTTAGGGCTAAGCCGAATTGCTGTATATAAAAAAGTAAAGAAAGGCCAGATAAAAGCAATGCGGGTAGGAAAAATTTACCTTATTCCTAGGGTCTCTGTATCAAATATTTTAGGCAAAGCTTTGGGAGAAGAAGATAAACATCAGATAGATGAGGCAGTGAGAAAAACAGTTAAAGAATACGGCGAAGTCCTTAAACTATTAGGTGGAGAGTGAAAATAATAACTGTAAAAGAAGTAGAATATATCGCCTTCAGATTAGCAAAAGAATTACTATCTTTTAATGAACCGATACCTGATTTTTCTGCGCGGTTCCCTAATATTTTAGAAAGTTGTTTAAACGTACCTTTTCAAACATTTGGAAGCAAATCTTTATACCCTACGCTTATTTCTAAAGCTGCTATCTTATTTTATCTTATGATAAAAAATCACCCTTTCCAAAACGGCAATAAAAGAATAGCAATGACCACTCTTTTTGTTTTCCTTTATAAGAACAAGAAATGGCTTAAAGTAGATACCCAGGAGCTTTATAATTTTACTGTATGGGTTGCCTCCAGCCCTCCCCGGGTAAAAGTACAGGTTGTTAAAGCAATTGAGAAATTCTTAGGAGATTATATGATAGATTTGAGTTGATTGAAACTGACGTATATTTTAAAAAATGGATTGAAGAAGATACTGCAGAAAGAAGAAGATTGAAAGAGATTATGTACAAAATCTTAGAAATTGACGAGGGGATAAAATGAGTACAGTCAAAAACACGTATCTTTAAAGAACTGTCGCTTAACAGGCGGATATCTAGCTTATGCTTTCGGTATTTTGTCCAAATCCTTTGCTGTTGCTTATGATTTCAGATGTTTACCAACCGTTATACTAAATAATAAAAGAAGCCTAAATCTTCATAAATACCAAAAGGTTCCCACCCTTCAAATTTTAGTTTTAAGGGAATTTAAAAATATGCTTGTCGAACTCAATAGACTTCTCACCTCTTTTCGCACATCCTCAAATCTTTATAAGCACTCTTTCTACTTCCTCATCCTTGTTATCCTCAAAAACCAACTCTTCACAAAAGTGTACCTGTCTGCTGAAGTTTTAATGAAGGCGGGATAATAAAGATTAGTTCTTTTCTGGTGGGGTTTACATTATTAAATTTATATGGTATGATTAGTATGATATGGCATACAATTCATATTTATTATATTTAAAGGAGGTGGAAGTGGATGAAAGGGATGGCTAAATTTTTTGGTATTGTAACTGTAGGAGAAAGAGGCCAAATTGTGATACCTAAAGAGGCAAGAAAGATTCTTAATATAAAAAAAGGAGATAAACTGATAATACTCTCTCCGCGAATTCATAGAAGAAAACTTGACCTTATTCCTGCAGATGATTTTGCAAAATTTATCTCCGAATTTGAAAAGGATATTTCTTCTATTAAAGAAAAAATTGGTAAGGAGAAGTTAGAAAAGAAAAAATGAAAATCTGTAAAAGAAAAGGTATGCGTATTGTGCTGTCTATTTTTGTTGCTTTGGCTATAGTTTCTGCTTATGGAGAAGTGCTTACCTGGCAGGATTGCCTCAGAGAGGCTTTGCAAAATAACCCGGATTTACTTTCAGCAAAGGAAAAGATAAATCAAACCTTAGAGGAGAAAAAAATTACAAGAAGTACTCTCCTTCCTCAAATAACTGCTGGGCTTAGCAGTAAAAAATCGCGAACCACCACCAAAGATGTAAGCAGTACTTATTCTTATAATTTAACAGGGAAGCAGCTTTTGTTTGATGGTTTTAAAACTATTTATGATATAAAATCTGCTTCTTTAAGCGTAGAGGCAGCAGAGTATGAGTATAGGGAGGTTTCTAGTAGTGTGCGGTTTAACCTCCGGGAGGCATTTGTAAATCTTTTGAAAGCTCAGAAACTGGTTTCTTTGACTGAGGAGATTGCCCAGCGCAGGAAGAAGAACCTTGAACTGGTAAGATTGCGCTATGAGGTAGGTAGAGAACATAAGGGTTCATTATTAACCGCTAAGGCAAGTCTGGCTCAGGCTGAATTTGAGGTTACTCAGGCAAAAAGAAATCTTGTTCTGGCTCAAAGGAAATTATTGAAAGAACTGGGGAGAGAACGTTTTAGTCCAATTGTAGTAAAAGAAGAGTTTGATGTTAAGATAGAAAGAGAGGTTCCTGATTTTGAAAGATTGGTGCTTGATGTTCCAGAATTTAAAAAAGCAGTGGTTTATAAAAATATCGCAGGTTTTAATTTGAAATCTGTGCGGGCTGATTTTTCTCCTGTAGCTTCTTTAACTTCTTCTATAGGCAGAACTTCTTCAGATTGGCCGCCTGAAGATGAGGAGTGGTCGGTGGGGGTAAGTGTTTCTTTCCCCCTTTTTGAGGGAGGCAGTCGTATAGCAGAAGTTTCTAAAGCCAGGTCGCAGTTAAAAGAAAAGGAGGCAGAGGAGAAAAGCCTAAGGGATAGTTTTATTTTTACCCTGCAGGAAGCCTGGGTAGAATTTCAGGATGCCTTTGATAAAGTAAATGTTCAGAAAAAATATCTTGAGGCAGCAAAGGAGCGGGCAAAGATTGCTTCTGCTCAGTATTCTACCGGGCTTGTCTCTTTTGATGACTGGACAATTATTGAAGATAATCTGGCAAATGCCCAGAAAGCTTATTTAAATGCCCGGGCTGAGGCATTAATTGCCAAAGCCTGGTGGATAAAGGTAAAAGGAGGGATACTGGAAGATGAAGTATATTAAGTTTTTATTTCTATTTGTAGTGGTGATTATTATAGTTGTGTTCCTTATGAAGGTGAGAAAAAATGAACAGAAAAACATTATTTATAATGAGATTCATCCTTTTTATGGCGATATCTGTGTTTTAGTATCTGCCACAGGAGTTGTTGAACCTCAGAATCGTGTGGAGATAAAACCGCCTATTGCCGGGAGAATAGAAGAAATTCTGGTAAAAGAAGGAAATAAGGTTAAAAGGGGAGATGTTTTAGGCCTTATGAGTTCTACAGAGCGCGCTGCTCTTTTAGATGCTGTCTATCTTAAAGGAGAAGAGGAGTTAAAATACTGGGAGGAAGTTTATAAACCCACTCCTTTAATTGCTCCTATTGATGGTGAGGTAATTGTCCGGGCAGTAGAACCCGGCCAGACTGTAACTGTAAATGATGCTATTCTGGTTTTATCTGACCGCCTCATAGTTAAGGCTCAGGTTGATGAAACTGATATTGGGAAGGTAAAGTTAGGACAGAAAGCAATAATAACTTTGGATGCCTATCCTGATATAAAAGTAGAAGGCAGAGTAGACCACATTTCTTATGAATCTAAAATTATCAATAATGTCACAATTTATGAAGTGGATATTTTACCAGATAAAGTTTTGGAGGTTTTTCGTTCAGGAATGAGCGCCAATGTTAATATAATTATACAGGATAAGAAAAATGTTTTACTTCTTCCTCAGGAAGCAATCATAGAGGAAGAGACTCAGAAATTTGTTCGGGTAAAAACTTTCAAGGGGAGTGTCAGGAAAAAAGTTATTACCGGTTTATATGATGATAGAAATGTAGAAATTTTGGAGGGAGTATCAAAGGAGGAAGTAGTTTTAATTCCATCTCAAAAATATAAACTTCCCACCAGAAAAGAGATATCTTCTCCCTTTATGCCACGCTTTAAGAAAAAATGATAGAACTTGTTAATGTAACCAAAATTTACAGAATGGGTAAGGTAGATGTAGTTGCCCTTAGGGGGGTGTCTCTTAAGATTGAGCCTGGGGAATTTGTAGCTATTTTAGGGCCTTCTGGTTCGGGCAAATCTACACTTTTACATATTCTGGGATTTCTGGATAAACCTGATTCTGGAGAGTATCTATTTTTTGGAAGGGATGTAACAAAATTAAGTGATGATGAACTTGCCTATTTAAGAAACAGGGTGGCAGGTTTTGTTTTTCAGCAGTTTCATCTGCTTAACCGAATGAGTGCTTTAGAAAATGTAGAACTCCCTTTAATTTATACTAAACATACTAAAAAAGAGAAAACTTTGCCTTTTGAGAAGTTGAAAGTAGTAGGTTTAGAGGATAGAGCCCATCACCGGCCTAATGAACTTTCCGGAGGCCAGCAACAGAGGGTAGCTATTGCCAGGGCTCTGGTAAACGAGCCATTGCTTCTTCTTGCTGATGAGCCTACAGGAAATCTGGATACCAGAAGTGGAGAAGAAATAATCAAAATTCTTAAAAATTTAAATGCTCAAGGAAAAACTATTGTGGTTGTAACTCATGATGAAAATATCGCCCATCAGGCGCAACGCGTGATTAGAATGCAGGACGGGAAAATAATCTCTGATGAATCACCCGGAAGGATATTTAAAGGACAAACAATAGAAGGCCAATCGTTTTTTCTAAAGGAAAGAAAAAAATCTTACGGATTTAATTCCAGAGAAATTATTGAAAATCTACGCCAGGGATTGCAGTCAATTTTTTCCAATCGTATGCGTTCGTTTCTTTCTATGTTGGGTATTCTTATTGGTATAGCCTCGGTGATTACTATGATAGCCTTAGGAGAAGGGGCAACACAGGCTCTTTCAGAAAAATTTGCCTCTTTAGGGACAAACCTTTTGATTGTAAGACCGGGTTCCTGGAGAACCAGAGGTGTGGCTTTAGAGGCAGGTGCAGTTACCCGTTTTACTCTAAGTGATGCTGAAGCCATTGCTAAACTCAAATATGTTAAAAGAGTTTCTCCTTCAGTAAGAGGAAGGGGGCAGGTTGTCTATGAAAATAAAAACTGGAATACCTTGGTGCAGGGAGTTGGCAAAGATTATGCTGAAATGAAATCCTCTCAGCCGGTTGTAGGCAGATTTTTTACTAAAGAAGAAGAAAAGACAAGAAAAAAACTTGCCCTTTTAGGAATTACAGTGGCAAGAGAACTTTTTGGAGATAAAAATCCAATAGGTAAGACTATAAAAATTAATCGCATAAATTTTAGGGTAATAGGAGTTCTTCCTGAAAAAGGGCAATCTCCTCGTGGAGATAGAGATGATGTAGTTGTAGTTCCTGTAACTACTGCAATGTATCGCCTTCTGGGGAAAAAATATGTGGATTACATTGAGGCAGAAGTTGATGGCCAGAAGTTTATAGATGAAGTAAAAAAAGATATTGAGAACCTTATCAGGAAAAGGCACCGTCTTAAAGCAGATGATAAGGATTCTTTTTCTATCCGGGATATGACTGAAATAAGAGAAACTTTTATGAATATGATAAAGACCATGACCACTCTTTTAGGGTGTATTGCTGCTATATCTTTGATTGTAGGGGGAGTGGGGATTATGAATATAATGCTTGTTTCTGTTGCTGAACGTACTCGAGAAATAGGCCTGCGTAAGGCAATAGGTGCAAGCAGCAAAGACATAATGCTACAGTTTCTTATTGAGGCTATGGCTTTAACTTGTTTAGGAGGGGTGGTAGGCATTATTGTTGGTATTGGCGCATCTTTTCTTCTGTCTCTATTTGCTGGTTGGACAACGAAAGTATCTTTATTTTCTATAATTTTAGCCACGGTTTTTTCTGTTGGCGTTGGTGTTTGTTTTGGGTTGTGGCCTGCCCGTAAAGCCTCACGATTAGACCCTATAGAAGCATTAAGATATGAGTAATAAAAGAGCGCGTAAAATTAATAAAGATATAACCGCAGGAAAATTAAGTTCTTCTCTCTGGAAGCTGGCTACTCCGATAATGATAGCAGCTTTACTGCAGGATTTATTTACCTTAGCAGACCTTTTCTTTGTGGGAAGGTTAGGGCATATAGCAGTGGCAGCTTTATCTATTTCGGGAGTTATACTTTCAGTAATAATGATGGTGGCCATAGGTATATCTTCAGGGGCTACTGCTTTAATAGCCCATTTTACAGGAAAAAAAGATTATACTAATGCCGACAGGGTTCTTTTTCAAGTTGTAGTTATAAGTTTTATCAGTTCAGCAGTGATGGTTTTAGTGGGTGTTTTTGGCACTGTAGAATTACTGCGTATATTTGGAGCAACAAAAGAAATTATTTCTTCTGCCTGCGGATATTTAAAAATAAATTTTATCTTCTCTATTGTTATATTTCTGTTTATTGGTTTTAATCAGGCTCTGAGAGGTTCAGGGGATGCAGTTACTCCCCTGAAGATTCTTATTCTTTCCAATGCAGTTAATATCCTGCTTGACCCTTTATTTATTTTTGGTTTTTGGTTTTTTCCTCGGTTAGAAGTTGCTGGTTCTGCAGTAGCAACTGTTATCAGTCGCGCTATGGGAGTAGTTATTCTTCTATGTCATTTTATGTATGGGCATTCAAGTTTACATTTTTACCGCGATATTTTTAAAATCAACCTTCCAATTATAAAAAGAATAGTAAGTATCGGATTTTTTGCTTCTTTTGAGGTTTTGTTGCGTCAGATTTCACTTCTTTTGCTTCTTCGTTTTATTGCGGTATTTGGTGCGGTTAGCCTTGCTGCTTATGGTATAGTTCTACGCTTAAGAATGGCTGTGATAATGCTTGGATTGGGAATGGGTAGTGCCTGTGGTGTGCTCATCGGACAGAATATGGGAGCGGGCCTTTCTAAAAGAGCAGTAAAGTCAGGATGGGTGGCATTAAAATATTATGAGCTAATCATTTTACCGCTTGCTTTAATATTTTTTATTTTTGCTCCTCATATAATAGGAGTTTTTAATAATCATCCTGATGTGGTTAAAATAGGTAGTAATTTTTTGCGTCTTATGGCGATTACCCTGCCATTTTTAGCCTCAGCACTTGTTTTGGGTAGAGGGATAAGTGGTGCTGGCGATACAGTTGCTCCGGCAGTAATGACTGGGATTGCCCAGCTGGGGTTGCGGATTCCTTCTGCTTTTATAATGGCTTTTATTTTTGGTTTGGGTATAAATGGTATCTGGCTAGGTATTAATATCTCAGATATCTGTCAGGGCATAGCAATGCTGTGGTATTTTAAGGGAAGGTTTTGGCAGAAAAGATACTATCAACATCGCAGTATTTTAGAGGCAGAAAATGTTATTATTACTTAGAAAAGGAGAATATAATATTAACAAAGACAAGGAGGTGAAATTATGGTTATGTTAGTTAGACTTTTGGGAGTAGTTATTGTAATTATGGGAGTTATTTTTGGAATAAAGCCAGAGGTATTTCAGAAATATGTGAAATTCTGGAATTCCCGAAAAAGGATTATTACAGGTGGAATTATAAGTCTTTTATTCGGGATTATTTTCTTATTGTCTGCTTCCAGGTGTCGGGTACCAGCAGTTATTACTATCTTTGGAATCTGGGCTATTGTGAAGGGAATAATCCTATTTGTAATAAACGAGAAGAATGTGAATACTTATCTTGAATGGTGGTTGAAGAAACCCTTATCAGTTATGCGCATTATGGGAATTATTTCTCTGGGTTTTGGTATTCTGATTATTTTGTGTGTATAAGTATAGTTGTTCTTAAGAAAAGAAGGAAAAGTGCCTTTCTGTGGATGTAATAAAAGGGGATATATTGGAATCGTATAATGGGAGTTGGAAAAAGAAGACATTAAAGCGTTTGTCCTGCCACTTGAGGAAGTTAGGTAAATAATTGTAAAAAATAATTCTGGACATTCCCAAAAAATAACCCTGAATTTCTCTAATGCGCTATAATCCAGTGAGCTAAGAAAATTAAAATCTGATTAGCTGCAAAGGTGAAATTTTAGGTTAAACCCGGATTTTGCATTAGCAAAATCCGCCCAAAGGGCAGCCCTTTATTCTTCATAAGAAGAAATTCATTCGTAGAAATAAAGGGCTGGGTTAACCCAGCCCTTTCAAAAGAAAGGGCTTCTCCTTTTTAGACAAATTTTCCCCCGCCTGCTAAAAGTATATGTAAGTATCGGCGGGCAGGTAATGAAAAATTTAGGTTAAAAAATGAGCAAAGACTTCCCCAAAATTTTGGAAATCTAATGTTTTCAATGCTCTTTTAAGGTGAGAAATCCCGTTGTAAATTATCCATTTCGGAGGTGATAAAAAAATAGGGAAACTCCAGAAAATAATTTCCTTGACATTCCGGTAGAAAGCGTTATTATTGATAAAATAGTTAGGTATACGAAGTATTTTAAAAAATGAGAAAGAGAAAAGAATTGTATGGTTGTATTTCTCATCTGGATAACTTGCTTCCTGTTTTAATTAAACATTTTCAAGTTCCCGATCTCCATAAATTAGTTGGAATTAAGATTACTTTTCAGCAGTATCTTGCCTTGAATATATTAATCAAAAAAGGTAGGTGTATGATATCTGATTTAAGTAAAAATTTGGGTGTTGCTTTAAGCACAATGACAGAACTGGTTAATCGCCTGGCAAAAAAGCAATTTGTTAAAAAGATTAAAGATTATAAAGACCGCCGTATAGTATGGATTAATTTGACTGAAAAAGGAGTAAAGATTATTCAAGAGATAAATAGAAAAAAGCAAAAACATATTTTAAGTGTTCTGGAGAGATTAACAGAAAAAGAGCGTCAGCTTTTGATTAACATATTGAGGAAAATTTCTCAGGTTGCTAAAAGAATAGAGGTGGAAGGTATAAGGATTTAATTAATTTTTAAGAAAGGAGGAAGAATGAATTTTAGAGAAAGGATAGAGAAAGAAATAATAAAAAATATTTTGAAAATGCTTCCGCGTATGTCAGAGAAAAATTTAATAAGAGCTACTTATCTGGTGGAAAGACTTCCTCAAGATGAAGGAATAAGAAAAGCAGTAAAAATTGTGAGAGAGTATTTTGAAAAAGGACATCCTTCTGTGAAACTGGCAAAAAGAATCTGGGGTGAGCTTCATCCTAATTGCTTAAATAAACTGGTAGAAAATTTCTTTATCAATGCCTGTTTTATTTCTGACAGAATAAGAAGAGAGATTGAGGAAAAAGAAGGTTTTCATATCCCCTGGTTTTTTGTCATCTCTCCTACAATGAAATGTAACCTGCGTTGCCTGGGCTGTTCTGTAGAAAGTTATAAAAAAGATGAAGATTTACCAAAAGAGGTATGGGATAGAGTATTAGATGAAGCAAAGTCTTTGGGGGTTTATTTTATCACTGTTCAGGGAGGAGAAACATTTGTAAGGCCGGATATGTTAGATATTTATGCCTCACACCCAGATATGTATTTTCAGGTTTATTCTAACGGAACTTTAATTGATAAAAAAATGGCAAAAAGACTACAGGAGTTGGGAAATGTTGAGGTGAATTTATCTGTGGAGGGATTTGAGAAAGAGACAGATGCTCGTCGAGGAAAGGGAGTATGGCGTAAGGTAATGGAGGCAATGGATAATTTAAGAGAAGCAGGAGTAATGTTTGGTTTTTCTGTCACCCAGACCCGCCTTAATACTGATATAATTACTTCTGATGAGTTTTTTAAGCTAATGGTAGAGAAAGGTTGCTATATTGGATGGTTTTTCCATTATATTCCTTTAGGAAAAGACCCGGATTTAAGTTTGGTGCCACTTCCTTCCCAGAGAAATAAATTAAGAGAGAAGCTAAAAGAGGTAAGGGAAACCCTTCCTTTATTTGTGGGAGATTTCTGGAATGATGGTCCTTTTGTTCAGGGATGTATTGCGGGAGCGCGTCAATACTGTCATATAAATCATCGGGGAGATGTAGAGGCTTGTGCTTTTGTTCATTTTGCTGTAGATAATATAAAAAGTGGTAAAAGTCTAAAAGAAATTTTCAACTCTCCATTTTTTAGGGAGATGAGAGAAAGAATTCAGTGGGAAGAAGCGGCCTCTCCTTACAGTGATAATCTTTTAACTCCCTGCCAGATAATTGACCAACCCTGGGTTTTAAGAGAGCTTGTAGAAAAATACAATGCTTATTCTACCGATGGAGCAGGTGATGTTTTATTAAAAGGAAAAGCAGCCAGATTTTTAGATGAATACAGCAGGCAAATCCATGCTCTTTATGATAAAATCTGGGAAGAAGACCCTTATTATAAAGAAATAAGGGAGAATATAAGAAAGAAAAGAAAAAGACTTTTTGCTAAGGTGGAATAAAAAATTAAAATTGGAGGCGAGATGTGAAGATAATTTTTAGAAGTTATATATTGGTTGTGATTTTATTTCTATTTTTATCAACTCCACAAAAAGCTTTTTCTTTTAAAAAACCAGAAAATTTAAAAGAGATTGGTATTTTTGCAGGTTCATTAAGAGACCGCACTCTGGCAGAAAAAGATGATTATGTAACGGTTCCTGTGGGTTTAAGATTTGGGTTTGATATTAGCCCTTTAATAAAGAAATTTAAATTCTCAAAATATATTTTTAAAAAGGCAAGTATGCTGGAGTTTACAGTTGAGCCTTTTATGGCAGGAATTATTTCTCCTGACCCCAATTTTGAAACTGGCTGCGGTTTATTATTAAAGTATGGTTATAGATTTGGTAAGTTTTTGCCTTTTATAAATGCAGGCACAGGACTTCAATATACCACTCAACATACAAGAGAAGAAGCAACACAATGGTGCTTTCAGATT
>Ga0164310_10001926_pt1 | contig 11862 bp, 19 predicted proteins | sample GuaBasSedimGuay1_FD_121795 | JGI IMG/M metagenome (GOLD analysis project Ga0164310, IMG submission 121795) | Subseafloor sediment microbial communities from Guaymas Basin, Gulf of California, Mexico - Guay1, Core 4569-9, 0-3 cm | ecosystem: Environmental > Aquatic > Marine > Hydrothermal vents... | reverse complement strand
CATCTTCTCTCAAAGAAAGGTTTAAGCGGAGGATGTGCGACAGCTATAACCCTCGGAGAAAGGGTCTTTGATGCAATTTTTATCCTTGTTATGGTTCCATTTGCTCTCTTTATCTTTCAATATATGATATCTATCAGAGAGATAAGGATGGGTCTTATTATAGGTATTATACTCTTCATATCGGCAGTTAGTCTTTTCTTCTATATGGTTGCTAGACCAGAGGTGGCAAAGAAGTTCCTTTTGAAGATATTCAAAAAAACAAAAAAAGAAGGTTTTATAGAGCGAATCGAGGGATTTGTTGATGAGTTTCATCGAGGGAGTAAACTGATATTTAAAAGGAGGAATATCGGAGGCATTGTTGCTGTATCTATTCTCACAATCCTCTCATGGTTTGTTGGCTTTCTCATTCCATCTTGCATACTTGTCGGTCTAGGGCACGATCCTGTTATTCTACAGTCCATAGCTGCTCAGATATTGCTGTTGGTTATAATAATGATGCCTACTACTCCAGGAAGTAGTGGTGTTGCAGAGCTTGGGGCATCTGCTCTCTATGGTAGTTTCGTAAATACCTCCATACTTGGTATTTTTATAGTACTCTGGCGTTTCATAACATACTACGTGAATATCATTGTAAGTGCAATCTTTCAGTATAAGGTTCTTAAATCTCTCCTTAAAAAATAGAAATATTCTATTCACAGACTATATTTGTTTAATTGCTCTGCTGAGAAAACAAATCCTTTACTATCATTCCTTTGAACTTCTTTTTCATTTCTTTGTTTATCTCTCTTATAGTCAACTGAATTGCTTTCAATAAAGGAAAAGTCTCAGGAATTGTCCCGCTGTATTTAGATATACCTGGTATAATATTGTTTTTCATAAACTCAGAAAAAGTTATCAATTTAGCTCCTGTTTCTTTTTCAAACTGTGTCCTATTTTCACCTCTGGGTTTATCGCTACAGTGAATTATAGCAATCTTATCTATCCTCCTAGCTTTCTGTGGCAGTCTTAGCTCATTGTAATACAATTCGTTGGGCCACTTAAATTTCTCTTTAAAAATTTTTATTCGTTCTCTCCATCTTTTTGAATCTGCTGATGTTTCAGCATGAATTATTTGTAAACCTGGCGGATAAAATGCTAAAATATCTATTTCACCGGCTATACCTCCACCTACAGATTTTTTGAGATTTATATTTCTCATTACTAAAAGACCTCTATATTGGTACCATTCTGCTATCAATTCTTCCAAAAAATTTACTTTCAACATTATAAAGCACCTTTTACGATCATTCCACGATTAAATCCTTTGAGTTTCTATCTGTTGTTGAAAGTAGAAATTCATTACTCATGTGCAAGCATTGAACAGGACATATCTCTGTGCATTGTGCACAAAAGGTACATCTATTAACATATATTCTTACTTTCTTTTTTTCAGGTATAAATTCGATTGCGTCAGTTGGGCAAACCTTTGTACAGAGCTGACAACCTATGCATTTGTCTCTATCGTAGACAATTTTACCTCTGAATCCTGGAGGAGTTTCAACTGGAGGACTTGTCTTCACCTCCCCTTTTTTAACAGCCTCTACAAACTTGGTTGGAGAGGACGGAGCGTATTTTGCGGGGAATAGATTTGTAAAGGGCTTTTTGGCGATTTGCTTTAACAGTTCAGGTATCATCGAGAACTTCATTTTACCACCACCCAATATGTAACCAAGAGATTGAATCAAACATTATGAGCAGAAGACCGATCAGGCTGACCAGAGTTAAAGGTATCCAGTAGGTATACACTATCTGGTCTATCTTCAGCCTGGCAACACCTACTCTGATTAGAGTTATAGAGAAGAATATCACAAGGAACAGTTTAACCAAGTAGAACACAAAATCTGCAATATAACTAGCATATCCACTCAGATTGAGAAATGGAGAGATGTTGTATGGAAAGAAGATCGCTACAATAAGGGAACCCATAACCACAGTTTTAACTGCATCAGCAAGATAAAACAGACCAAGATTTCTACCAGAATATTCAACAAGCAGTCCACCAGCTATCTCTGTTTCTGCTTCTGGTGCATCAAAGGGAATCTTTGATATCTCTCCGGGAGTAACAAGTAAGAGAACAATCAACAGCATTATGCAACCGATAATGCCAAGCAATCCAACTGTATTCCATATTGGATGAGAGATTATCGTTGCCATGGCAAAAGGATTAGTAAATTGAGAGATTGCTAACCTCCACGATACTGCTATGATTGTGATTGCTAAAGGAAACTCATAGGACATCATCATAACCATCTCACGTTGTGCACCTACTGTGGCATAGGGTGAGCCAGATGAGAATCCTCCAATTACCATAGCTAGAGAGGGTATTATCAATAGATACAGTATGAGAATGATATCTCCCTGTCCGGAAAGTATAGGAGCAAAGCCGCCTATTGGGAGATATAACAGAGTTATTATGACTGCACCAAGGGCTACAGCAGGAGCGAGATTGAATATCCATGAAATGGCATGTTCTGGAACTATATTCTCTTTGACAAATAGTTTGATGACATCCCAAAAAGGTTGTCTTAGAGGAGGACCAACCCTTGCTTGCATATGGGCAGCAAGTTTTCTGTCTATACCTTTATATGCCAACCCAAATATTATACCGAACAGACCAACTCCGATTGTACCTAAAACAGCCCACGTAATTGTTTCAAAGGTTTCGGTAATCACTGCATCAACCTCCTTGTTTTTTCAACACTTAGTTTATGGAGATATTCATGGGTAAGAACATCCCTTTTTCCATTGATTACAGCAGTAACCCTGTTGGTACAGGACATACATGGATCAGTAGAGGCTGCAACGATTGGTATATCCGCAATCTGTTCGCCCATTAACATAGGTACCCAGGGCATTAGGTTGTTGTAGGTTGGCGCTCTAACCTTCCAAGTATAGGGATGTTCCTCACCAGTTAGTTTCACATAATGTATGACTTCTCCTCTTGGCGCCTCAGCTCTACCTACACCCTCACCGACAGTTTTTCTAAGTAAGGCAAGGAGTTTTGCAGGTTTTGCCTCAGCAGTGAGATCGCCAGAGGGCATATTATCAAGACATTGCTCTATTATATCGACAGACTGTGCAACCTCCAGCAATCTAACGATTATTCTATCATAAACATCTCCTTTTACTTCGCCAGTAACAGCATCAGGTGTAACTGTTTTTATGTCCAGATCGCCATAGGCAGCATAGGCATAATCCACCCTGACATCCTTCTTTACTCCACTTGCCCTCGCTGTTGGTCCAACAGCACAGAGCTCTAAAGCTTCCTTTTTTGTTAGTATACCACAGTCTCTGCTTCTCATCATAACGGTTTTGTCATCGAGGAAAACGTGTTTGAGCTTGTTAAACATCTCCTTGTAGTAGTTGAGTGCCTCTCTTATCTTAGGGTACTGATCTTCTGTTATATCTCTTCTAACCCCACCTACTGTAAACATTGCCTTTGTTATTCTGTTGCCTGTGAGGTATTCTATAAGGTCAAGAACCTTCTCTCTGACACGCCATGTTAGGAAAAGAACAGAATCAAAGCCTATCTCATGAGCAGCAACACCTGCCCAGAGTATATGGGAATGGATCCTTTCCAGTTCTGCAACTATCACTCTAATATACTGGGCTCGTTCTGGGACATCTATACCAGCAGCATTTTCAACAGCTATGCAAAAGGCTATTGGATGAGAGATATTACAGATACCACAAATCCTTTCGGCAATTGGTAGTATCTGCAAAGGATTCTTTTGAGTGCCTATCCACTCTATTCCTCTGTGCACATGTCCAACCTTAAAGTCTACATTCACGATTCTCTCGCCCTCTATCTCAAACTCAAACATAACGGGCTCTTTGAGTGCAGGATGAATGGGACCTATAGGCAAGGAATAGCTCATCTTGCTCATTTTTTCACCTCATAGAGATCTCTTATCATTTTCTGTGGACCCTTTCCATCCTTTCTCCATGGATACGCATCCTCTGGAAAGTCATCTGGCAGGAATATTCTTCTGCTATCAGGTATACCCTCTATTTTTACACCAAGCATCTCCTGTTTCTCTCTTTCTGTTACAAGAGCCCCTGGAATAATATCTGTTATTGTGGGAATAACAGGTTTCTCTTTGGGAAGTTCAACAGACAAGTTGATAAGTATCTCATGGAGAGGATTGCCATAGTAAATCGTGAAATGATAAATTAGTTCAATGGTTTTACCAAGGTCATTACCTGATACAACCGCGAGATGAGGATAATCATAGTTTTTAAGGTGTTTAACCATATCGTGCAGACTCTCTTTTTCAGCCTTTAACCATATTGTTACTCTTTCTTTTTTCTTTACACCAACTGTCTTTCTCTCGATCTTTGTTTCCTTAACCTTTGACTTAAAGGTTTGTTTGAAGTCTTTAACAATCTCTTCAGGAGTCAGTATTTTACTGCTCATTTTTTACCTCCAGAGTTTCTAACTTAAGCCATGCCTTAACAACACCATCAATTATAGCTTCTGGTCTTGGTGGACAACCTGGGACATATACGTCAACAGGTATAATGTTATCAACCGGTCCAACTAGATTATATGAGGTGTGGAAAGTGTGTCCAGTGCTACCACAGTTGCCAATAACTATAACTGCCTTTGGATCCGGCATCTGCTCATAGGCAGTTTTTACCCTTTCAACCATCTGCCTTGTTACCGGACCAGTGATGAGTAGAACATCTGCATGTCTTGGTGAACCAACCAGTTTTATACCGAATCTCTCAACATCGTATCTCGGAGTTAAGGCTGCTATAATCTCTATGTCGCAACCATTACATGAGCCAGTGTTTATGTGGAAAACCCATAGTGATCGTTTAAAGGATTTGGGTAGAGCCATTACAGCACCCCTAAAACAATGAAGAACAAACCAATCATGACTATCAAGAACCATAGCACATAATCTCTAGTATCTCCAGTATGTATCCTCTTCATCTTATCATAGTATCCCTTAAACGCCTCGGTAAAACCCCAGTAGACGTTTACTCCCTTAACATGAAGCTGCTCATTGTTTTCAGCAACATTACCTGACAGAAACGGCTTAGTCTGACTGCTACCCTTCTTATACTGCTTATTTCCAAATAATCTGATTGCATAAACAAGAAGTAGTGCAGTAATAAATGCAATAATCCATATTAATGGATTCCAGAAACCGCTGCCTGTAGTGATTGGGGTAAAAGGATTCATCTTTTAAGCACCTCCTAAAATTGCATTTATATAGTTGCTTGGATTGCTGAGTGCTGTGGCTGCAGGTTCAACCAGATTCTGTATGAAGTATCCTGGGAACAGACCGATGATTATGATGACTATTGCAAGTATCGACATTGCTATAAGCATACCAGTTGGAACCTCCTTTACATCTTTGAGGTTGGGAAGTTCAGGTCCAAGGAATAGAGAGTAGAATATCTTTACAAATATTGCAAGTAGAAGTATGCTTGACAGGATGGCTATGATCGATATTATTGGATTGAGCTGATAAGTAGATTCGTAGATGAGGATCTTCGAGGCAAAACCATTCATTGGGGGCATACCAGCTACTGCAAGTAGTCCTATAAGGAAGAAGATGGTCGTATACTTCATTCTCCTTGCCAATCCACCGAGATTCTCCAGCGATCTCTCATTTGTAGCATAGATTACAGCTCCTGCAACAAGGAAAAGAAGGCCTATGTCAAGTATATCGTTGAATATGTGGAAAATTCCTCCTTTGAGGGCAACACTTGCAAAGGTTTCAGTGGATGCTGCAAGTGCAGTACCCACTCCTATTATCATATATCCTATCTCTCCAACAGCGGCATAGGCGATGGTTCTTGTGAGACTCTTTTGAATCAGTGCCATAGTGACGCCAACAAAGATCGTTAATAGTCCCAGTCCAATAAGTAGCCAGCCAATTGTTGACATTCCTATAACAGAGCCATAAAGTGTAAAGCAGATTCTCAGTACAGCATAGAGACTTGCCTGAGTTGCAGCAACTATTGCAATTGTGACAGATGGAGGAGCCTCACCATAGGCATCTGGAAGCCACATATGCATAGGCGCTATACCTGCCTTCATTGCAAGTGCTGCGAGTAGTAGTACAAGAGCTATCTTATCAATAAAGGTGAATTGTATGCTGTTTGCAAGGGCTGCAATGTTTAGTGCATCATACTGGCCATACAAAAATCCGATTGCCATGAGAACAAAGAGCGCACCTAGTGAGCTTATTATGATATATTTCAACGCTGCCTCAAGAGATTCGCCTCTATCTATCCAGAAGGCTATCAGAGCAGTACTTGAAATGGAGGTTATCTCGAGGAATACAAAAAAGTTGAATAGATCGCCGGTAAGTTCCATTCCAAGCATTCCTACAGTTAAGAGCAATAAAAGAGTATAGTATCTGTCAAGTCCATCCTCTTTCTTGAAAAAGGATGTTGAATAGATAGCTGCAACAAGTGCTATTGTTAGACTTATCAGAACCATAAAGATACTCATGCCATCTACTTCAAATATGATTCTGACCGGTATGGAGATGGTATCAGGACGAGTTAATGAAGGTAAACTCGCTCCGAAGACATATTTCCTTATTCCATTTGTATATATGTCCTGGGCAAGGAAGATGGCAAGAATCTCTGTTAGTGCTATTACAACTATGACAAAACCGTCTCTAACCTTGGCATGCAGTCTGCTTATTACAGGTGTAAAGAAAGCACCAAATAGAGGTATAGCAATCAGAAGGGCTGGAGAATGAGAGATCACATCAAAACTCATTCCTTCAACCTCCTTACAGATCTCACATCAAGGGTTTTATAATGTTTGTAAATCTGAACTGCAAGAGCCAACATAAGCGCAAGAACTGCCACACCAATAACAATACTCGTTAGGGTAAGTGCCTGAGGTACTGGAAGTACAAGCTGTCCGGGTATCTGGGTTTTTTCTGGAAGGTTTGTAAATATGGGAGCAAGTCCTCCTTCTCTGTATCCCAGAGCTACTAGGAATAGATTCACTCCACTTTCAATTATTGATATGCCCATAATTATCTTTATGATATTTCTCTTTGCTATCACTGCGTAGAGACCTACCAGAATCAGAAGCATAACAGCGATGTATGGAATGTTGTATATCATGTTCTACCTCCTTTTTTTCTTGTTGCAATTGCGAGTATAAGCACAATTGCAAATAGACCAGCAATCACCTTTGTGCCAACAGCAAAATTCATTAGGGGAAGCAAACCACCACTGTTTAGATAGCCAGGATTTGAGCCAAAGGGTGGTATCGTACCAAAGAGAGAACCAGATCTACCAGCAAGGACATTGTAGAAGAAGGTTGTTGCTATACCAATAAATGCGAGAGATATAAAGCCAAGAGCTCCAACACTCTCTAATATAGACAGATCACTCTCTTTAACCTTCTTTGCTATGGCTTCTGAGCCAAAGGCAACAACAAGCAGTGCACAGCCAGATGCAACTATAGCTCCTCCCTGAAAGCCTCCACCAGGAGTGAGATGACCATGCATTATTACGTATAGGCCATAGATTGTCACAAAAGGAAACATTATGGCAGAGATGGTTTTGATGATCTTTGAGGTATCATTCATGGGCATACCTCCTTAGGATAAGTATAACTCCAGCAACCGCAGTAAACAAAACCGTAGCCTCTCCAAGGGTATCAAATCCTCTGTAGTCAAACACAACACTTGTTACTGCATTATTTGCTCCTGTATCATTCTGAGCGTTTGATATGATGTAATCGTCCATATCAGAATTCTCCGGATCACCAAAAGGCCTCAACACATTTGATAATGGAAGTATACTCATAATAAGAAATACACCCAGCAAAATCAGAACAGATAAGGATACTATCGTTCTAGTTTTCATCTTCCCTCCTCCATCCTCCTTGTGGCTTTAATTGCAAATATCAAGATGGCTGTTGTTAAACATGCTCCTACTCCTGCTTCAGCTATTGCGACATCAGGTGCTTGTAATATGTAAAATTCCATGGATAGAAGTAAGCTCATCGCGGCAAGTGCAATTGTAGCAGCAAGTAAGTCTCTGAAATAAACGGCTATGATGGCAGCCATTACAGTTAGTATGGGAACAACTATCTGGAGCACTTCAAACATCATTTTTTCTCCTCCTTTGTCTTCTTTTTTCTTTCATCTTGCAAGTCATCAACAACTGCATTTACTGGTAAAACCCCACTTTTATGGGCCGCTCTTGCTATGGCATGTGCTCCTGTCGGATTTGTAATAAGTATTGCGATCAGAGCTATGAATACATGAATCGGGAGAATGGACGAGCCTGTTTCAGGGTGAAGATACCATTCCTTTAAGCCGTATACTATGACTGCACCAGTTAGAAATATGGAGCCAAAGGTTGTACATTTTGTTCCTGCATGTAAACGAGTATACACATCTGGAAAACGCAGCAAACCTACAGAGCCGAGAAGATTGAAAAATATGCCTATTGCAAGCATTATGTAAATAATGGCTGTTATCATCACATCTTCCCTCCCTCAAGGTACTTCGCAACAAGCATTGTTGTAACGAAGGACAATAAGGCATAGACAATGGCTACATCGATGTATATGCTCTCTTCAAACGCTGCACCAAATAGTATCATAGCAACAATGACAAGGGTGTTCATTGTATCCAAACCAACAATCCTATCTGGTATCGTAGGCCCCAGAACTAGTCTCACAAAGGCAAGAGCTATGGATATTAGAATAAATACTGCTGCTATGAGAAAGATCTCCATCATTCTGCAATCCTCCTTATCCATTTTGGAAAGTTACCACATACAAAAGAACAATCTCTCGGTTTTTTCTTTAAAGCTTCGTCTTTCACGTTTATCCAGTGTATATACAGCTCATTTGTATCATTATTAATATCAACACTCAACGTTCCAGGTGTTAGAGTAATGGAGTTTGCGAGCATGGTTATTCCAAGGTCTGTTTTTAGATCAGGAGAAATCTTTACTATGCCTGGTCGTATCTTGCCGGTAATTACACGATAGGCAACATCAAAGTTTGCCTTTGCCATAGCCACAAAAAAGGGACCTATAATATATACTAGAGCTAGTATCCATCTGACAGGATTGAGCATTCTATAGTTGTTTTTGACAAATATGTTTCTTGCAACAAAACCAACGAGCACAGCAAAGATTATTCCAAAGAGGATTTCGTAAATGCTCCATAATCCCGCTATGTTTCCACTACCTGTGGTAAGTATGAGATAGGCTGCAAAACTTACCAGTACTGTTACTGCGAATGCTTTCACAATATCTACTCTCCCACTAGGGTAATCCACGATGTTTTTTAAAATCTTGTGGTTTTTTGTTTGCAAACATAATTAAAAGGAACTTGCTATTTATTGTGGGGAGGTAAATCATGAAAGTAACCCTGATTCGATACACTCCAGAGCCAGAGAGAGCATGTGGCATGGCAGCTGCGCTAACCCATAGCAAAGCAAAACCAGAGGAATTAGAGAATATGGATGATGAAAAACTGAAGAAGATACTAGCATATGTTATCGAACTTGGACACACGAGTGTTGTTGAGCACGCAAGTTTTACGTTTGCTATTAGTGGAGTAAGTAGAGCATTAACACATCAGCTTGTAAGACATAGAATTGCATCCTATTCTCAGCAGAGTCAAAGATATGTAAATCTAAAGGAGCCAACATATGTAACTCCCCCCTCCATTGAGAGAAACAAGGAGATAAAAAAGATTTATGATGAGTTCATGAAGGAGATTTGGAATAAGTACAATGAACTACTTAACTCTGGCATACCTACTGAAGATGCAAGATATGTGCTACCAAATGCAACAACAAGTAATATTATTGTTACTATGAACGCACGTACACTACTCAGTTTTTTTGAATTGAGATGTTGTATGCATGCACAATGGGAAATAAGAAAACTTGCTTGGAAGATGCTTGGAGAGGTAAAAAAGGTTGCACCTACAATATTCAAAAATGCAGGTCCTCCTTGTAGATCAAAGGGAATATGTCCTGAGAAAGATAATGACTGTCCACTTTATCCGGAGAAGAAAAGTGGTGGTAATGAATAGGCCGTATGTAATAATAAATTGTGCCTCATCTGCTGATGGCAAAATATCTCTACCTTCCAGACGACAGCTGCGAATATCTTCAGATGAAGATATAGAGAGGGTTCAGATATTAAGAGAACAATGTGATGCCATTTTAGTTGGTATAGGAACCGTTCTTGCAGATGACCCAAAACTCACTGTTAAAAAACCTAATGCAAAACAGCCTTTAAGGATTGTCCTGGATAGTGACGGGAGAACTCCAAATAACGCAGAGGTTGTGAATGAAAACGCAGACACACTTATCTTTGTTAGAAGAGGTGTCAAAAAGAAGATTAACAGGAGTAACATTGATGTAGTGGAATGTGAGGTTGATGAAAGAGGCTTTATTGATTTAGATCAGGTAATGGAAGAGCTTGTAAAAAGGGGAGTAAAAAATCTCCTTGTTGAGGGAGGAAGTACAGTTATATGGGAGTTTTTGAGGCAAGGCCTATTTGACGAATTTAATGTTTATATCTCGCCAATTGTCATAGGTGGAAGAGATACACCAACCATCGCAGATGGTGAAGGAGTTGACAGTGAAGAAGAGATTATCAGATTAAAGATTGAAAGTATCGAATCTATTGGAGAAGGCTTACTGATAAAGTATGTTCCGATAATATGAAACTGCTCTGTGACCAGATGTTGGGTACACTTGCTAAATGGCTACGCCTTTTAGGATTTGATGTCTATTATGTAGATGATAAAACGACAGATGACAGAATCCTTGATATTGCCAAAAGGGAAAGGAGGGTTATAATTTCGAGAGACAAACAACTGATTAAAAGAGCAAAAAAGAGGGAGATTAAAGTCATTGAAACTAACTCAACAGATTTAGATGAACAATTAAAGGCAGTTACCTTAATCTATTCGATAAATGAAGAAGAAATTCTTTCGAGATGCTCTCTCTGTAATACTCCACTTGTTGAGATAGAAAAATCCAAGATAAAGGACAAAGTTCCTCCAAAAGTGTTTGATCTGCACGATGAATTTTGGTATTGTAAGAAGTGCGATAAGGTATACTGGAAAGGAAGTCATTGGGAGAAAATAGAGAAGAAGATGAAAAAACTAACAAAGGATACTTAGCTAGTAAGCCAATTTTTTATGATGGGATCATTGTCCATTAATTGAGATGCTTTTTCATAAAATACTTTTTCTTTAAGAGGTTCTTTGGTATTTTCTGTTACCTCTATAAGAGAATTTATGAAATTTCTAAATCTTGGTACATAATGTTTTTGCAAATCCATCCATATTTTCTTAAAATACTCGCTTCTACAGAGTTCATAGAGCCAGGGCATCCAAGTTGCAAATATTATGGGGTCTATATCTCCAGATAACCTAAGATTAAAATGTATTTCAAATAGGTTTAGTAGAGATGCTGTATATTCGGAAAGCTGTTTGTTTTCAGTATCTGAAAGTTTCTTGTTAATCTTAATATTATAAATTTTTTTCAATTCAGGATGTTCAATGACCATTTTAAAAAGGTCTATACTAGAAAGCTCCAAATTGGTATACATGTCCTGTCTTCTTACCTTATTACTTCTTTGAAACTCTTTGAACATTATCCATAAAGTAATTATAAGAACAATGGTAGATATGATCTCGGTAAATGGTAGGATGCTTTCAATTAGGGATGACAGCTCCATAGTTCACACTTTCTCGAACCATTTATCTCTTTAAAGAACTTTTTATTTTGCAAAATCTTCAATGTGCTTTAAAGCATCTTCACTATTTGAGCGTGCGGTACGCCACCTATAACT
>Ga0164310_10001925_pt1 | contig 11864 bp, 11 predicted proteins | sample GuaBasSedimGuay1_FD_121795 | JGI IMG/M metagenome (GOLD analysis project Ga0164310, IMG submission 121795) | Subseafloor sediment microbial communities from Guaymas Basin, Gulf of California, Mexico - Guay1, Core 4569-9, 0-3 cm | ecosystem: Environmental > Aquatic > Marine > Hydrothermal vents... | reverse complement strand
TTCATATTTGGATATTAGAATGGTTTGCCCTCAAGGGGCGCCTCTATTATCTCTGTTCCCGCCAACCTATCGCCAAGGCGTCTTCCCCTCTTGGAAAATATGGCGATTAACATATCTATAATGTTGAGAGGCGGGATGAACCATATGATATTTCTTAAAAATGAACGCCTGATACCACAGGGTCGTCTCTTCTGTGATTGTATCAGGATTATACCTGATATCTTCTTCCCGAAGGAGCCGTATGATGTGAAGCCGTCTCTGAACAGCAGGTAGAAGATAAAGAACGCACCATAGACGGATATAAGTGTTATCTGGTCTTCATATTGATTAGGATTAGACGGTAAAAATGGGTCAATATTGAGGGCTGTTAAGACCATTGTGGTAATAAGAAAACCCAAGCCCAATATGATACCATCTATGAATGCTGAGAATATTCGCTTCACCCTGGTGAAACCGCCATACTCGCTCAATCGGGTGTCAATGCTGTCTTCGTCTATCATGGAGGTGGGTATGGCAAACGCCTTATTCGGGTTCATGCTTCCAACATCAACCTTTGATATTTGGTAGTCCCTCAGCCATTCAGGGACCCTCGCCTCTTTTTCTGTTTTCTCCTCTAATACCTCCTCCTTCTCTAATTCATCCGCTCCTAATGGTTCTTCCTCTGTTATCTCCTCAAGTTGTTCAATCTCATCCAACTCGAAGGACGGTGTCTCTGGTGTTTCTTCTACTAAGTCGGGTATTAACTCCTCATCCAGGTCAGGAACCTGCGGAGTTTTCTTGAGTTCCACCTCTTCTGGTGCGGGGGGAACCATGATGCCCTCATCTGGTGGTGGAGGCGGTTCTTCCTGGGTGGGTATAGGTGGTGCTGTTGGAATCTCTTCTTCTAATTTGGGTATCTCTTCTTTAGGTGCTTCTTTAGTGGGAACTTTCTTTGCAGGGGGGATGATGTCTGAGAAGTCGGTTGAGTCCTTTATCTTAAGCCATGTGTTGCCATCAAAGATGTAGCTTTCTATTGTAATTTCGCCTGAAAGTATCATCTCCTTTATATCTTCATCTGTGTATGGACCAACAGGTCTTCCACCTATACTAATATGGTAGTTTTTCACCTTTATCTGGTCAAAGAGGGGAGCGACCTCTGGCATCTTGTCTGCTTTTATCCATACTCCACGGTTTATATCCCATATTGCATCTTCGGGTGAGATTGTTTTGTTGGTCACCAGCGCCTTCAACTCGTCAAATTGTAATGGACCCTTTACTTCATTCTTGATATTTACAAAGTATCCCCCCCTGTGCTTTTCAGTGGGTATGAATATCTCTCTGAAGGGGGGGAAGTCCTTCGCTTTCATCCAGTTCTTAATCTCTTTTACATACACCAGGTCATCTTCGGTATAGCGACCCTTCTCTACCAGCATCTTTATGGTTTTGATGTCGTAGGGTCCGAAACGCTTTTTACTAATGGCAATAAAAAACTTCTTTTCTTCCATAGTTTATTACTATATAGTTTAATATATCATATTCAATACTCAATAAAAATGTAATAAACAGTTTACTATATATCTTGACAATATAATATATATTATTTTCATCTGTTTTGAACTTGGCGATGATAAGAACCTTCGCTATTTTGGTGATATGTATCTCAAGCTCTATCCCAATAGCCCCTATAGCCAGAAGGTAATGGCTATGATGAGATGAGAAAACGCCCTCACATCCGTGAGGGCGAAATATTACCAGATAATACTACGGTTATATGTGTTCATTGCCATAGGAATGGCGACGAACTCTACGGCGAGTTAACCCACCTCTCCTACCGGCAGGACAGTTCTGCCATATACCTCATTCAACTGTAAGGCAATGGCAGCATAAATGGCGCTTGCGCCACAGATTATACCCTCAATACCTGCTACTCTCTGCATAACTGTGCTCCCTGATGCCTCTGCTATAGCGAGCAAATAAAATAGGATGAATAAGGTTCCGAATACCACCTGAAGTGCTCTATTGAGCTTTAGGGTGCCTATGAACATAAGATTGGTGAAGATTCCCCATATTAGCAGGTAGAAAGCCATAGCTGAATTACTGACAATTGCATCCCACCATTTCATATTTGGAATAACAAGAAGAAATACTAATGAGAGCCAGAACAGACCGTAAGAGGTGAATGCGGTGGTTCCAAATGTATTACCATTTCTGTATTCCATTATTCCTGCAAATACCTGTGCGAGACCACCATAAAATATTCCCATCGCCAGTATCATACTGGTTAGGGGAAACAGCCCTGCGTTATGCAGGTTCAGTAGGACTGTGGTCATGCCAAAACCAAAAAGCCCAAGTGGCGCCGGGTTGGCTACTCTGTTCTCTGGCATATCATAACCTCCTGATATAGATTAACATACATCAATAAGCAAAGGAGATTGCTCTTCCAATCTCTTACATCTTGTTCATATTCTCTACGATAAATTTTGCGAACTCACTGGTCTTTACCTTGGTGGCACCATCCATCTGCCTCTCCAGGTCGTAGGTAACCTTCTTCTGCTTTATAGTTTCACTTAGTGCTTTCTCAATCAGGTCCGCTGACTCAAGCCAGCCCATATATCTGAGCATCATCACTCCAGATAGTATCAAGCTGGATGGATTGATTACATCCTTATTGGCATACTTGGGTGCGGTTCCGTGTGTCGCTTCAAAGAGAGCAACATAGTCCCCCATATTTGCACCTGGCGCCATGCCCAGACCACCTACCTGAGCCGCACAGGCGTCTGATATGTAGTCGCCGTTTAAGTTTGGTGTTGCGATTATGTCGTATTCAAGTGGTCGTAATAGAACCTGCTGGAACATACTATCTGCTATTCTATCCTTTATCAGTATCTTCCCCTCGGGCACCTTACCATCATACTTCTCATACACTTCGTCCTCGGTTATCGTTATGTCTGGGAACTCTCGCTTTGCGGTCTCGTAACCCCAGGTCTTGAAAGCACCCTCTGTGAACTTCATGATATTGCCCTTATGCATCAGGGTGACGCTCTCTCTATTCCACTTAATAGCATACTCTATCGCCTTCTTTACAAGACGGGATGTTCCGGTTATGCTTATCGGCTTGATGCCAACGCCTGAATCGGGGAGGATGTTCTTGTCCATCTCCTTGTTTATAAAGTCAATCACCTTTTTTGCTTCTGGTGTTCCCTCTGCCCACTCAATTCCAGCATAGACATCCTCGGTGTTCTCCCTGAAGACAATTACATCAAGGTGCTCTGGATGCTTTACGGGTGATGGAACCCCTGGTATCCATTTTACAGGTCTAACACAGGCATAGAGGTTAAGCGTCTGCCTCATGGTCACATTCAAGCTCCTGTATCCACCGCCCACCGGCGTGGTGAGTGGACCCTTGATGGCAATAATAAACTCCTGAATTGCCTGTGGTGTCTCATCGGGAAGAACTATACCCTCCCCATAGACGCTCTGCGCCTTGTCCCCCGCAAATATCTCCATCCAGGCAATCTTTCTCTCACCATCGTATGCTTTCTTAACCGCACCATCAAGAACCATCTTCGTGGCACGCCAGATGTCAGGTCCCGTGCCATCACCCTCAATGAATGCAATGATGGGATTGTCAGGAACTATAAGATTCTTCCCATCAAAGGTTATCTTCTCTCCATCTTCCGGAATTTGTATCTTGTCAAACATATCTATTTCTCCTTCTTCTTTTCTGAGATATAGTTTAACAATCCTCCAAACAATACAATCTCCTTCTCTCTGTCTGAAAGGTCATATCTGCAGGTGAACTCATACCCTTGAGTATCGTTTATAATCCTTATATCTTTGTTATTCTCAAGGTTGTCTCTTGGTTCAGGGAAGTGTAATATATCGCCTTGATTAAGGCGCTCATAGTCATCTCTGGTAATATACAATGGCAGAATACCAAAGTTGATGAGGTTGCCACGATGGATTCGCTCAATTGTTAGTGCCATAACCGCCTTCACCCCGAGATGCATCGGGCACATTGCCGCATGCTCCCTTGATGAGCCCTGCCCATAACTGTCTCCTCCTACTATTGTGCAGAACTTGCCATCTTTTTTGTATTCCTTGCATCTGTCGGAAAACTCTTCATCAACATAGTGGAATACATACCTGGAATAGACATCAATGTTTGAGCGATATTTCAATAGTGGACCTGCTGGCATTATATGGTCGGTGGTAATCTTGTCTCCAACCTTGATATTTACAACCGTTCTGAACTCATCTGGTAGGGGTATATTCTTGGGTGGTGGTCCAATATTAGGTCCACGCTCTATCTTTCTATCGGGATTTTCAGGCATTATGAACATACTGTCATCTATTATGAAGCTGTCGGGATAGTTAATGCGCGGGTATTTCATATTCAAATCCCTGGGGTCTGTTATCTTGCCTTTAAGGGCTGATGCTATTGCTGTCTCGGGACTTGCGAGATAAACCTGGGCATCCTTTGTGCCACTTCTGCCCTCAAAGTTTCTATTTATGGTTCTAATGCTAACACTACCTGTAGGTGGTGCCTGCCCCATACCTATGCAGAAGCCACAAGCGGGTTCCATTATTCTCGCACCCGCGTTGATAATGTCGGTGAGTGCGCTCTCCTTTGTAATCATCTGGAGAACCTGCCTTGAACCAGGTGCTACCACAAAACTTATTTTCTTTGATACGGTTTTTCCCTTCAAGATATTTGCAACTGTCATCAGGTCTCTATATGATGAGTTGGTGCAAGAACCAATACAGACCTGAGCTACTGGTATGCCTTCTACCTCCCTCACAGGAACAACTTTGTCGGGATTGTGGGGCTTTGCTATCAGTGGTTCAAGTGCAGACAAATCTATCTCTATAACTCTGTCATATTCTGCATCTTTGTCTGCCTTCAGTTCACTGAACACATCTTCTCTCTTCTGTGCTTTCAGGAATCTTCTGGTTTCCTCGTCTGATGGAAACAACGAGGTGGTGACTCCCGTCTCCGCACCCATATTTGTTATTGTTGCCCTATCCGGAACCGTAAGGTTCTTTACACCCTCGCCAAAATACTCCAGAACACAACCAACATTGCCCCTTGAAGACAGTATGGATAATACTTTTAGAATCACATCCTTGGCGCTTACCCAGTCGGGCAGTTTTCCAGTAAGGTGGACGCCAATCACCCTTGGGCAGGTGAGATAGAATGGCTCACCCGCCATAGCGGAAGCGACATCAAGTCCTCCTGCGCCCATAGCAAACATACCAATTCCACCGTTGGTGGGGGTATGACTATCGGAGCCCAAGAGTGTCTTGCCGGGAACTCCAAAGCGTTCAAGGTGAACCTGATGGCAGATTCCATTTCCCGCCTTTGAATAGATTACGCCAAATCTGTCTGCAACGCTCTCAAGGTATCTATGGTCATCTGCATTCTCAAAGCCCATCTGGAGTGTATTGTGGTCTATGTATGAGACCGAAAGTTCTGTTTTCACCTTGGGGATATTCATTGCTTCAAACTGCAAGAATGCCATAGTTCCCGTGGCGTCCTGAGTTAGTGTCTGGTCAATGCGTATGGCTATTGGGCTTCCGGGGGTGAGTTCTCCCTCAACCAGATGTTTATTTAGTATCTTCTCAACAAGTGTGCCTCTCATAGAATAACCTCCTAATTATGCATCGGGGACTACCTTTGAATCAGATAAAAGTTCTAACATCATCAATGCTTTTTTATCATTTGGGTCTAATTCCAGAACCTTCTTCAGTGCATCTTTCGCCATGTTGGGCTGTGCGTTCCTGTAGTATGCCTCTGCGAGAAGACCATACGCTCTCGGTGAATGGGGGTTATCTTCTATTACCTTCTTAAAGCATTCAATCGCCTTTTCAAAATTGGCTAGTCGTAAGCTGACCACACCGAGGTAGTAGAATGAGATTGTCATCTCTGGGTGAACATTTGTTAATTGCTCAAAGGCATCGTATGCCTTTTCTAATAGCCCCATATGGTATGATGCATGACCTAACTGATAGTAAATCATAGCAAGGTGTGGGTCGCATTCAAGCGCCTTCTCATAAAAACTGATGGCTTCTCTTATCCTCGCTTTTCTATAAGATATTAGACCAAGAAGATATAATACCTCTGCAAATCTCGGTGCTTCTTCAATTATTGACGAAAGAACATCTCTTGCGCTATCAAGTTCTCCAAGACGATATAGTATCTCCCCAAGGTGGTATCTTAGGTAGGTATTCTCAGGTTCTTTTTCAAGTGCTTTCTTGTATAGGAGGACAGCATCATCAAGATTACCCTCCATCTCCTTTCTCATAGCATTATGAGTCAACTCCGATTCATCAAGTGGGCTACCGCAGTATGGACACCTATCATACATTTCACTCTCTTTCTTATCAGGCATATCTACCTCCTGTGAAGATTCAAATAATTATCTTTATTCATATTTACATAGTTTAATCTAATATTCAATCAGAACTATTCAACTTCTTAATTACCCCTCCCCCTTTCTATGGGGGAGGGGTAATAAATAGCAAGCTGCTAACTATATCCAATGGGTTATTTGAAGTAGTCCCCTAGGTGCTTTTTCCCAAGTTCTATCAGCTCCTCAGGTGAGATGGCGGTGGTGCGTTTCTGGTCATACTGCTCCATTACCCACTTATATATTTCAGCAACTCCCGGATGTTTCTTGTCTATTGCCTTTTCACCCTCCAGTCCGAGATACTGGTTATACCAAAGTGCAATTCCCGCAACTCCAGATTTATCAGTGACAGCAACTCCGTATGGCTTGTTGAGTATCTTGGTAGTGTCAAATATGTTGTATATCTCCTCGTTCTTGATACATCCGTCAGCATGTATTCCAGCCCTTGTGACATTGAAGTCGCGACCAACGAATGGATAATTGTTAGGAATATCAACGCCCATCTCTCTGAAGTAGTTAGCCAGTTCTGTTATAGCATGGAAGTTCATACCGTTGGTAGTGCCAGTAAGTTCTGCGTATGTTATCGCAAGCCCCTCAAGTGGTGGATTACCGCATCTCTCGCCGATTCCGAATAGCGAGCCGTTTGCCGCCGAGCAACCATACAGCCAGGCGGCTACTGGATTGGCGAGCACCAGGTGGAAGTCGTTATGACCGTGCCATTCAAGTCGGTCACTGGTAATACCCAATTCCTTCTTCAAGTAGTATATCATCTTTGGGACTCCTCTTGGTAGTGCCGCCTCGGACCATGGAACTCCATAGCCCATGGTGTCGCAGAGTCGTATCTTTATGTATAGCCCGCTCTCCTCGCTGAACCTCATCAGTCGCTCCGCAAACGGAACAACACAGCCCCAGAAGTCCGCCCTTGTGATGTCTTCAAAATGGCACCTTATCGCCTTGAGCCCTGCCTCTGCTGCGGACTCAACCACCTTCATAAAATCATCTATTACCTGTTGGCGGGTCTTACCGAACTTCAGGAATATGTGGTAATCAGATATAGATGTTAGCATACCGGTCTCTTTTAGCCCCATCTGCTTGACAATCTCAAAGTCCTTCGGGTTAGCCCTAATCCAACTCGTTACTTCAGGATACTCATAGCCCTTCGCAAGGCACTTTTCAACCGCTTCACGGTCCTTCTCTGTGTAGATGAAGAACTCGCTCTGCCTGATTATGCCATTCGGACCACCCAGTTCGTGCATCAGGTCGTATATCTTGACGATGTTCTCCACACTGTAGGGTGGTCTTGACTGCTGACCGTCGCGGAATGTGGTGTCTGTTATCCATATCTCCTCCGCCGGCTCCATTGGAACTATTGTATCCTCAATCTCAATCCTTGGCACCTCGGTGTAGGGAAACATATCTCTCAGCAGATTTGGTTCTTTTACATCATCTACCGGATGTTCCCTTTTGGGTGCCTTATACAACCATTTAGGGTAGTGGTGTGTCATCTCTAACTTACCTCCTCAATATTCACAATCATATTTCGTAGCCAAATCTATCTCCTAAATTTCTCACTATTGTATATATCTCGGGGGAAATTTCAACCATTATTGAGTTTCTCTCCTCATTCAAAAACTCAATCTCCCCGGGTATATAAATTGTATCTTCACCCTCAACTTTATCCGCCCTCTTGATTGTATCAATCAGATAATCTATATCGTCTTTGAATTCATCAGCATCCCTGAACAGGTCTATTCTCATTGCAGAGAAGAAGAACGATATATCGTTGCTATCTCTGCTCCTGCCTATATTTGTGCTGAAGGGTCCACCAGCCATCAGGCCCGACATAACCTCTACTGCAAGAGCAAGGCAGTATCCCTTGTGTCCGCCGTTTATCACCTCTGAACCTCCCAGTGGCAATAATCCTCCGCCGAGTCGCTCCTTTAAGTTCTTGAGGACCAGTTCAGGGTCGCTAACTGGTTTTCCTTCGGTGTCAACCGCCCAGGTGGTAGGTATCGTCTTACCCTCCCGTGCGTAGTTCTCAAGGCGTCCCCTTGGAACGGTGCTTGTAGCCATATCAATTACTATGGCTCTGTGTTTTTTTGCGGGGAAGGCGATACTTATGGGATTTGTGCCAATGAGCGCATCCCTTGAATATGTTGGAACCACCATAGGGCTTGTGTTGCAGATAGTAAAACCCACCATATCGTGCTCAAGTGCCATCATTGAATAGTAGCCAGCAATACCAAAGTGATTAGAGTTTCTGACCGCTATCATTCCAATGCCCGAACTGTCCGCCATCTCTATTGCCTTCTCCATTGACCTGTAACCGGCGATATGACCCATACCCCTGTTGGCATCTATGACCATGCTTATCGGTGTCTGATGAACTATGTCGGGGGAATAAGTGGTGGATGCCCTTCCCTGCTCTATATCCTCAATGTATCGGGGGAGGCGTGCAACGCCGTGTGAGTGGATGCCACGCCTGTCCGCACATACAAGTATGTCGGCGGTAATGTCCGCATCTTCTTCGCAGACACCGAGGTGTTGAAATATCTTTGAGGTGAACTTCAGAAGTTTTTTTATTGCGATACTTATGCTTTTCTCTTCCTTGATAGTTGTCTCCTTCAATAATCTCATAAAAAATCCATCTGCCAGTCCTGACAGATGAAAGTCATATAGTCATTCATTCCCTCTGTGGGAATTAATATACAATATCGTGGTGACTTTTACAATATATTTTGATTGAGTTTTCTAACATTTTTCTAAATTTTCTCTGATATTATGGTATCTTATGTTGAAACCTGGATGATATCGGGAGGTCAATATGGTTAGAGTATTGTCCATAATTGTGGTTATTTTGCTGTTAGCACCCCTTGCGTATTCAACAATGCATGTGGGCTTTGGTGTAGGTATGTGGCATAAGGGCGAGGGTGAGTATGAGGGTTATATATACCCCTCGCTTTCTATCTTACAGGCGGATGTTGAGTTCTTCTACCGTATGGGTAAGTTTGACTGGGGAATAGACGGTAAATTTTTAAAGCATGGTGAGTTCCTTCAGGATGAGTCCACAATTGGTATAGGTCTGGGCATTATCTCCAGGATATACCCCATTCGGGGGACATACTCAACGCCGTTTCAGCCATATTTGGCGTTGGGTGTTGATTATCTTCCGTTATTTTCAAAGCAGAATGACAAGTGGTATGCCAACCACATGTTCAACTTCACCATAGGTCCGGGAATTGGATTTGACCTGAAGGTAATAGAGCCATATGTTGAGATTGGTTATGGTGGGTGGTATCTTCCCGGTGATGCCTACTGGTTGGAGAACGGTGGCTCATTCAGAGGGCAGTTGCATCTTATGGCTGGAATAAGAATTTAATTGGCTATATGTCTTTATTTGTTATAATACCCTGTAGGAGGTTGGTAGTATGAGGAACTATATTGTGATTAGCTTGTCTCTGGTTATGATAATGACTGGATTGGCTCTGCCTTTACTAAACATTGGAACATCCTGGGTCAAGCCCATGGGTGATTGGGCGGAGGATAGATATGAAGGTGGTCCTGCATTCCTGTTTTCAGGAAATTTCACATTCGGGCACTTCGTTCTGGTCGCGCCTGATGTCGGTTATGCAATGCTTGGTGAGGACAAGGTGCTTCAGAAATATCTGGAGGAGAAAGCGGGTTATCTACCCTCAGAGGTAGAGGATATTAAGTCGACTATGTGGTGGTTCGGGGGAGGTGTAAAGATTCGCTTCTCCACTAACCCCATAGCCACACCCTATGTGATGGGTCTTTTTGAGTTTTATAGAAGAGGCATCGGCTGGGGCGATGTCAGCATCCCTGAGATTGAGAACTTTGATAATGTTATAAACACCTATGGTCCCTGTATTGGCTTCGGTGTTGAGATATTACCCGACAAGCCCGTAACCGCCTTCGCAGGCTTTAGATGGTTCTATGGCAAGGGTGTGGGAACAACAGAGATAGAGAAGAAATATTTAGAATGGGAGGAGAAGGACGCGCATTTTCTGGTATTCCATGCCGGCGTTGATTTCCTCTAATGGATATTCTCAGGTAATTGAGATTATTAGATAACCCCACTATTTTCTCAAATTAAGGGGATTAGTATATTGCAATATTTATGTTAATGAATATTATTACTTATGAGCCCATAGGTGTAATCCAAACACCATTTAAGGTGGCGAAGGGAACACCAATTCAGCCCGAAGCAGGGAGAGACATTGAGGGAACGGTTGAGGTTTTTCCCGAGTATATTGACGGCTTGAAGGACCTGGAGGGCTTCTCTCATATAATTCTCATCTACCATTTTCATCTCTCAGGCGAGCATAATTTACATATTAAGCCATTTATGGACGATGAGATTAGAGGCGTCTTCGCCACCAGGGCACCATCCAGACCAAACCCCATAGGCATCTCGGTGGTTCGGCTTAAGGGTATAGATGGCGGAACTCTTCATATTGAGGATATTGATATTATAGACGGGACACCACTGCTTGATATAAAGCCCTATGTGCCTGAGTTTGACGAGGGTAAGGAGATAAGAATTGGCTGGCTTAATAGAAGGGTGGGTAAACTGCCACAGACGAGGGATGACGGGCGCTTTGCTGGGGAGTAATATAGATTATTACTCATTCGGCTCAAACGGATAGATGAATATATCGGTCTCACCCTCTACATTCTCCATCTCGCTTACAAATGCAATCCACTCTCCATCGGGTGAGAATGATGCGTCCCAGCAATTACACCCCTCCTCAAGGGGCGGGAAGAACTCTTTAATCTCCTGTTCACCTGCATCTGATGATATATAGCCGATGTAGCATTGAAGTTTCTTTTCTTCATAATCATAGATATAATAATTTAATGCTATCCACCTACCATCTGGAGAAATATCAGTGGCTAAAACTCCGAATCTATGGTTAATATAAATAACCTCAATTGAATCCATACCTTCCCAGGGATTTATCTTATTTAATTTGTCACTATATGGTTCAAGTCCATTTATGTAGAGCAACCATTCACCAGCAGGGGACCATAATAAGTTGTGTATATAACTATTTTCAGAATCGTAAAATATTATTCTCTGAGGGGGGGTTATCTTCACTTTCTGGTTCAAATTTCATCAGATATATCTCTGAATTAGGGAAGTGGGGTTCTCTGTCGGAAACAAAAGCCATCCACTCTCCGTCAGGGGATATAACACCAAGTAAGTTAACATGTCCAACATAGATTAATCTCTCTGGTTCTCCTTCAGGATTATCAGAATATACCCTGAATATATCAGCCCCATCCTCTTCTAATATTATACCTTCATATACCCACCAGTATCCGTCAGGTGATATGATTGGGTAATTAGGAGACGATGCGAAAAATTTTAGGTTATAAGTAGAAAGAACTTTGTTTTTAATTATTTTTTTTGCAACAATGAAATTATGTTCTTGATTGGGTATTGTATAAAGT
>Ga0164310_10001924_pt1 | contig 11866 bp, 7 predicted proteins | sample GuaBasSedimGuay1_FD_121795 | JGI IMG/M metagenome (GOLD analysis project Ga0164310, IMG submission 121795) | Subseafloor sediment microbial communities from Guaymas Basin, Gulf of California, Mexico - Guay1, Core 4569-9, 0-3 cm | ecosystem: Environmental > Aquatic > Marine > Hydrothermal vents >... | reverse complement strand
GTCTCAGCCCCTCTTCCTCAAGTATCTCGCGCTCTATTCTTCCCATCTCACCTTCGGCCAGCCGAGAAGCGAAGCCAAAGAGAGGAGCCGTGACCATTGCCTCTCCCTTTCTTATTTTCTCGTTCACAAAATCAAGTGTGTTTTTGCTAACTTTATATGTTCTGGTTCTCAGGGGGATACCATACTTAACCTGACAGACAACATCACCCACCAAAGCCCTGTTGAGGGGGAGCCCCTCCTCAATCCTCCTCGAGAGAATTTTATTAAAGAGGTAGGACTGGTATGCGTGGATGAAAATCCTCAAGACAGGACGGGGAAGAACTGCAAAGGCTTTTTTCCAGCTTTTTGTCTCCTTGTAACGGTAGAGCATTGCCCGCTCATACCTCAAAAACTTGGGGAAACTCTCAATTGCCCTATCGACATCACCCGTCTCAAAAAACTCTTTTCTCGCCTCATCTCCCATCATGCTTCCATCATATGCTCCCAGAAACTTTAAAGCCGCCTCCTCAAATTTTCCTTCGAGCAGAAGACGCCCCACCTCATGGTTGATAACCCTCCTCTCACCAAAGCGCTGATATCCAAAATAGTTTGGGAAGCCTCCCTCGGCTTTAACTTCCTTTAAAATTGCCCTCGTTCTCTTTAGGGCTTCTTCTACGGAAACATCCACCTCTCTAACAAGTATCTTAAAGCGATTCCCCCATAGAGAGCCGAGCTTGAGCTTTTTTCCATAGCCCACGAATTCCAGCTTTACATCGCTTATTTCAACCCTATCAATCTTCTCCTTCAGCTCCTTCAAATTTCCCCCGCAGATGCTTATGTATTGGGTTGTTATGCCGTGCCTGTCTTTAGTTCCCGCAAATCCTATATCCCTGTAGGAAATCTCCGCACGCTTTGCTATCTCCTTAATTACCACCATTGTGTCCCAGTTTCTCTTGATAAGGCGATAGATAAGGCAATTCTGCTTTTTAAAAACACTCTTTGAAATTACCTCCTCCACTATAAAATCCTCTGGAAAAACCTTTATCCTACCTCCTATCCCCCTGCTCTTGCTCACATATCTGAATTGGGAAAAAAATTCTTTGTAATCCACACATCTCACCTAAAGCAGCTTTAAATGTCCGGTTACTCTATCCACAAGCTCTTCTGGAGCCGGGCCAACTGCCAAGCATGTTACAGTCCCTGGAGGAATCTCGGTCAATCCCGCATCTCTTATCAATGCGTATGGCAGATCAAGAATCTTAGCCCTTTCCATGAGCTCGAAGAGTTCCCTCTCATTCTCCACCTTTACCACGGCTTTCTTCTGTCCCTCATGAAACCATGCCTTAAACCACTCGGGTTTATCTTTCGAAGCTTTGAAAGCTGCTGTTACTGCACCATGGGCAACCTGAACTGCCAATTTTCCCCTGCTGAGTTTTAAATCCTTCCTAATAACCATGACCTGCTTGTATGCAAACATTCTCTCACCAAGAATAGGAGGGAAAAGAGGGTTTAAAAAGTTTAAGAAATGAAATCAGAGGGTCTCAATACCCTTATCCTCTAATGCCTCCTTTACTTCCTCCTCTTTCTTAAGCGGGAGCCCTCCGGGCTTTGGCTTTCTTCTGGCAAGCTTTCTCTGGGCTTCCTCGTATTTGCCCTTGAGGTTGTAGTAGGCGACTCCAAACCCTATTCCAAATATCAGGAAGAGTATGGCAAATACCGCCCACCAGTTGGTCTTTGGAGGTTGTGGGGGAATATATGCTTCGCTCACATTCTTGAGCTCTTCAGCAAGCAGTGCCCTTGTTTCATTGTCCAATCCTGCTAGAGTTGCATTGACAAAGGATGGAAGCTCCTGAGCTTCGGGGTATACCTTTACCTTCTTCTCAACAATGGCTGGAGGAACAGCATCTATAATCACCAAATTGGGGAATTCAATCTGGTGTTCCTCTCCAAGGGCGTCTTTGTAAGTTAATGTGGCGCTTACCTTGCTCAATTCCGCTTTGTTAACCGTGAAGATTATCTCCTTTGATATGGACTCGTTTGCCCTTAGATCTCCGAGGGATATATCCCTGCTGTAAGCGTTCAATGAATCGGGGAATTCCAAGTGAAGCGTTGCGTTCTCAATAAATTCGAACGCTGGATTCCCCTTTTCGAGAACGACGTTGAATTTGACCTTAACTTTATTGTCCTTGCTTGTATCAACCTTAAAGTAATCATTATCCACGTTTAGCTCTATTTTTGGAAGGGTGTAGACCTTCAGTGCACCAATGGTGTCCGATTCAACTTTCTTGAGATTCCCAAACTCATCGTAGTACTCTACTCCAAACTTACCTATCTGGTATGAGCCCACTTGCGAGGGCGTCAATATGTAAGTTGCCAAGGGATACTCGGAGAAGGCATCGAGCTTTGTTATTGTGAGCTTTTCGGGGTAGACCTCCTGCTCAAGCCCGTTTGGAATATTTGAATTCAATTTCAACCCAAAAGCCTTACCTTTCCCCTCATTCACGACCTTCACTGTCAGTATCATCTTATCCCCGAGCATTATCTTCTTTGAAGTAGTTTCAACTATGAGCTTCAGCTTGGCTTCCCTTAAAATCGGAGGGGCGCTTGCTCCATGAGGTGCCCAAACCTTAACCGTGAGCCTGTTATATTCCGTGTCATAGGAATCCTTAACGACTTCCACTCCAATCGGGGCTTTATCGCTCTCATGATAGCCTCCAGCTTTAACCTGGAAGGTTTCTAGGGGGGTTGTCCCCTTGAAGAGGGAGAAGCTTGAGTACAATCCAACCTGGTTCAGGCGAAGCTTGTATGTTGTGCCGTTGTAGTATATATTCAGGATTTCATCCTTATACATGACATCGTTGTAAACCACTGTATCCGGAGCTCCCTGGGTTTGATTTTGGGTGCCCGTTTGAGAAGCCCTTTTCACGGATACTGAGGTCACGGGGTAAGTGGGTATCCAAATATCAAACTCTGCATAATCGTTCTTAACAGCCTTTGTCACCTTGATCCATACGAAGGGATAATAGGAGATGTCGCTGCTTATCTTATATCCAAAACCCTGACCTGAATCTTCCTCTATGGTCTTCGTATAGCTTATTCCATTGAGGGTTACGGTGAATTTGGCGCTTGAATCCGTAACATCAACGAGCTTTATGGAGACCTTTCCATCCAGATATGTCGGCTTGTAGGTTTTTCCTTCATCAAGGGTTTTGGATTCCGCTTTTTTCAAAGGAGAACCAGCTTCCAGATAGATAACCTTGTTGTAGGACATTATGTATCCTATACTCACTTCAAGGATTGGATTTGTGCTATCGGGATAAAACATTCTACCCCCGCTTGTGAGAAGTGCAGTCTTCGATGGTTTGGACTCACCTTTTTTGTAAATTTCTATAAGAGCCTGCGTCCAATCGGGATTTACATCCGCGAACTTTATTTCATAATTCCCAAAGATGATTGAATCCTTCAGTCCTAACTTTACGAGCGTTAGTTTCGCATAATCCGGTTTTTGGGCAGATTTAACACTGGGAAAAAATGGGACTGCAAACAAAATTAAACCGATTAATAATATGGCCATCTTCTTCATATTTTCTCCCCCTTGGTGTTGTGCTTAACCTCCGTTAACTAAAAATGTAAACGTTAAAAAGGTATAAAGGTCTTATGGTGTGAGTCTTTTCCTATCCCTCGGGAAAAGAATGACCTCCCTGATATTGGGCAGGTTGAGCATCTGCTTGATCAAACGCTCCGCACCCAAGCCAAATCCACCATGCGGGGGCATGCCGTAGCGGAAGGGTTTGAGGTAAAACTCGAAACTCTCAACCTTCAGCCCTTTCTCCGCAATCTGTGCCTTTAGGATGTCATACCTATGTTCTCTTTGCCCCCCCGAGGTAATCTCGATTCCCCTGTACTCCAAATCAAATGATCTCGAAATCTCTGGTTTATTATCGTATTTCATTATGTAGAAGGGCTTTGCTTCACTTGGATACTGATACAGGAAATACAAATCTTCCCCGTATTCCTCTTTTATGTAACTTCCAAGGAGCCTCTCGCCTTCTGTGTCAATATCCTCCCCCCAGGGGATCTCCTTTCCAAGATCGTTCAGGATTTCCAGCGCATCAGTATAACTTATGCGTCTTAAAGGAAGCTTCGGGACTTCCAGTTCCATGCCTAGGATTTCAAGCTCTCTCTCATTGTGCTCCTTAATGTACTTCACCGCATAGGTTACCAAACGTTCGAGAAGCCCCATAACTTCTTCCTCATTCTCTATAAAAGCCATCTCTGCATCAATACTCCATGCCTCGTTTAAATGCCGCGTTGTGTTGTGCTCTTCGGCTCTGAATATGGGAGCTATCTCAAAAACCCGATCCAGACCAGAAGCCATCATTATCTGCTTATAGAGCTGTGGAGACTGTGCAAGAAAGGCATCCTCCTCAAAATACTTCATGGGAAAGAGCTCAGTTCCTCCTTCCGTCGCGGTAGCTATAATTTTGGGAGTGTGAATTTCAACGAATTTTTCACTGTAGAAAAATTCTCTGACCGCTTTAAAAACATTTGAGCGTATCTTAAATATCGCCATTACATCAGGTCTTCTTAAGTCCATGAAGCGGTTGTCCAGCCGGGTGTCCAGCTCGGCCTTAACTTTCCCTGAAGGGTCAAGGGGAAGGGGGCTTTGAGCTTTACTCAGGATCTCTAGCTTCTCAGGGATTATCTCAAAGCCGAGTTTAGCTTTTGGCGTGAAATTAACAATACCCTCCACAGCAACAACATCCTCGGCATTCAGATGGGGAATGATTTTGAAGAGCTCCGGATCAACCTTCTTCTTGGGTGCGGTTATCTGGATTATGCCCTCTCTATCCCTTATCCAGAGAAATTTAATCCCTCCAAGGTCTTTAACCTCATAAACCCATCCTGCTACTTTGATCTTTTCTCCATCTAACTCCTCACTTATCTGGCTTGAGTAGTGGGTTCTGTACATAGGCATCACGCAAACACGATTTTAGCATCTTCTCCAATTATTTGAGAGATTATCTTCTCAAGCATTTCACTGGGCGCAGGAAGCCTCTGCTTATCCATTCTGGGAACCAGAATCTTGTAATAATGCCCTCCATCGGGTTTATACACTATATTAACACCGAAGAGTCTGGCGGGAATTAAAAGATCCGTGGCAAGCTTCTTAATATCCTTCGTGTCTTCAATTATCCTCACCCTCTTACCCAGCTCCCTCATCAGGAGTTTAACATTTTTGCCTCCCTTCCCGATGACGAGCGCCACTTGGCCCTCGCCCACAATAATAACAACCAGATCCCCCGCTTCTACAGCCTTCTTAAACTCAACATCTGCATCACCAATGAGCTTGTACAATAGCCTTGCTACCTTAACATCGAGCTCAGAAATTATCCCCTCCTGAAGTTTCTTCTCATCCGCGGGGCACAAAATATCCTCCGTTTTCAAACAAACCTCACAGATCGGTGCTTTCACTTTGCTCACCTCCCATTTTTCCAGTAGAATAATCGTGAATCCAAGAGCTAAGCTTTTTTTGTGGGAGCTTATTTAAAAACCTTATCCTTAAAATCCGGGATACTTTTAGGATGAGAGAATGCTTTTGATAATGCCCATAAAAGAAACTAGAACTACACCCACGCCACGATTATCCTAACAGTACCAAATCCGGAAAATAAGGCACCGCAAAGTTTATAAAGCTATGTTTGGGATAGGGTTATGGTTGGCGTGGGCCGGTAGCTCAGCCTGGGATGAGCGCTGCCTTGGCAAGGCAGAGGCCCCGGGTTCAAATCCCGGCCGGTCCACCATTATTAGGGCGGGCCCGTGGTCTAGACTGGTTATGACGTCGCCTTGACACGGCGGAGGTCCGGGGTTCAAAGCCCCGCGGGCCCACCATTAAAAAATTTCTTCCAATCAATGGCTAGGGACTGTATATGGGAATTCTCTCTCCACATCTCGGGCATCTATTATCTTTAGTCAGATTCCATTTTATGACCCGAAAGCCAGCACGAATTATGAGTTTCTTCCCGCATTTCGGGCAATAAGTGCTTTCATGTTCTACAGACCCAATATTTCCGATGTAAACATAGTTGAGGTTGTACTCCCTTTGAGCAATCTCTTTGAGTTTTAGGAGCGTTTTTACAGGAGTTGATGGTTCATGCCAGTAGTTCATTGGGTAATAGCGATTTATATGAAGGGGAACGTTATCGCCGAGTATTTTGGAGTGCATGTTAAATATCCATTGATAGCAGTTTTCAAAATCATTGGTATTCGTTACTACAAGGAAAACCATCTCAACATGTGCATTCAAGTCAAGAGCTCTTTTAGCATTCCTGAAGACTTTTCTATGCTCAATTGTTGAGAGAACCTTCATTTTGGGGCATCCTTTTACATCTATGCTGAATCCACTTGCTCCACTTTCAATCAGTTTTTCAATGGATCTTAAAGTGAAATAACCATTTGTAACAAGACATCCATATAAGTCTCTCTCTTTAGCGAGCTCAAAAACATCAAGAAGGTACGTATAGAGGGTAGCTGGCTCATTAAAGCTTGCACACAAACCTCTATCCCCTTTCATTATAGCCATATTTACAAGTTCCTCTGCTGAAACTGATGGAATGTCCTTCTTTGGCTTGGAGAAGCTTAAGTGGTGATTCTGACACCAGGGACAGTAGAAATTGCATCCAAACCCCGAAAAAGTTAGAGCCGTTGTATTTGGATAATAATGGAAGAAGGGCTTTATCTCTATAGGTCTGCTCTCAATAGCACTCAATTTTCCATAACCCGTATGGAAGAGCTTGTTATCAATGTTAGTATAATTTCCACATATCCCCCTTTTCTGCTCATCGATGAAGCATCTCCTCTCACAGACGAGACATCTTATACCCCCATTTTCTCGTTTATACAAATCTTCAGCTTTCATACTTCCAGTCACTTTCTTAAGTTAGTTTGATTCTCCTTCCGCCCTTTTCTTAAGCTCTCTCAACCTCTCGATCTTGTACTCCTCGAGAATCTGAAGAAACTTTCTCCTCTGCTTCTCCTTTTCCTCTTCCTCCCATTCTGCGAGACGCTTTTCAACGGCTTCCTCAAACTCTTTTCTATCCACTATGGCGAACTCATCAACCCGCTTCACTTCAATCTCCCATTCATAAAGTACTGGGACTTTTCCTTTCTGCAGGACATTATAAACGAGATTTGGGAGTTCTTTAGAACTTACAATAGCTTTGATGCCCTTCTCAACGAGGTACTCCCCTATGCTCCTTCCAGCTCCCGCGGGGTTTATAACGTAAAGAACATCACCTCTCTTCAGCGGAGTGCTCTTTTCAAGATGCTCCAAGTCATCCCATGTGAGGTTTTCGAGAACCTTCAGCGGGAGTGCGCTCCCTCTTAGCTCCAGTATATGCATTCTCTTTGCCAGAATCAGATCCCTGCTGAGCTTCTCAATTATGCCTCTAGCCTCCCTAAGCTCCTTCTCAAGGTAGATTATCCTTTTCTCCCTGTTTTCTATTTCCTTACTCCTCATTATCCTCTCTCTTACCCTATCGTCATATTCTTCAATTCTCCTCTCAAGCCTCTCTATTACTTTTCTCTGCTCGTTTATCACTGCCCTCAATTCCTCATTTTCCCTCTCAAGCATCCGGATGTTCTCCTCAAGCTCTTTAATCTTCTCAACATAGGGAGAAACATCGATACTCTGCACAGCAGGTTTTTCTTCCTCAACGGGCTTCTTTTTGACCGTGGCTTTTGTTATGGCTTCTCCAAGGTTGTACCCCTGGAGAACCAGCGCTTTAATCTCGTTGCCCTTTCTCTCAAGCCCAAGACTCCTCAGTCTTGCATCTATGTGTTCGAGCTTTGGCTTTAGCCTCAGATATGCTTTATAAGCTGCAGCGAGAGCATCCCTCTGGTGATCATCCTCAACTTCAATTCCAAGGTTTCTAAGGAGCTCGGTTTTCTCCTCAACCCTCAAATCTTCTCTAGGAGTAAAGAGTATCGCCTTAAAAGAGCGTGATATTTTCTCAACCAAGCCTGGAGCAGGTGTTACATCCGTTGCAATTATTATGGGATGCCCCACCTCACTTATGAACCTGAATATGTCGCTTATTGCCATATTCCTTTCGCTATAAACAGCAACCACATTCCCCTCTAGATCCACAACTCCAATCCCCACGGTGATTCCCGGGTCCAGCCCAACTATAACATTCTTTCTCTCTACAATTGCCCTCTCCCCCCTAAGTGGCACAAATTCAAGGTTCTTCCTTTCAACAGGCTCAATTCTAACCTCAACATCCCCTCCATGCATCGGTTTTATCAAACCTGCGAGCTCTTCCCTTGAGGCGTAAATCCTGAACTCCCCTCTTGAAATTCCATAATCCCTCTCCTCAACTTCCAGATCAAAGGGAATGTTCGCCCTCCTCAATCCCTCCTCAATTTCCCTCACTTTATTTTGGATTAGATTGTGAACCCTTCTCCTGTAGCGATCCTGACTCCATCCTCCCTTTCCCTGACTCCTCCCCCTAACGACCTTAACCGTGACCTCATCCTCAAATGCCACGACCTCATGACCCACCCCTTTGGCAGCGAGGAGGGCACATGTTTTAGCTTCCTCATAGGGATCAAATTTATCTCCAAGTTTAATTCCATTTTCTCTAGCAAGATTCCATAGAGAAATTTGCTCTCCCGGCCTCCCCGTAACCTGAACGAGCTTTGTTCCCTGAGGAAGGGCCCTTATAAATCTCATGACTTCCCTATCACTCCCAAGCTCGTATATATTGTCCATAACGACAATGTGGGGCTTTTTTGCTTTGATGAAGCGCACTAGGCGATAGTATGTAAACTCACCCTTTTTTTCCAGCCTGCCGTTGAACCACGCAACCACTGCAAAGCGCTTTGGATTCCGACTGATTATATCAAGACCCAAAATGAGAATAGGCATCACCTTCACGCAAAACTTCTTCAATAAGGAGATCAAATCGAAAATTTAAAAACTTGTCCCTCCCCATTTTTAAACATTTTCAAGTGTATAGCCAGAAAAATTGTGGAAAAAATAAACAAATTTTTGTCTAAATTTCTTCCCTCTCCCGCAAAGTTTATAAAGGGCATTCATCAAATTTTGGTAAGGGAAATAGTGAACGCATTCTATAACGAAAAGGAATTTGATGTCATAATTGTCGGAGCGGGCCCTGCTGGGCTTTTTGCCGCTTATGAACTCGTTGAAAAAAGCAATTTTAGGGTTTTGATTATTGACGAAGGCGCGGATATAGACCAGAGAGTGTGCCCCATGGACGAGCTTGGGTACTGCGTGGGGTGCAAGCCATGCCACATAATGAGTGGTGTAGGTGGAGCTGGCGGTTTAAGCGATGGTACTGTGAACCTGAGGCCTGATATTGGAGGAGATTTAACCCAACTGACTCACGACGAGAACTACTCTTGGCAGCTGATATGGGAAGTAGACCGGATTTTCCTAAAACACAAATCTCCCGAGAGAATTTTTAAGGGGAATGAGGAGCAGATAAAACGTTGGGAAAGAAGGGCGGCTCAGGCAGGCGTCAAATTCATTCCAATAATTCAAAGGCATATAGGAAGCGACCACACCAAGGATGTTATAAAGAGCATAAAAGAGCATCTGGTTGAGAAAGGGGTTAAATTCCTTCTATGGACGCATGTGAGTGAGTTCAAGCAGGGAGAAGTTGTTGCGTCCAGAGGAAAGGACACGTTCAGGATAAAAACGCGCTATATAATAGTGGCTCCCGGAAGAGGGGGGGCGGGATGGTTCCACGATGTGGCTCAAAGAATTGGATTAAAGGCAAGGCATGGGCCTATAGACGTTGGCGTCCGCGTAGAGGTCCCCGCAATAGTTATGGAGGAAATAACGAACATAAACCACGACCCCAAGTTTCACATATACACGGACACCTATGATGACTTCGTGAGAACCTTCTGTACGAATCCAAACGGTTTTGTAGTGGAGGAGAAGTATAACAGCTATGTTGGAGTTAATGGACACTCAATGCGCGATAAGAAGAGCAACAATACAAACTTCGCCTTCCTTAGTAGAATTGAACTAACAGAACCTGTAGAAGACACTACAGCCTACGGAAAAAGCATAGCTCAACTTGCAACGACCATAGGTGGGGGAAAACCCATCATCCAGAGACTCGGTGATTTGAGGAGGGGAAGGAGAAGCACATGGAGCAGGATAAGGAAGAGCGATGTGGAGCCCACGCTGAAGCATGTCACACCCGGAGACATTGCGATGGCACTTCCCCATAGGATAGTGACGAACATCATAGAAGGTCTGGAAAGGCTCGATAAAGTAATTCCCGGTGTTGCAAGTGATCACACCCTACTGTATGCTCCCGAAATTAAATACTACGCCATGAGAGCGGAGGTAAACCACGATTTGGAGACGAGCATAGAGAACATATTTGCAGCCGGCGATGGTGCGGGGCTTTCGAGGGATATCACAAATGCAGCTGCAACGGGAATTCTAGCTGCCAGGGGCATATTAAAGAAAGAAGGGCTCTATTCAGAAAAAGAATTCAAGAAACCGGGAAACTGGAAAAAAGAAATTGAAAAACTCGGATGAGGGAAAGAGTTTTATTTTATTTATTCCCATAATTATTTCGGTGTGACCATGAAGAAGTTCATCTTCATGCTTCTTATTGTAATACTCTCCTCCATGATGCTGAGCGTTGATGCCACCCCCAACATCCATTTTTCGAAATATGATCCCTCATACACCATAAAAGCCGGAAATTCCACCCCTTCCCAAGCATGGGCACTGTACCTTGATGAAGAGCTAAGAGAAAGCGGAAAAAACATTGGAAAGGACATATTGATTGGAAACTTTTATGACAACTCTAAAATCAGGGAAATATGGGGAAAAACGAACCTTCCTCCAGAGAGCTCAAAAGGATTCAATATTCTTCAGATAAATGGGTACACGGTTATAACGGGGAACGAGAGCGCACTACCCGAGCTGACCCGGCTCTTTGATGGAGAGTACAATCTAAACAGCCCGACGTTCTTCATGTTTCTAACCATCTCCATCTTTACATTCCTCTTCTTCCTTTACCTCCTAAGAAAAGCCCCCTATGCCCGCTCTCTTTATTTCCTCTCCGTCCTAACCCTCACACTCTGGGTAATTAACGGCCACTCCGAATTTGGATTCGAGGATGGATTTTTCAAAGGAATCTTCTACGAAGCATTAAAACTCAACTTCAATACGTTTTCCAGGGAGCCCTTGAGCTATCCAATCTTCATCTGGGGAAAGGCATTTGGATTCACCCTCTTCTCAATGCATCTCCTCCACTTCTATCTGCTCTTCTTGATAATTTCCCTCATGTTTTATCTGGCACCGAAACATTCCAGAGAGCTTGGGTTCCTGATATTTGGCTTAACTTTTGCCCTGCCCATCTTCAGGACACACATGAAAATACTGAGTGGGGATGTATTTATCCTCCTTCTCTTCGAGCTCCTTCTGGTAATAGGCACAAACTTCTCCTTTGCCCCGAACAAAGCGCTCGCCCTCTTCGAAGTTGGGACATTTGGAGCTCTGACCTCCATATCCATACTCCTGATGCCCGCTTCTTTCATAATCCCCGTTTCGTTCATAACCGTCTATCCCAAGAGGTTCAAGAGGAACTACATCTACCTGCTCTCCGTTCTAATTCTCTATGCCTTTTTGAGTGCCTTTTTCAAAGTGGATATAAGAGGTTATTTCATAAGCAGAACCGATTTCGTGGCATTGAAAAACGTTGCAAGGGAAAGTATTGTCCAGTTTGCCCTCCTTGCATACTCATGTATGGAGCTAAAGAAAAAAAGGATAATAGGGCAGACATGGTTCGTTGGAGTAGCTTCCCTTCTCTACATGGCAACCTTTATATTCATG
>Ga0164310_10001923_pt1 | contig 11867 bp, 12 predicted proteins | sample GuaBasSedimGuay1_FD_121795 | JGI IMG/M metagenome (GOLD analysis project Ga0164310, IMG submission 121795) | Subseafloor sediment microbial communities from Guaymas Basin, Gulf of California, Mexico - Guay1, Core 4569-9, 0-3 cm | ecosystem: Environmental > Aquatic > Marine > Hydrothermal vents... | reverse complement strand
GTATGCGATAATATTTTCAAAAGGCTAAAATGATACGACAAATCTAAGGCTTGCTACAGGCGATGTCAAAACTCGCCCTCCGGGCTCCAACAGTTGACATCGCTGATCTTGCGCTTCGCCAGGATTTGTCAGCAAAAAAACGTTTTAATGACCGCTCAAAGGAATTTTTGTTCGGGCAACGGCCCGTTGAAAACGGGCTGGGCAGCTTTAGTGTTGACAGGCTTTCTGATGATAAGTACAGTATATGAAACCACGTGATTGATCTCATGAGATGGCGATGGCGGGTAGGTGGCCTTTGCATAACCTCTTGCTTCTCTTGACAGGGCTGGCCGTTTTATTTTCTTGCTGTGCCCCTCGGCTTACCCAAAAAGAACTGGAAATGCAATATGGAAGGCATGCTCCGGCCATTGTCAAATACGGGGCTGTAGATCGCCTCAAGAGTGGCCAGACCTGGCAGGTTTTCTTGGCTGCCCAAGACCCTGACGGAGACATGAAGGAGGTCATTTTTGAGTTATACCAGACAGGCAGAGGGTGGTCCCCGGCCCACTGGAGAAGGTTAGAAAGGGAGGAACGGAGATCGTTTGCAGGTTATTTTTTCCTTAATACTCCAGCTTTCTGGAGCACAGAACTATTTGCACAAAAGCTGATACTGAAATGCAGGATCAGAGATATGTGCGGACATGATAGTAATCTGATTACTCTGCCTCTTGAGTTTATTGGAAGAGAGGTCCCGCAGACGGTTCCGGAAGGGTTTTCTGAAAGGGAGATACGGTCGCTTGGTCCGATCATGATAGATGTTATCCCAGAGGACAATGGTGAAGAAAAAGTAAAGTTTTTACCGTGATCGTGAAAAAAGGGGGATTTAAACATGGCCGAGAAGGGAAAGAAGGGGGAAAAGAAAAAGCCACTGGATCGAATGACAGCCAAGGAGTTACGTGACGTTGCACTGGAGATTCCGGAGATAACAGGTGTGCACGGGATGAACAAGGCCGAACTCCTAACTGCTATCAAGAAGGCAAAAGGGATTGTTGAGGAAAAAGCCAAAAAATCTGACGTCTCCATTCGAGAATTTAAGAAAAAGATTCGTGAGCTCAAGGCACAAAAGGCTGAAGCCCTCGAAAACAAAGACAAACTCAGGGCTAAGATGCTCAGGCGCCGCATAAGTCGCTTGAAGAAAAAGACGCGCAAAGCAGCCTGAGTGCGTACAATCATGATTGCCCCCAAGCATATAGCGTTTGACATAGATGGAGTCTTTGCTGATACGCCGGGCCTTTTCCTGGAAATTGCCCGAACCGAATACGGCATCAACCATATAAGATATGAAGATATTACGAAATATTTCCTGGAAGAATGCCTCGACATCAACCCCGACGTCATTGGAGAGATCTTGAGCAAGATAGTGGAAGGAGACTTTCAGGCTGAACTTAAACCGGTTGAAGGTGCTGTCGAGGTGCTTTCTGAAGTTGGCCGGGTAGGACCACTCCTTTTTGTAACGGCCCGCTCTAAGGTGTCACCCATAAGGACATGGGTGCATGAGATGCTTGCACCACTGAGATCTGACATCAAAGTGGTTGCCACAGGCACCTTTGATAAAAAAGCTGAAGTGTTAAAAGAGCATGATATCCAGTATTTTGTCGACGATTGCCTGGATGTCTGCTTCACGTTGCGTGAACACGGCATCACCCCTATTGTGCTCGCCCAACCCTGGAATCGGGAGCCTCATCCTTTCCAGGAAGTAAACACATGGGCCGAAATCAAGGGGCTTATTGACTTTCCTTCTTCGCATTTCTAACGTAATCTCTCGGGAGTCGGTCTACATTGTGGCACATGATTGTGTCTTGAGAATCCTTTGTGAACCTCCCTTTGATTTTGCCCCCGGTGGCTGCAGGCAGTTTTCTCTTGATTAATTGAAAGAATAGGATAGAATCAATCGTTTTTAAAGGCAAAAAGGGTAGCCGAGAGGATGCAAAACGTCAGACGAAACCCTTCAGCAATCATGAAAAGGTGGGTAGAAGCTTTTATTCAAAGTCTGTTGGCTGAAAGGGGGTTTTCTTCCCACACCTGCAGGGCCTACCGCACTGACCTGACGCAGTTCTGTACTTATCTTGATAATGCCGCAGCGGATCAACTTCCGCCTGGTCGGTCGTTTGATATTCATGATGTAGATGACCTGATGATACGCTCATACCTCGCTTTCTTGCACGAGAAGTATGAAAAGACAAGTATTGCCCGGAAGCTGTCGGCCTTAAGGTCCTTTTTTCGATTTCTGGTAAAAAAAAGTATTCTTAGAAGAAATCCTGCCGAAACCGTCCTGACTCCCAAGAGGGGACGCCCCGTGCCGAACTATCTACCGGTGGATGAAACATTTCGCCTGCTCGACGGCGTGAAGGGAGATTCGCTTCTTGCTTTTCGAAACAGGGCAATACTGGAAACGCTGTATTCCACCGGACTCCGCGTGGGAGAACTGGTAGGGATGAATGTTGGGGACGTCGATTTTGACAAAGGCTTTGTTCGTGTCCTCGGCAAAGGGAACAAAGAACGCCTCGCGCCTATTGGGAAAAAAGCGCTCTCCTGCATCGTTGACTACCTGGATAAAAGGGGAAAGGGGAAGAGCGTCCGCGAGATGAACAGCGAGCCATTATTGTTGAATAGGTTCGGCAGTCGTCTAAGTGCGCGCTCTGTGGGGCGCCTCCTTGAAACGGTGATTCGGGAACTTGGACTAATCCGACCCATAACGCCCCACGGCCTCAGGCATACTTTTGCTACGCACATGCTCGATGCCGGAACAGACCTTCGTACCGTTCAGGAACTACTCGGTCATGCCAGTTTGACAACTACGCAAAGATACACCCATGTGAGTATTGACAGGTTAATGCAGGTGTATGACAAAGCGCACCCGAGGCGGTAAGGTAGGAGGGACAAGTGAGCTAAAGTGAGCTAAAGTTATGAGAAGAATGTTACCAATCATAAAGAATTGCGGAAATTTTAGTTCACTTTCTTGATTTGGCTTTTTGACGCTGGGAAGCAGGGGAAGTTGAAATGAAAGATATTCTAAATCTTCATGGAACCACCATCTTGGCTGTGCGGCGAGGTAGCCATGTGGTTGTTGCCGGTGATGGCCAGGTGACGATGAAGGATACGATCATGAAACATCATGCCACGAAGGTAAGGAAAATATACAAAGACAGCGTCATCGTGGGCTTTGCAGGTACGACAGCGGATGCGTTGAATCTATTCGAGCGTTTTGAAGGAAAACTCGAGCAATTTAATGGAAATCTCACACGCTCTGCTGTGGAGCTGGCCAAGGCCTGGAGGACTGACAAGTATCTGAGGCGCCTGGAAGCGATCCTCCTGGCTGTGGATTCTGACCATCTGTTTCTTATATCAGGCAGTGGTGATGTAATCGAACCAGATGAAGGGGTTCTGGGGATCGGATCGGGTGGTGGCTATGCCCAGGCAGCGGCTATTGCGCTGTTGCGGCATACGCAGATGGACTCAAGAGCTATTGCCGCTACTGCCATGAAAATAGCTGCCTCACTTTGCATATATACTAACGAAAAAATCACCATCGAAGAGCTCAAATAACAAGAGAGCAAAACTTGGTTCGCTTCGCTCACAATTGGCCGTGATCGAGTGTGCAACAACGCAGATAAATGGCTATAATCTCAGTGGCTTATAGAAATCCGAGGCATAAGATTATTGCGGCTTTTTTGTGAGTATATTCTGCTCAAGGAGTCTGTATGAAGAAACTGACACCACGTGAAATCGTATCAGAGCTTGATAAGTACATCATAGGCCAGAAGGAGGCGAAACGATCTGTGGCCATTGCCCTCAGGAACCGCTGGCGGCGTCGGCAGGTTCCGGAAGACCTGCGGGATGAGATCGCTCCTAAAAACATCATCTTGATTGGCCCGACGGGCGTTGGTAAGACAGAAATTGCCCGACGCTTAGCCCGGCTGGCCGATTCTCCGTTTTTAAAAATTGAGGCATCCAAGTTTACCGAGGTCGGCTATGTTGGTCGTGATGTAGAGTCGATGATCCGGGACCTGACAGAACTTGCCGTAAACATGGTAAAATCCGAGGAACAAAAAGCCGTCAAGGAAAAGGCTCAAGCTATTGCAGAAGAACGTATGCTTGATATTCTCCTCCCGCCGAAAAAGAAGCCTGAGCCCCCTGAAGAGAAGGAAACAGAAGAAATGACTCTGGAACTGGTCAGAAAAAATACCCAGGGGCCTACGTCAACTCGCGAAAAAATAAGAAAGATGCTCCGTGAGGGCAAGCTTGACAACCGATATGTCGATCTGGATGTTACTGAAAATATCATGCCTGTAGTAGAGATATTTTCGAGTGTGGGCCTTGAGGAGATGGACATCAACCTGAAGGATATGTTTGGCAGCATGTTTCCCAGAAGAACGAAAAAGCGCAAGGTCAAGGTTCCAGAGGCAATGGAGATTCTGACTCATGAGGAGGCTCAACGACTGGTAGACATGGAAAAAGTGGTCAAGAAGGCCATCACAAAAGTGGAGCAGACGGGAATTATCTTTCTTGACGAAATCGACAAAATCACAGGCAGAGAAACCTCAAGTGGCCCTGATGTTTCAAGGGAAGGCGTGCAGCGGGATCTCCTCCCGATCGTAGAGGGATGCACTGTAGCGACAAAATACGGTATGGTTAAATCGGATCATATACTTTTTATTGCTTCAGGAGCGTTTCATACCAGCAAGCCCTCTGACCTTCTTCCAGAACTTCAGGGGCGTTTTCCGATCAGGGTCGAATTGAGATCTTTAGGCAAGGGAGATTTTATCCGGATCCTGACCGAGCCAAAAAATGCTCTTCTTCTTCAATACAAGGCCCTCCTTAAAACGGAGGGGATAGAATTGGAATTCGAGGATGAGGCAATTTCCGCCATTGCTGAGATCGCCACAGAGGTCAACGAGCGGACTGAAAATATAGGAGCGAGACGCCTTCATACGGTGATGGAACGACTGCTTGACGAGATCCTTTTTGACGCACCGGATATGACAGAACGAAAGATAGTACTTGACGCGAGCTACGTTTATGAAAAGCTGAAAGACGTCAGAGAGGATGTGGACTTGAGCAGGTATATCCTGTAGCGAATGGATGCTGGCAGCCACATCTCCGAGGTCTGTCCCGGTGAACGGGTCAGTAAATACTGAAGGATGATACCTTATAAATGATTAATAATGTCGCCGACATACTGATCGAAGCCTTACCCTACATCCAACAGTTTCATGGGAAAACCGTCGTGATCAAATATGGGGGCCATGCCATGGTGGATGAAGATCTCAGAAAGGACTTTGCCCGGGATATCACCCTGATGAAATTCATAGGGATTCACCCCGTGGTAGTACATGGCGGAGGCCCCCAGATAGGATCGGTTCTGGAGCAAATGGGGATGACGTCGCACTTTGTAGAGGGCATGCGGGTGACCAACAAGCCCACGATGGACGTTGTTGAGATGGTGCTTGCAGGAAAGGTGAACAAGGCAATAGTGGCTCAGATCAGTCAAGAGGGCGGAAAAGCAGTGGGCTTGAGCGGGAAAGATGGTTGCCTTATCCTTTCCAAAAAGATGCATGTTGTGCGTCCTCAGCCAGAGGGTAAGCCGCCTGAAATCATAGATATAGGTATGGTGGGCGAAGTGGCAGCAGTAAATCCAGGGGTCATACGAACGCTGGAGGCCGGAGGGTTTATCCCGGTTATTGCTCCGGTTGGTGTTGGAGATTCTGGTGAAACATACAATATCAATGCAGACTGGGTTTCCAGCAAGATTGCAGTGGCCATGAATGCGATTAAGCTCATCCTCTTGACGGATGTAGAAGGAGTCATAGATAAAGAAGGCTCTCTGATATCTTCTATTAAGGCGGCCGATGTCGAGAAGATGCTTCATGATGGCGTCGTTTCAGGGGGGATGATACCGAAGATTCAGTGCGCCTTGGAGGCGATACAAAAGGGCGTCGAAAGAGTCCATATAATTGATGGCCGCAAACCGCATGCGGTCATCCTTGAACTTTTTACAGACAGGGGGATAGGAACGGTGATTACGGAGTAGGGAGTAGACAATGAGCGGTATAAACTCCCGTAGCAGTTTAGCCTTATGAAACAAAAAGGCTCACAAAAGCTTCAAGGGGATCTTTCGTAACACTTTAGCTCTTTTAAAAAAACAGACATACGCAATAATATTTTCAAAAAGCTAAACTGATACGATCTTTCAAGAAGCTAAATTGTTACCGATTAATCCATAGCAGATTACAATTGGGATGACGAGAGGGGAATTATTTGAATACAAGGGCCTTGATAGAGACTGAAAATCGGGTTATTGCCGGGACATACAAACGCTTCCCGATCGTGCTGACCGAAGGGAAGGGATGCACCCTGCGCGATGCAGAGGGTCGCACCTATACCGACTTTGTGGCCGGAATTGCGGTCTGCAATCTGGGCCACGCCCATGAGGGGCTTGCCCGTGCAATCGCAGATCAGGCAGTGCGCCTGGTGCATGTATCGAACCTTTATTATACCCGGCCTCAAATAGAACTTGCCGAATGGCTGGTCACGCACTCCTTTGCAGACAGGGTCTTTTTCTGCAACAGTGGTGCCGAGGCAAATGAGGCGGCGATCAAGCTGGCTCGGAAGTATTTCAAAGATCACGGGGCCCCCCAGCGTTTCAGGATTATAACAATGGAGCGCTCCTTTCATGGGCGTACTATGGCTACCCTTACCGCTACAGGGCAAGAAAAGATCCGGCGTGGCTTTGAACCTCTCCTGAGCGGCTTTGATATCGTTCCCTTCAATGATCTCGGAGCTGTTCAGAAGGCGATTACAGAAGAAACCTGTGCGGTGATGATAGAACCGATTCAGGGTGAAGGTGGGGTCCAATGCCCCGGCCGGGGATATTTAAAAGGGTTGCGAGAGCTCTGTGATAGCAAAGGGATACTGCTGATCTTTGATGAGATACAAACGGGTATGGGTCGTACGGGGAAACTCTTTGCATATGAGCACTTTGACATGACACCTGATATCATGACGCTCGCAAAGGCGCTGGCGAACGGCCTCCCGATAGGTGCAACGCTTGCCACAGAAAATGTCGCCCGTGCCTTTACTCCCGGTTCTCACGCATCAACTTTTGGGGGGACTCCTCTGGTTGCTACTGCAGCGCTCACAACGGTTAAAGCATTACTGAATGAAGGAGTGCTTGACCACTGCCAGAGGGTTGGCCGGTATTTCAAAGATCGTCTCGTGGCGTTAAAGTCGAAGTACCCGTTTATTCGTGAGGTCCGAGGGACAGGACTCTTGATAGGCCTGGAGCTCACACAGGACTGTTCCCCCATTGTCGAGGCGTGTATGAGGAGGGGGTTCTTGATCAACTGTACACAAGAGCATATCTTGCGGTTTGTCCCGCCGCTTATTATCAGGAAAAAAGAGATTGATTCACTAATAGCCTGCCTGGATGAGGTGTTTCAGAATACCTTAAAAGAATCCAGGCAGACATAAGTACTTAGCGTATTGGAGTGAAAGGAACTACCATATTGGTATCGGCAGATCATGAAAAAAGACATTTTAACTCTTAGAGATCTGAGTGCTCGGGATTTTGAAGCACTCCTTGATCTATCATTAAAACTGAAAAAGCGGCAAAGGAGTGGCATTGGTGATCGCACGCTTCAGGGAAAGACTCTTGGGCTCATGTTTGACAAGCCGTCTACCAGAACGCGGGTCTCCTTTGAAGCAGCCATGGTGCAGCTTGGTGGGACCCCCCTCTTTTTAAATGTGAAAGATACCCAGTTGATCAGGAGCGAGCCGATTGCCGACACAGCCCGTGTTCTTTCAAGATATCTGGATGCCCTGGCGGTCCGAACGTACTCTCAGGACTTGCTTGAGGGACTGGCGGCAGCGGCGTCTATCCCCGTGATCAATGCACTTACCGATCTTTATCACCCTTGCCAGGTGTTAAGTGACCTTATGACGATACTGGAAAAGAAGGGTGACCTGGAAAATGTCAAGATTGCGTGGGTGGGAGATGGCAACAATGTGACCCATTCCTGGCTGAACGCATCAGCCGTGCTGGGGCTGCGCCTTAGTCTTGCCTGTCCCGAGGGTTACCATCCAAAGGAAGAGATCCTCAATCGAGCTTTGAACGACGGGGGGGGGCGCATTCAGCTCACTTCTGATCCCCATGAAGCTGTGCGCGATGCAGATGTGATTTATACGGATGTCTGGGCCAGCATGGGCCAGGAGAGCGAAAGCTTACACCGCAAGAAAGTATTTCAGCCCTATCAGGTAGATCAAGACCTTGTTTCACGTGCTAAAGAGGATGTCATTGTCATGCATTGTTTACCTGCACACAGAGGCGAAGAGATCGCCACTGACGTCATTGAAGGACCTCGTTCCATCGTATGGGATCAAGCCGAAAATAAGCTGCACATGCATAAGGCGATCTTGAAAAAGTTACTAACACCCTGAGCAAACGAATGGGGATCAATAAAGAAACTTCGAGAAGGAAACGGATTTGTCTGCGGGAATCAAAAAAATAGTGTTAGCGTATTCAGGCGGGCTCGATACATCTGTAATCTTAAAGTGGCTGACCCAAACCTATCGCTGTCCGGTAATTGCCTTCGTGGCCGATATCGGCCAGGGAGAAGATCTGAAGCACCTGAAGGAAAAGGCCCTTGCCACGGGAGCCGAAAAAGTTATCATAGATGACCTGAAAGAAGCCTTTGTGCGGGATTATGTCTTTCCCGCGTTTCGGGCTAATGCTATATATGAAAGCCAATACCTGCTTGGGACTTCTCTTGCCCGCCCTCTCATCGCAAAGAGACAGGTTGAAATCGCGCAGGCAGAGGGCGCAAATGCAGTAAGTCATGGGGCGACCGGAAAGGGGAATGACCAGGTGCGTTTTGAGCTGACTTACCAGGCCCTTGCCCCGCATCTGGAGATCCTTGCTCCCTGGCGAATCTGGCCATTTAAGTCTCGAAAGTCTCTTATGGATTATGCCAGGAAGCACGGGATTGCGGTGCCAGCGAGCCCCGAAAAACCTTATAGCACGGATAGAAACTTGCTGCATACGAGTTATGAGGGCGGTATCCTTGAGGATCCATGGCAACAGCCGCCGGAAGATATGTTTTCTATGTCTGTTTCTCCTGTTGAGGCACCTGATAAGCCAGAAGTCATCGAGATTACCTTCGAGAAGGGTAATCCGATACTGGTAAATGACTGCGCCCTTTCCCCGGCCAGCCTTCTTGAAAAACTTAATATTTTGGGTGGACGAAATGGCATAGGGCGGGTTGATCTTGTTGAAAACCGTTTTGTCGGAATGAAATCCCGAGGAGTGTATGAAACACCGGGTGGAACGATTCTCAGAGTTGCCCATATGGCCATCGAATCTATCACGATGGACCGGGAGGTCATGCATCTTCGAAACTCATTGATTCCTAAGTATGCCGAGCTGGTATATTACGGATTCTGGTTTTCCCCCGAAATGAATCTCCTGCAGACCATGATTGACGAGACGCAAAAGACGGTTTCCGGGACTGTTCGGCTGGAACTTTATAAGGGTAACTGTCGTGTACTGGGTCGAAAATCGGATGAGTCCTTGTACAGGGGTGATTTTGCCACCTTTGAATCAGACGATGTTTATCGGCAAAGTGACGCAGAGGGCTTTATCAGGCTAAATGCTTTGAGGCTTCGGATTCAGGCGCTTATGAAGCAAAAGAAAGTGAGCTAAAGTTATAAAGTAAATAATCAGGGTCAAAGTTCCGTGGTTCCATTGTTCCAGTTTTTCATTATTTCAATTGTGAGCGAAGCGAGCTAAGTTCTAATTCGAACTTGACGGCCTGTTGCCCAAATCCCTTTTCGTGTGGTCTAAAGCGTTTTTTGACAAATCTAAGGCTTGCTACAGGCGATGTCGAAACTCACCCTCCGGGCTCAAACAGTTGACATCGCTAATCTTCCGCTTCGCCAAGATTTGTTAGCAAAACAACGTTTTAATGACCGCTCAAAGGAATTTTTGTTTGGGCAACGGCCTGTTGAAACACGACCCTTGCGAAATTCGGGATCATAAATGTTGAACGAGGTGCCCTTTGTCCAAAAAAGCGTGGGATGGAAGATTTACCGAAAGAACAGATCGAACAGTCGAGTCCTTTACATCGTCCATCCGTTTTGACAGGAGACTTTACCGTTATGATATAGAGGGGAGTATTGCGCACTGCCGTATGCTTGCCAGACAGTCCATTATCCTGGAAGATGAAGCTGCTCGCCTTGTGGAAGGTCTTAAAAAGATAGCCCGCGACATTGAAAACGGCAACTTTGAGTTCGATGATGCCTTAGAAGATATCCACATGAACGTCGAGGCAAGATTGACAGAGGATCTGGGCAAGGTAGCGGAAAAACTTCACACCGCAAGGAGTCGAAACGACCAGATTGCTCTGGACATCAGGATGTACCTCAGGGATGAGGTGGCTGAGATACTCCGGCGGCTTTCAGGATTGAGAAGTACACTGGTAGATCTTGCAGAGAGGCACCTTGATATTATCATGCCCGGCTACACGCATCTTCAAAGGGCTCAGCCTGTGCTCTTTTCCCATCATCTTATGGCTTACTATGAGATGTTTGCGAGGGACTGGACGCGTTTCAAAGAAGCGCTGGCGCGGATAAATGTGATGCCATTAGGGAGTGCAGCTCTGGCCGGAACCACTTATCCGATAGACATGGCTTATACTGCCGAGTTGCTGAAATTCCCCCAAGTTTCAGCCAACAGTCTCGATGCTGTAAGCAGCCGCGACTTCATCATAGAATTCTTGGCTGCAGCGAGCATCTGTATGGTTCACCTGAGTCGCCTGTCAGAAGAATTGATACTCTGGTCTACGTCGGAGTTCAGTTTTATCGAGATACCGGATGCCTTTGCCACGGGAAGCAGCATCATGCCCCAGAAAAAGAATCCTGATGTTGCAGAATTGGTCCGGGGTAAGACGGGGCGCGTATTTGGCCGCCTGATTGCCCTGCTTACCGTCATGAAGGGGTTGCCTCTTGCCTACAATCGAGACTTGCAAGAAGATAAGGAAGCCCTTTTTGATACCGTAGATACCCTGAAGGACTGCCTTGAGGTGTACGCAAAGCTTATCCCGAGGTTGAAGATAAACCGGACAGCGATGGAGACCGCGGCTACAAAGGGCTTTATGAATGCCACAGACATGGTCGATTACCTGGTAAACAAGGGGATGACCTTTAGAGAGGCGCACCATTGTGTTGGAGAGGTCGTGAAGTATTCAGCCCGGAAAAAATGTGAACTCCACGAACTTTCCCTGGAGGAATTACAGGGTTTTTCTGACATGTTTGCAGAGGATGTCCTTGATCTGCTCACGCCACAGAAAATGATCAACAGGCGGGTGTCCACAGGCGGCACGGCCACGAAAAACGTGGTTCAGGCAATCCAAAAGGCAAAAGAGAGAATTGCCGACGAAAAGGTCGAGTGGTCAAGCAGTTGAGCGGTGAACAACTCGACGACTTACAGAAGGAGGCCGGGTTGAGAATAAGCTGGTCAAATATTTGCAAGGGCACTGCACTTTTTCTGATCTGCATTGGGTTTTCCCTCTTGCCGATCGGCTGCGGTAAAAAGGGTCCTCCTGTTGCCCCTGAGCGTGTAATGTCGACCAGCCAGGTAACGAATAACCCAAAACCCGAATGATGGCCTGTTCGCCCCTTATGTGTATTTTTTGTATCAGTTTAGCTGTTTCAAAAACAGACACAATGAGCATACGGGCAATCCGGTATAGACCGCCTCAAACTCAGACAGTGAGACAGCCTATACCGGATTGCCCGTATGCGATAATATTTTCAAAAGGCTAAAATGATACGAT
>Ga0164310_10001920_pt1 | contig 11877 bp, 13 predicted proteins | sample GuaBasSedimGuay1_FD_121795 | JGI IMG/M metagenome (GOLD analysis project Ga0164310, IMG submission 121795) | Subseafloor sediment microbial communities from Guaymas Basin, Gulf of California, Mexico - Guay1, Core 4569-9, 0-3 cm | ecosystem: Environmental > Aquatic > Marine > Hydrothermal vents... | reverse complement strand
TGTTTTGAAGAAGAAGGATTTCTATTTTGCTGGGGTTTCACCTTATCATGTTGAGGCTGAGTTGAAGAGGCTCGTTCTTAGAGGAGTTATTAAATGGAATCCTCAGCTTGGAATTTTCAGAATCAACAGAAACTTGAAAGAGTGGGTTGATAAGAGGCAAAAGGTTGATTTGTTCAAGAACTAAAGTATGAAGAAGATTTCTTTAACTGAATTTAGGAGACTTGAAGATGGGGGATGGTATTGGATTCCCAGAAGGGTTCTTGAAGATTACGCCTCAAAGATTGGGGTTGTAGGCTTAGCCTTGTATAACGCTTATTCTTCTTACGCGAGAAATAAGGGAGTTGCGTTTCCTTCTTTGAGGACTTTGGCTGAAAAGCTTGGAGTAAGCACTAAAACGGTCATTAAATATAACAGAATTCTTGAGGCTAATGGCTTAATCAAAATTGAGAGGAGAAAAGGGAAGAAAGGCGGTAACCTGGTTACACTACTTAAAGTTGGAGATGTGAAAGAGGGTAAATTAGGCGGTGTATCTAGTTCAGTTAGGGATGTGAAAGAGGTTCAAACGAAAGAAAATAAATTTAAAGAAAATAAAGAAAGAAAAAATAAAAGAGAAGCTGTTAATTTGGTTCTAAACTATTTTAGAGAAATTGTAGGAGAAACTTTTGGATTTGAACCTGAAATTGATCTAGGAAAAGATAGCAGGCTTGTTAGGTTGAGGCTTAAGAAGTACTCTCTGGAAGAGCTTAAGAGTTTGATTAAATGGTATTTAAAATCTCAAGTTTCTGATAAGCTTGGAATTTCAGTTTCAGCATGCCTTTCAGCCCACGTAATCAATCTCTGGAAACAAAGTAAAAGCACATCTGAGAGACTGGAAAGAATGTATCCCAAATGGACTAGAAACAAAGCGTTTAAAAATTGAAGAAAATAGAAAAAGTATAGAAAGTAAAACGGTAAAATGGAACCTTAAAACTTAAAATAGAAAAAGAATTTGCTCGCTAACGCTTGCTATTCCTTTCTATTAGAAAAGTAGTTTGGCTCTCGCCTTTATGTTTTCATCATTTTTTCTTTGGGGCCAGACTCGTCATCGCCAGAAGATTAGCAATGGAATAATCTTCTATAAATTTCTTCTCTTGCTCGCTTCCTTTGTCATTTCGTGAAAGCTGTGATATTTTTATGCGTAGTAAAAAACTACTGCTTCAACTCGGTTATTTATTGGGTGAAGGAAAAATAGAGCTTTTATTTTCCTGTCCAGGTATATGTATTCAACGTTTTCTCGTTGGGCAAAGTCTTTGAAGTCTCCAAAGAAATGAATTTGAACAACTCCTTCAACGTTGAAATCTGCTAGATGACATTCTTCTATGGTGAAGCCATCCTTCTCCAATCGCATAATATAGTCTTTCAGTCTCTCTTCTGCCAAATTTTCCAAATAACAATATACCAGTATTCCAGCTATGCAGACAATAAAAACGGAGAAAAGGATTATTAGAACCGTTCTCTTGTTCAACCTTTTCACCATGGCTTATAGTATTCTTCTACTTTTTTATCTTTAACCCTAACTCTACTGCAGAACCTAGTCAAGAATTTGCTCTGTGAACTCAGCTTCTAAGGTCTAGCTTTTGGTGGCTGGGTTGGCGGAGCAAGAAAGCTCTGCCAAGGAGGGATGCAAAATGGATTTGGCGAGTTTGATTGAAGAATTGGAAAGGCAAAAGAGAAACAGTTTGGATTTGATTGTTGAAAGTAGTTCTTTAAAAGCTGCTGTGGATGAGAAATCTGGAGTTAGATTAGTGATACCAGAATATGGAGAATTTCCGCTGACTGACTGGGCGCATGGACAGCTTGCTGACAAGCTTGGAATTCCGAGAAGATATTATGAAAGGATGAGAGAGGCTAGAAAAACAGAGCTTTTGGCTGAAAACATCAATGCTTGGCTGGGTGTTAGAGAGAGAAGGCTGATAAGAATTTTAGACGGAAAAATCAGAGCCATTCTTTCTGACAGATATCGCATAATGGACAACTACGACATAATATTTCTAGCCTTAGACGAGTTCAAAAAGAAAGAAACCGTTGAAATTTTCCGCATCGACCTAACAGAAACAATGCTCTACTTGAAAGCAATAGACAGAACCTTAACAGCCTCAATCAGGGAAGAAGACATCGTTTATGGCGGAATCATTATTAGAAACTCTGAGGTCGGAGCTTCAGCCCTCAAAGTAGAGCCCTTCATACTAAGAAGAGTTTGCCTCAACGGACTAATCCTACAGCATTCCTTGAAGAAAATTCATCTTGGAAGGCAAACGCTTGAAACCGGCGAAATAGATTGGTCTGATGAGACGAGGGAGCTTGAAAACAAAGCTTTATGGTCTAAAGTAAGAGACATTATTAGAGCAACCTTCAATAAAGAAATTTTTGAAGGATGGGTTAAGAGGCTTAGGGAAAGCACATGGATAGGGATTGAAAAGCCAGTTGAAGCCGTAAATAATATTGTGAAGCATTTAGGCTTGAGCGAAGAGCAGAAAAGTCAGTTACTAATGCACTTTTCGGAAAAGACAAAATACGGTCTGATAAACGCCATAACTAGAACAGCTAGAGAAACAAAAAATATAGATCAACAAATACGACTCGAAGAGTTCGCAGGCAAAATTCTGGAATCTCCATGGAAAGATTTCGAGACGTTATTCGTTAAGGCTTAGGAGGATGCTTTTGATGGAAGCTAAGGCTGAGGAAAGAATAGAGTTTTACTGTGGGCTTTTCAATAGATTGTACGAAACTGTTTCGAGCGCATATCCTGAACATGCTGCTGAGATTTCGCTTGCAATTTTTCAGGAGATTGCTAAGGACTTGAGGACTGAGCAGATTGCTGAGCTAAGGATAAGAGGTATGCGTGAAGAGAGTAAAGGAGTTGAGTTGGCTACAGCTAAACAGCGGGAAGCCTTGCATAAGTTTGGAGTTAAACAGATTCCAGAAGGCTTGTCTAAGGAGGAGGCTTCTGAGGCTCTTGACTTATTAATTAGCTTTTCTAAGGCTGGAGATAAAGAATCTGTAACGAGAATTGTTGAAGAGTTGAATCGAAGATGGGCAAAGAAAGAAAACCAGCAAAAAAGAAGGTAGCTAAGGCTTGGACTTGTCCGGCATGCGGACACGTCAACAACGAAAAACACTACTTTTTCTGTGAGAAATGCGGATTCAGAAACATAGAAACCTATGGATAAACTCTAAAATAGCTCCTTAAAATAATAAGGCCAAAGAGGACAATACTCAACCTCTTTGGCTTCTTTCGTCTAATAAGTTACCTAACCATTCCCAATGTCTGATTTGTGCATAAACGTATTGTTCTTCATTGAGGTTTATGTGTACACAATTAAGAAAATGATGAATTACCCGTTCCATAAAGTCAACATCTAGCTCGTGATTGAAATCTTGTTTTACCTGTTCAGCACAATAGGTGGCACAATCTTTGATTAAATTGATAAAATCAGGGGCTATAGGATATTGCTCATGGTATGTTTGAAAACCCAATTGTTGGAGTAACAGCGCCAGGAACCTAGCCATAAATTGAATTCGGTTCTGTGGGCTTTGAGTATAATATCGCAGGGCCCCTGGGTTTCTATCCATCCAATTTTTAAAGGCAAGAGCACATTTTGTTGAAACCTCTGTCGCTTTGGTAACTGATACTGATCTCTCAAAGGCACGCCATTCTCCATTTGCAACAATTAATCTTCTACTTGTAAGGTCGTTAATTATTCTTTCAACGTTTCGTTTTCCTTCATCATCATCTGTAAAATTAAATCTAACAGTAATATGCGAAAGGGGGCGATCACCACTATATCTGTTATAGCTATAGCCTACCATCCATCCTTCATTTAGTCCTTCAATAAATGCTATTACAATCTCGAAGGACTTTTGCCAATCGTTAATAAACTGTGTATATAGATCGATCTCGAAATACCCCAAATCTATCGTCCTCTTCTACATTTACTTCCATTGCTCTATATTATCTTTTAGCCAGCTTCAACCATAGATATAAGATATAACTTGAATTATGAAGAACAGCATTGAAACATTTGAAGATGAGTTGAATTCTATTATTGGGATTTGTGATGAAAAGATTAAGCGTTATAGAGCCTTAATTGAAGAGTATGAGGCTATTAGAGGTTCTGCTTTGTCATTGCTCCAACTAAACAACAATACGAAGAGAAAGGTCGTTTCTTTAATTGATGCTTTAAAGAAGCTAAAGTATAGGCTTTACAGCCTAATGGAAAGCGAACATGAAGATTAAAAACGTTTTTTGTCCAATCTGTCACCACAGAACCTATTTTACTGGAAAAGTAGTCTATGAAAGCCGAAGAACAGAAGTTATTGAGTGGAAATGTGCTGATTGCGGTATAATTCTAAAATCAAGGCACGATAAGCTTGGAGAGGAATATGATAGAATAATGAAGAGGTTAGGTTTAAGCCCAAATCCTGCCGTCTGGATCAGAAAAGGAAGCTATAGAGATTTGCTCTATTTTGAAGTCAGCAAAAAATTATATGCTTTTTGTGCACTTGATGTAGAAAGGTTGGAAAGAGATGAGATATTAGCTATACCAGTATATCAAGTTCTTGGAATGGAAAAAAAGTAAGTATCCGAAGAGCAAAAATGTTCGCTTTAATATTCTTCTGAATTAAGAACAGACCGAAACAAACGTCATTTTAAATAAACAAAAATTTAATAAATGTGCCTTTGTTTTATATTTGAGGTAGATTCTATGAAAATCGGTCTAATCGGGGATACTCACGACAACGTATATGCCATACAAAAAGCTGTGAAAGTGTTCCATTCAAGTGGTGTGGAGCTTGTAATCCATGTAGGAGATTACTGTAGTGCATTTACCGCTACGAGTTTTAAAGATCTTAACACTAAACTCGTGGGAGTTTTCGGGGAAAACGACGGGGACAGAATGGAACTAAGAAAAGAGTATGAAAAAATAGGTGCTGAAATCCACGGCGAATTTCATATTTTAGAAGTAGAAAAGAAAAGAATAGCAATAACGCATGGAACAGACTTAAAAGTCATTGAAGGTTTAGCTAATAGCGATTCTTTTGATTTAATTGTTTACGGACATACCCACGTACCCAAGGTAACACGAATAAACAAAACTTTACTAGTAAATCCAGGAGAAGCTTGCGGTTTCCTTTATGGAAAACGAACTGTTGCGGTAGTAGATCTAGGAAAAATGTTATCTTCAATAAAGGAATTCTAATTTAAAAAAAGTTAGAGAAGCCCCCACCTATAATTTTTCTAATATTTAAACCTTCCAAGCTATAAAAGTCCTGAGGTATTTGAAGATGAAACCAATCGTATCTATATTTGTAACCTCTTACTACTTTGCCATCCTTAATTGCAGCCTTTACGCCTTCTTCTACCATACCAGAGGGTCTTACCTTTATGAGGTACTCAAAAATTTCAGGCGTAAACACAGAGACACCCATACAACAAAATCCATTACCGCTTACGGTAGTTAGACCAGGAATTTCTAAATCTACAACGCGACTATCGTCAACTAATGCATAAGCGTGTGTTCTGCCTAAATCTTTAATTGCTAGGGCCAACGTGGCGATGGAACCCTTTTGATGAAATCTTAAGAGATTCTTAACGAGAGAAAGATTGTATATTATGTTTCCATGACTATATACAAACGGTTCCTTAATATCATCTGCGAGGCTACTTAATGCCTGTGCAGTTCCTTTTGCATTTGGATTAATATAATGAGCAATAAAACCGTATTTTTTTCCGTCTCCAAAATATTTTTCAATCTGGAAACTTTTGTATCCTGTTATGAAATAGATATCTTTACAGCCTGCCACAATAAGTGCCTTAATCACGTACATAATTATTGGTATGTTAGCCACTTTTAATAGACATTTTTGAGTTTTTTTAGTTAAATTCTTTAATCTTTTACCTCTTCCTCCGCATACTATTACGCCGATATGGCAAATCATACTCACCACATATGCCCTATATCCTTTTGTACATTATTTGCTTCTGATAATGGGAAGATTTAAAAGTTCATATAATGTCCTAATCTCAAAGTCGGGAATTTCATCTTTATTTAAGGGAGCCTGATTTTCGTAGCGTCCTCGTTTAATCCTTACAGTATATATTCCTAAGGCTTTAGCCCCTTTAACATCAACATCGCATCGGTCTCCGATCATGAGAGCTTCATGAGGCTTACAATTTACTTTTTCTAAGACATATTTGAATAAGAAAGGTTCTGGCTTTTTAAACCCCGCTTCATTTGATGTTACTATAATATCAAAAAAATCATAAATATGATAATGCTCTAAAAATCTGTAACATCTATAAGTATTTCCATTTGCGATAATTCCTAAACGATATTTTCCTTTTAATTTGCTCAGGACAGGAATTACGTCAGAGTATGGCTTTACATTCCTAAGATATTCATTAATAAATTCGTTGTATACTTCGTTTAACTTTTTTAATGAAAAATTTCCACATCCTTTTATTATTAAATCTTTCCAGAACAAAAGATGATATTCATAAGGAAACTCTCCAAAATTTTTTACAAAGAAATTGTGAAGCTTTTTTACCTCAGTAATGGCATTTCTTTTATTACGAAATATAGCAGATTTTACGGCGGTCGATACACAGATCCGAACTACATTCTTTCTGAAGAATTCATTGTTTTCAATCACGTTATCCATATCAAAGATAATCAAGCGTATCATATAATCCCCTCTGTCACTTATAATCATGAGTCAAAGAAGATTATGAATATCAAAATAAATGTTATAAGGATTGAGATAAATGTCAAACAAACTGTCAAAGGATAATACTCTGTTCCTAGATACCCATTAAGCAAATCAAATGTAAGTGTACCTACTCCTAAGACCCCGAAAATGAGAATAAGCCAAAACTCTCTTCTCATTATCTGAGCTTCATATCTATCTCTAATTTTTGCAGATAGTGCATCAAATCTAGCTATGGCAACTTTATATAAGTAATTTATATTGAGAACTTCTTTACATGCTTCAATCCGGTATCGTGTGGTATCCTTTTTTGAAATATCAATGTTATAATATTCATTCATCTTCCTTATGCAAGTATCCCGAAATTCACTCAGTTCACTTGGACTCCATTCTTCATTAGAAATCTTACTTAGATTATAATTAATGTGGTGTAAAAAAAACTTTTGCATTAATAAAATCTCTAATTCAAACACAGACATCAATTTACTTAATAATCTATCAGTTTGGAAATCATCAGAATATATCTTCACCGTACCATCTGTATCAATTATCCAAATAACAGAATCGGTACTACTCTTATCCTGTTCAAAAACTTGTTTCTTAACTATAGAATCCTTTTTTCGCATCCAATGTAGATCCCCTGTTAAGATCGCTCGGATTTCCTTAGAGCAAGAACTTTTAAATTCTCGTAATTCCTCCGTATTTATATCCATTTCGATAAAGAAAACAGGATAAGGCTCTACTTCTGTATACAATTCCAACTTCGGTGAGATCAACCTGCACATTTTCCTATGGATAATATCTATATTTCCTTTTTTTACTAAGATTCTGTTAATGTCTATTGGTCTTAGTTTATTATGATAGATTCGCTTGAGGATGACACATATTAGTAGTTTTATGAAAGCATAAAAGGACAACTCGCCTGAATAATTCACTACTTGAAGATTAACTTTTGTTTTTAAATTATAAAGATCTCGTAAAGCACGTGCATCATCAATGGGATTCTTTGTTCTAATCTTCATCCAGTATGTAAGGCAACCACAACCTATTTTGTCTATACTAAAAATTACTTTTAGGGGTATTTTTTCGTTCCCAGCTATAATGTTTCTGCCTTTATAAGAGAGTCCTCTTACTTCAATTTCCTTAAATTCAAATATAAGTGTCTCTCTATATCGTCTAAATCGGGGTTTTATTCTTTGATTAAAAAGCGTCATATACCGCTCAAGATAAAGGCAATTCTCTTTACCAAACTTCACAAGCTTATCTTGTTTCACAACAAAAACCCCTTTTGAGATATCCCTAAAACGATTATAGAATTCCTTGTTATCTAGGCTTATACTAAGTTCACCTAAATCAAATACACATATTTGTGCAAATTCTAATTGTGGAGGAAAAACGAAGTTTTGATTTATTTTTGGTTTCCTCCCGAATTTTCTGATAAAAAATTTAAATTTATAATCGAATTTCCATTAAGTCTTCCCCAACAATCACTTCACCATCAAAGTTTTTCTTAACACTTTTCACCATCTCGCTTTCATGTCCATTACATGGTGGAAATAGATGAGTAAGTATAACTTTTTTCACCTTTGACGCTTTAGCGATTTCTCCGAGCTGTCTAGGTATGGTATGACCCGGTTTTTCACCAACGAAATCTGGAAATGAACATTCATGAACAAGAACATCCGCATTTTTTGCAAGTTTAATAAGATTAGGACATGGTTCAGTATCCGAACTTATTACTATTGAACCATCTTTTGCATCTATCCGATACGCTAAAGTTTTAATTGTTCCGTGACGGACTTGCGTTGCTGTGGCTTTCCAGGCATCGGTTTGAAACACCAAACCTTCGTACACTTCATTGATAAATAATTTCATTTCGACTTGTTTAAGTCTGCGAATTAGAGAAGGGATATATGAGTATACTCTTTTAAACAGATTATCTGAAAAGTCCTTAGTTCCCTCAGGACCATGCACATATATCTCTTTTTTTCTTCCAAGTAAGTAACTTCCTAAAATGATTGAGGGATAATCAACACAATGATCGACGTGGAGATGTGTAAGGAAAATATGATTAATCTCTACTGGATTTATGCCAACCTTCATAAGACGCGTCCCTGTTCCACCACCACAGTCTATTAGTAAGGGTTCTCCATTTACTATAACTACTTGACTTGGTGGTGCTCTTTTTGCATCCGGTCTTGCAGCACCAGTTCCTAGCAAAATTATTTTCATCATTTTTAGCTCTTATTGAAAATAAATTGTCCTACTTAAAAATGTTTCTTAGACCTTGTCTTAAAGTTTAAGGGGAGTACAGTAATCCTCTAAAAAACACTACTTAATAATCACATTATATCATAAAACCAACATAATCCTCAAGCAAGATATTTCACAAGTATTTAATATTTAGTACTAGTTCAAGCCACTTTTTGAAATCACTTTTCTTCAATTCCTCAATCGAAGCAACTTTAATAGCTAATTTTCTCTCCGGTTTCCTTTTTCGTAGTCTAAACAGCGTTCTTAAAGCTACTTGAACTACTTTCCTTTTCGCAACTTCATCGCTTACTATAATGTAAAGTGTATTTGAATACTTCAGGTTCTTTCTTATATTTCTCTCCACTTGTTCTTTCGGTGAGCGATGTTCTATTTCAATCCTTAAAACTTCTCCGTCTTTTTCTGCCACTAAGTCTGTATAGCCTCTATGACTTTCAGTCAAATCTGTTTCTATAGGCTCTTCCTTAGTCACTTTATAGCCTTGTGGTTCAAGCCATTCTTTTATTACTTCTAGGGCTATGGCTCTTGATGGTTTTCCTCCGCCTCCAAGCTCGTTTATTGCTCTGTCTGATGGCATTCCAAACTTTTCTGCAAAAGCAATTTCTCCCCATTTGCTCAGCCAGTAACAGAAGCTTCTTCCAAGTTTTGTAAACTCTATTAAGCCTTTACCACCTTCTTGCGGCAGTTTGGCAAACTCATAAAACTTCTTTTTGAATTCCTTATATTTTCTTGTTGAACATCCCCATTCCTTCAGCTTTTTGTTTGCTTCTTGATAGATGTCTGCTGAGGTGTAGTTGCCTACGCCAATAGCCCATAAAATAGATTTCTCAAAAGGAGTTAAGGTGGCGATAATTTCTTCCAGAGTTATGCTTTTCTCTTTTTCTTCTATTTCAGGTTCAACCTTTGCCTCTTTTTTAACTTCTTTTGGTTTTCTCTCCACTAAGTACTTCTTTCCGAAAACTGTGTTCCTCAAAATCTCTTCATATTTTTCTTTATCTATTCCAAATTCCTCGTAGGCTGGCAGAACTTCTGCCGTCTGAAGAGGAAGAATTCCGCCCTCTATTTTGTGTTTAGCATAGAAGCATCTGTTTGGAAGTTGCTGAAGTTCCTGAAAGTATTTTTCCCATTCTTCAGCGTAGCTGTACCAGTCATAGTCGAAATATTCTGGGGAAAGCCTAACTGCTTTAACTTCTGTTCCGGTAACTTTAAAGGCCTCTTTGGCTAAGATTTCGGCGTCTCTGCGTGAAACTCTAAAGTAGCATTGAATTCCACAGTTAGTTAAAATTGAATCTTGCAAGTCTTTTGGTAGTTGAGAAAGGTTCTGATGGGCCATTATAAGCGATAAGCCGTACTTTCTAGCTTCGCTTAAAGTATCAATAAACTCTTTAGTTGCAAAATTCTGAAACTCGTCAATGTAAAGGTAGAATGGTACTCTCTTTTCCTTTGGAACATCAGATCTTGAAAATGCCGCCATTCTTATCTTTGTCATTAAGAGAGAGCCAATTAAATCCCCGTTCTCTTTCAGCCTTCCACGGTCAAGCTTAATCAACAAAATCTTTCTGTTATCCATAATTTCTCGCAAATTGAAAGATGATTTTTCAAAGGAGAACATTTCCCTAATTCTGTCATCCGACAAAAATGCGTTAACCTTGTTTAGGGTTGATTCCATCCATTCTTCGCGTGTGCGTGGAGCTAAGCTATTGAACCTTTGAAAACATCTTTTGGCTATTGGATGCTCAACCCTTTCTAGAACATTTTCTCTGAAATCCTCATCGATTAGGAAGCGTGGCAAGTCACAGAGCGTAAGTCCAGCCTCAATTAAAGCAATAAGAGAATTTCTCAGCAAATCTTCCATGCGGGCTCCCCAGCTGTCCCACCAAATCTTCTTGAAGGCGAAAACAAGCTCTGAAGCAATCTCAGCCGGAAGCATGCCTTCAACTCTTTCCAAGGGGTTAAATGCCACAGTAAACCTCTCATTAGTAGGATCAATCAAAACAACTCGCTTTTCCAGCTCCTCTTTTGATAGAGCTAAGGCCAAATAACCTTTAACATCCTCGATTAAGTCTCCATGGGGATCAATAACGCCAAAACCATTACCCTTAGCAATATCCTGCCTAATCAGCCACTCCAGAAACTTTGACTTTCCAGTCCCAGAAGCACCAACAACGTAAAAATGCGTACGCCTATCAGCTTCCCTAATTTTTGCCATCTGCCACTCTTGCTTATTTTCTGACCAATACCAGCCAAGCTCTATGACGTCTTCTTCAACTTCACTTTCTGGCTCTACTATCTCTTTTATTTCCTCTTCCTTTTCAGCTTGGGTTTTCCTCTCTCTTCTAAAAAGCTTCTTTAGAAAATCCATTAGCTGACGCCTAAAAATCCTTTAGATTTTCTATCTATTTTGGATGGGTCTTGTCCCAGACTTCTCATTATTTTTTCTACAGCCTTTAAAACGCAATGGTGTACGCACGTAACGTAGGCTGTTAGCTCCTCTTGGTCAAACAAATAGATTGGCGTATAAACGATTTTTTCGTGAGGCTTTTTTAAAGAGTTTATCTAGTAAATATGGTTCGCAAACAAGATACCAAGAAACATTCAGATTTTTGCCGTAGTCTTTTGCTCCAATAAACATTCTGTAACGATCTAAATAATCGTTTGAAACCATTAGGTAGTCTCTTCCTAAGGCTCTGAGGCTTTTCGAAAATTTGCTGAAAATTTTAGCCGTGCTGTGAGGAAAAGCCTTAACCATTTCAGCCCTAACATTAGGCATTCTTTCCTCTTCAACAAACTTCAAAACAGAATCATAAAACTCCTCAACCCTGCCGTTCGCATCCTCAATAAGCACAGACCAACTATCCA
>Ga0164310_10001919_pt1 | contig 11882 bp, 10 predicted proteins | sample GuaBasSedimGuay1_FD_121795 | JGI IMG/M metagenome (GOLD analysis project Ga0164310, IMG submission 121795) | Subseafloor sediment microbial communities from Guaymas Basin, Gulf of California, Mexico - Guay1, Core 4569-9, 0-3 cm | ecosystem: Environmental > Aquatic > Marine > Hydrothermal vents... | reverse complement strand
GATGGAGCCGGAAAGCTACATCCGGCGGCTGATGCGGTGGCTGAGCGGACGCTCGATACTGGAATTGTTGATCGCCGTACCCAGCCATATCATCGTGCGGCATCGGGATGTTTGGTGTGTGCCTGGGCTAACGGCAGCGGGCTTAGCGACCGGGCTGGCGGTGATCTTCTTTGCGTTTGGCCCGGGGTTGTACTTTCTCTATGCCGACCGCATCGGCAGCAAACAGGCCAATCTACCTGAACAAGCGGAAGAACCAACGCCCAAAACACAACAATAGCCCGAAGCGCAGGGATGAGATGGCTGTGTGTTTAACGGTTTGACAGATTTTTCTGATGTGGTAAGATGCGTCGTCGGCATAGAATACTGTGCCGGCGGCGTTTTTGTATGGGATTGTTGATAGAAAGAACTTAACGGGAAGATTATGCCGATTTTTGAATACAAGTGCAGTAAATGCGGGTTTGTCAATGAGGTGCTGGTTAAATCCGGCTCTGCCAAAGGTCCGGCGTGTCCAAAATGCGGTGAAAAAAAGGTCGAAAAGCAGTTTTCGGCATTTAGTGCGGTGGTCAAGGAGCCGCCCGCCGCCGCGTCAAAGTGCCAAAGCTGCCCCAGTGCGGGCGGATGTCCCAACTTTAACGGATAACACCCTTTAGGGTGGCAAATTTCGCGAGGAATGTCAAAACTTACGCTTGCAAAATTACTTAGCCGCGTATGAACGGAAATTTTTAACTGCGACTACTATAATAAGGGAAGCCGGTTATGGAAGAACTCAGACAGTGGCTTGAGGGATTGTCGGTGCAACATCGTCTGTATGCTCAGGCGGGATTGCTGGTCGTTGTTTTAGTGCTGGCGTGGGTCGCCAACTTCATCACGAAGGAGATTGTCCTGCGGATTGTTCGGCGGTTCGTCAAAAAAAGTAAGACCCAGTGGGACGACATTCTGGATGAGCATCGTGTGTTTACGCTGCTGTCCCATCTGGTGCCGGCGGTCATTATCTATAAGTCCGCGCCGATCGTCTTTATTGATACATTGGGCGGCGGACGGTTCATGGAAGTGGCCTCTGTCATTTATATGATCGTCATTGGGATGTTGGTGGTCAATGCGTTTCTCAGCAGTGTGATCGATATTTACCGTACCTATGCGTTTGCCCGCCGGATGCCAATTCGCGGGTTTGTGCAGGTGGTCAAAATCATCGTATTTATTGCCGGCAGCATTATTATCCTCGGCTTTATCCTCGGCAGAGATCCAACGAGTATCCTGGCCGGATTCGGGGCGATGACGGCGGTAACGATGCTGATCTTTAAGGACGCGATCCTCGGTTTTGTCGCGGGCATCCAGCTCTCGGCGAACAATATGGTGCATATTGGCGACTGGATCAGTATGCCGAAATACGGCGCCGACGGCGATGTGACCGATATTACGCTGACAACGGTGAAAGTACAGAACTGGGATAAGACCATTTCGACGATTCCGGCGTATTCGCTGATTAGTGAGTCATTCCAGAACTGGCGCGGGATGAGTGAGTCCGGCGGGCGACGGATCAAGCGGGCCGTCCATATTGATATGAACACGATTCGGTTTTGCGATGAGGCGATGCTGGCCAAGTTCGGCCGGATTCAGCATCTGGCCGAATATATCGACACGAAAAAACGCGAAATCGACGAGCATAATAAAGCTGACAATGTCGATGACGGTGAATTAGTCAACGGCAGGCGAATGACGAATATTGGTTCGTTTCGCGCCTATGTCATTGCCTATCTGAAACACCATCCCAAGATCAATCAGAACATGACCTTTCTCGTGCGGCAGCTAAAGCCGACCGAGTGCGGCCTGCCGATTGAGATTTATGTCTTTTGCAACGATCAGATCTGGGCCAATTACGAGGCGATTCAGGCGGATATTTTCGACCATATTCTGGCGGTTGTGCCGGAGTTTGGCTTGCGTGTTTTCCAGAACCCCGCCGGGGCGGACTTCGCAAAGCTCACTGACCGTTAAAATGGTATCGACGACAGCGCGTCCATAACGCTCGGTCACACATCTTAAAACTGCTTATTGTCTGTTATTATGGGACGCCCATTGCCGCATTCCGGGATTTTCTCTGTTTTTATACAAAATAGGGTGATTGTCGCTTAAAGAGTCGGGCGTTTAGGCCGATATGTTCGACACGAGAGGTAACTGTAACACTATGGCATTAACTTATTTACGACATAGTACGGTTTCGGCGATGGACGACGCGATCACTTCTGCGCCTCGTCCGAAAGAGCCGGAACGCAAATTTCGCAAGAGCAAGTTCTCGCTACTGCTGAGCAGTAATGTGATTGTCTGGGCGATCTTCGCCGTTTCGCTGATGGATATCAAGGGGTTTTCGATGAACCACATCCCGATCCCTCATGTTGCCCAAAAACTGGCCGTAAGCGGCATTGTCTATAACGAAAAGAGTCCCTCGGCGATCATTTCAAAGCAGGTTTACGGCATCGGGGATGTCGTGGACGGCTACACCATCAGCCGCATCACCCGGACCGAGGTCGAGTTCGAGAAAAACGGCAAAAAGCTCATCCGACAGACGCGGTAAATGACCGTAGCGGTAATTTACCGTAAAAGAGGCCTATTTTTTTCTATACACACAGCAATTAAGTGTGTACAATCCTTCCCTGTTGTTGATGAAAACTGTCCATATATTCAAATGAAATGTATTATTTGTGAAATTTACAGAGCTTGACCTAAAACCGGGGATTCTCAAGGCCCTCAAGAAAAAGGGCTACGAAGACCTGACACCGATTCAGGAGCAAACCTTTCCACATGTACTCACTGGGCGGGATATGATTTCGCTGGCACAGACCGGCTCGGGCAAGACCGCCGCCTGCGCAATTCCGGTGGTTCAGTCCGTCGATCCGTCGCTGAACGAGATTCAGGCATTGATTTTGGTGCCGACGCGGGAGTTGGCATTGCAGTATGTCGATGAGATTGCCTGGATTGCCAAAGAAACCACCGTTAGTGCGTTTGCGGTCTATGGCGGTTTTTCGATTGATATTCAAAAGAGCAAGCTGGCTCACGGTGTGCAAATACTGGTCGCTACGCCGGGGCGGTTGATCGACCTGCTGTACAATTCCCCGTTGCGGCTGGCCGAGGTTCGATATTTTGTTCTGGACGAAGCCGATGAGATGCTTAATCAAGGCTTTTTGACGGACATCGAGTTTGTCTTTTCGTGCATGGTGCACGAGCATCATACGATGTTGTTTAGTGCCACGATGCCCAACGAGATTAAACAGTTGTCCAAAAACTATCTCGACGACCCTGTTATGGTCGAGCTGATTGCCGACCAGAAGGCGCCCGAATCCCTGCATCATTATTTTCAGGTGGTTCAGCCGCGGCATCGTTTTGAGAAACTGCTTGAGCTGATCGAACAGGAAAAGCCCAAACAGGCGATTCTGTTCTGCTCTAGCCGGAACAACTGCGATAAACTGTACGACCACCTCAAGGGAAAGGTCAAATCCGTCGAGCAGATTCACGGCGGGCTGGATCAGAATAAACGCACCAGCTTGTTCCGCCGGTTCAAGCGACTGGATATTCAGTACCTCGTGGCGACGGATATTGCTTCGCGCGGGCTGGATTTTTCGCATACGACGCATATCTTTAATTATGACCTGCCGCAGAACCCCGAGGCCTATACGCACCGAACCGGCCGCACTGCCCGGATGGGGCGCGAGGGTAAGGCGATTACCTTTGTGATGGACAGGGATATGCGAAAACTGAATGTCATTTTACGCGCCAACAGAATCAAACCCCAGTGGATCGGCGATGAACCGGACCTGAATAAGGCTGGCGGCGGGCGAAGCGGAGGAAGAGGCCAAAGACCGTCCGGCCCCAGATCTGGCGGCAAACGCAAAAACTTCCGTCGCAGAAAACCGAGAAAAGACTGAATTTCAGGAAGTCCCGATGGAATCCAAAAAACAACGCATACTCGATACCATTAAACTTCATAAGAAGCTGCTATCCGATCTGGAAGCGAACCGCACAGAGGCAATTGAACGGGCGGCTAAATTACTGATTGACTGCATTGCCGTCGGCGGGTGTGTTTACATTTGCGGCAATGGGGGTTCGGCGGCGGATGCCCAGCATATCGCGGCTGAATTGGTGGGGCGGTTCATCCGCGAACGCAAGGGGTTGCCCGCCGTAGCATTGACGACCGACACATCGATTCTAACCTCAATCGGAAATGACTACGGTTTTGAGCAAATCTTCTCACGGCAGGTCGAAGCGTTGCTCAAAGAAGATGATGTCCTGTGGGCGTTCTCGACCAGCGGAACCAGCAAAAATGTCCTCGCCGCGGCTAAATTAACGAAAGATAAGGGCGGCTCCATACTGGCCTTTACGGGCAGAAAAGATTCGCCGTTAGAGGACATGTCCGATGTTTGCATCTGCATTGAAGGGCCGACCGCGACCGTGCAGGAAATCCACCAAGTTGCGTATCACATCATTTGTGATCTGGTTGAAGAGGCGATTGCTTAAATCACCTGTAACCGATCCGTAAAGATTGAAAGAACTCTACGAATGACACAGACAGCGTCCATTTCTCAATTAAAAGAGTGTGTCGCCAGCGAGGTTACACTTAGTGGTTGGCTGTATAAGAATCGGCCCAGCGGCAAGGTGCAGTTTTTGATGCTTCGGGACGGCAGCGGCCTGTGCCAGTGCGTCATCGAAAAAGACAAACTCACCGAAGACCTGTTCGACCAGATCAAGCATCTGGGGCAGGAATCTTCGCTGTCGGTTACAGGGTTGGTACGGGAAGAACCTCGCAGCCCCGGCGGTGTGGAACTGGCGGTTACAGCCGTCGAGATTCACTGTCCGGCGGTGGATTATCCCATTACGCCCAAGGAACACGGGGTTGATTTTCTCTTGAAAAATCGCCATCTGCATCTGCGATCGCAAAAGCCGTGGTGCATCGGGCGGATTCGGCACACCGTGATCGATGCGATCCGCCGGTTCTTCAACGACAATGGCTTCACGCTGATCGACACGCCGATCTTTACCACCATCGCCGGTGAGGGCGAGCAGACGCTGTTTGAGGTGGATTACTTCGGCCAGCCGCTGAATTTGACCCAGACCGGGCAGCTTTATCTGGAAAGCGCGGCGATGAGTTTTGGTAAGGTCTATTGTTTCGGTCCGACCTTTCGGGCTGAAAAAAGCAAGACCCGCCGGCATCTGACCGAGTTCTGGATGGTCGAGCCGGAAGTGGCGTATATTGACCTGCCGGGGTTGTTGGATTTGGCGGAGGATTTTGTATTCAGCATTGTTCAGCGGGTTTTGAAAGATAATCGCGGCGAATTAGAGACGCTCGGGGCAGATATTGCCGCATTAGAGGCAATCCAGAAACCCTTCGTCCGGCTGTCGTATTCGGAGGTGGCGGATATTCTGACCAGTGATCGCACACAGCAGTTTATGGCCGCACAGCTTGAGCAGTTCAAAAGCCAAAAACAGGTAATGGAGCAGGAACTATCGCAAATCGAAGCGGCTAACGCCAAAGGCGGGCTGAAAAAGTGGCAGCAGGAAAAAAATGCCCGGCGAACCCAGCAAATCCGCTCCGAATTAGTCGAATTACAGGTCAAAATTGACAATAACCCCAAACACGCCAAACTGGCGGCCGATTTTTGCTGGGGCAAGGACCTGGGCGGTTCCGATGAGACGATTATATCCCAGATGCACGAGAAGCCCGTGTTCGTAACCCATTATCCCAAAGCGGCTAAGGCGTTTTATATGAAAGCGGACACCGAGGATGGCCGAGTTGTCGAAAACTTCGACCTTTTGGCTCCGGCTGGCTTTGGTGAGATTATCGGCGGTTCGGTTCGCGAGGATGACTACGAAAGATTGCTTGCTCGCATTGACGAAGAAGGGTACAATCCCGATTCGTATCAGTGGTATCTGGATTTGCGGAAGTACGGATCGATACCGCACGGCGGTTTCGGCCTTGGCGTCGAGCGGACAGTCGCCTGGATAACCGGCGAAAAGCACATCCGCCAGTGCATTGCATTTCCACGGCTGATGGATAAAGTGTATCTGTAAAAAGAACCACAGAAAACACGGAATGACACGGAAAAAAGATGTTTAAAAATTTCAGTATAATTCAGTCGCTTCCGTAGTTTAGAATAAAAACCGAAGATGCAGGAAAGCACACAAAATAAGAAATTGATTTATGAGGATGAGACCTTTGCTATTCGAGGGGCAGTATTTGATGTTTATAAGGAAATGAGCAACGGTTTTCTGGAATCTGTTTATCAGGAGTGCCTTGAAAAAGAACTAACAATCAAAAAGATACCTTTTGTCGCACAACCTGGGCTAAAGCTGGTCTATAAAGATCAGCCACTGCAACAAACCTACCGGCCGGATTTAATTTGCTATGGTAAAATAATCGTGGAATTGAAAGCCACCAAAGATATTTCAGATGAACATAAAGCCCAACTGATTAACTATTTGAAAGCAACAGGATTAAAACTTGGACTCATTGTAAACTTTGGACACTATCCAAAGGTACAAATAGAAAGATTTGTTTTATAACTTTCCGTGTATTTCAGTGTATTCTGTGGTTAAAAAAAACAAAAATGAAAGGAAGAAGAATGAAGAAGTTATTGGTATTTGTGAGTGTCGCGATTTTTGCAATCGCTGGTTGTCAGGAAGAAGCAAAAACGACAGATGACCCGAATGCTTTGATCGAGCAGGCCGCTGTGGTCATTGAAGATGTTCCGGCCAAACAGGAAGTCGCCGAAGAAGTCCCGGAACTTGCACAACCGGAAGAGGTTGTCGTTCAGCCGGAAACACCTGCTGTCGCAGAGGAAGTTGTTGAAGAGATAGACTTAGACGCCGTTGTCGTAACGGTTAATGGTCAGGAAATCACCGAGAAAGAGGTTTCTGATGAAGTCGCGAAGATGGTCGAAATGCAGAAAAAACGGATGCCTCCCGGAATGGAATTTCCGGACACTATGAAGCAGCAGGTTCGCAGTCGCGTGGTGGATGGGAAGATCGAACAGGTCCTTCTGAGCCAGGAGATAGAAAAAAATAATATCGCTGCTGTAACCAACGAGCAAGTTATCGAGGAAATCGAAAAGATCGCCGGCCAAAAGGGTCAATCTCTCGAAGAAGTTGAAAAGGAGATTGCCAAGATGGGGATGACGCTGGAAGACATTAAAGGTCAGGTTCGTTCCCAGATGCAGATGAAAGCCCTGATGGAATCTCTGGATCCCAATGCGGTTGTAACTGAGGCCGACGCGAAAAAGTTTTATGATGAGAATCCGCAGCACTTTAATCAGCCCGGCCAGGTCAAAGCCAGCCATATCCTCTGCGGTAAGCGCGGCATCAAAGAGGACGAATACCCGGCGGAACTGGAAAAGATCGAAGCCGCCAAGGCCCGTCTGGATGCTGGTGAAGCATTTGAAGCCGTTGCTAAAGAGGTCTCGACTTGTCCGTCCAAAGACAAAGGTGGCGATCTGGGATTCTTCGGCAAGGGCCAGATGGACCCGGCGTTTGAAAAGGCCGCGTTTGAAACCGAATCCGGCCAGGTCACCGGTATCGTCAAAACCAGTTTTGGCTATCACATCATCAAGGTAACCGACAAGAAAGAGGCCAGTGTAACCTCTTTTGACGAAGCCAAAGAGCAGATTACCCAGTTTTTGGTCCAACAAAAACAGAGAGGTTTCTGGGCTGAATACAGCAAGACGATGCGCGACAGCGCGACGATTGAGTACTCCGAAAAAGAGCAGGCCCTGCGGGATGAGATGGAAAAGGCCGCTGCCGCTCGCCAGGCCGAACAGGCCGCCCGCCGAGCTGCTCAACAGGCCGCACCGGCGCCCATTCAACCGGCTCCTGCACCGGAAGCGATTGAAGAGAAGTAGTTTTTCTTAACGAAGTAAATGTAAAAAAACAAAAACCGCCGGGTGTGAACGATTTACCCCGGCGGTTTTTTTGTAGCTGGCGTTTCGATTGGCGCTTGTGCGGCTAAGAACCTGCAAAAACAAGTCCTTATGATACCGGGGCATGTAAATCTTGAATGCGAAGATTTTCAAGTGTATTTTTGGCTTCATACAGTTGAAGTATTACCAAAAAATGAAGAATTCGCAAAATAATCTTGCAATTACCGCTCCGGCAAGGAACAATGGCGCACTTGGTAGGCATACAACATTGCGGCTGGGCGTTGTCGATGGCGATGACGCGGCGGTGGTGTCGATGGGCTTGGGTTATTTTTTGTCTCTTTGGACCGAGGCCTGCAAAATAGCGAGAAAGGGATAATTGAGTAAGGTCCTTTGGGGGCCAGGGAGTCGTACACATGAGTACAGGTAAAGTAAAGTGGTTCAATGACAGTAAAGGTTTTGGTTTCATCTGCCCCGATGATGGCGGCGACGATCTGTTCGTCCATCACTCAGAGATCGTCTCGCAGGGCTATGCCTCATTGCAGGAAGATCAGGCAGTCGAGTTTGAAATCGGCGAGGGCAAAAAAGGCCCCTGCGCAACTCAGGTAAAACCCTGCTAACACCCTATCAGAAGTCCAACGCCAAAGGCCCCTTGGTATTTCAAGGGGCTTTTTTTTTATTGCGCCGGTAAACAAAAGCCCGAAGCGGGAGCGCAGGGATGGGTTACTCGGTGTGTTCGATAACACACAACCCCCCATCGTGTCGCTTCCGCTCCACGCTTTTGTTTGTATGAAAAAAAAGGGCGTGTCCTTTCGGACACACCCTTTGGTGTTGCGTTTATATCAGAACAAACTACTTGTTCTTGATGGCGGCTTGTGCGGCGGCCAGTCTTGCGATGGGGACGCGGAACGGGGAACAGCTTACATAGTTCATGCCCGCTTTGTGGCAGAACTCGATGCTGCTCGGTTCGCCGCCGTGCTCGCCGCAGATGCCGATTTTGAGCTTCGGACGGGTCGTCCGGCCAAGTGCGATGCCAACCTCAACGAGTTTTCCAACACCGCTTTGATCCAGTGCCTGGAATGGGTCAACCGCGTAGATACCCTGTTTGACATATTCGCCGAGGAACTTGCCCGCATCATCGCGGCTAAAGCCCATTGTCATCTGGGTCAGGTCGTTGGTGCCAAAACTGAAGAATTCCGCCTCGGTCGCCACCTGATCCGAAGTCAATGCCGCCCGCGGGACCTCGATCATCGTACCGACCATATACGGCATCCTGGCCTTCTTGGCCTTGAAGACCTGCTGGACTTCATCGATGACATCGGCCTTAATAATCGCCAATTCCTCAATCGAACCGACCAGCGGGATCATGATTTCCGGCAGGACTTTCTTGCCGGACTTTTTGACCTGCAGGGCCGCTTCCATAATGGCCCGCACCTGCATCCGGTAGATGGCCGGATAGGTGATCGCCAGACGGCAGCCGCGATGACCGAGCATCGGGTTGAACTCATGCAGCGACTCGACCTGCTCTTTGACGACCTTCGGACTGATTTTTAGCCGTTTGGCCATTTCTTTCTGGTTCTTTTCTTCCTGCGGCAGGAACTCATGCAGCGGCGGATCTAACAGACGAACCGTTACCGGCAGGCCCGCCATCGCCTTGAAGATACCGACGAAGTCTTTTCGCTGGTAGGGCAGCAGTTTCTTCAACGCGCCCTCGAACTGTTTTTTAGCTGGGCCGTACTGCTTCTTGAGTGCGGTGATTTCCTTTTTGTCCTCGGTGTCTGACAGACCGCTTAGCAGAGCCGCGTAATCATCGGCGGCAAGAATCATTTCACGAACAGGCCAGATGCGTTCACCCTCGAAGAACATATGCTCGGTTCGCGTCAGGCCGATGCCTTCGGCGCCGAAGTCGCGGGCGCGTTTGCTGTCGCCTGGGGTGTCGGCATTGGTGCGAACGCCCAGTGTGCGGAACTTGTCACACATTTTCATGAACTGGCCGAATGCGCCGGTTAGTTTTGGTTCAACGGTCGGAACCTGGCCGCTGATGACCTGGCCGAGTGAACCGTCCAAGCTGATCCAGTCGCCTGCCTTAATGGTCTTGCCGCCGACGGTGAACTTTTTGGCCTTATAGCTGATGGCCATATCACCGCAACCGGCTACACAGCACTTGCCCATCCCGCGAGCGACCACCGCCGCGTGGGAAGTCATGCCGCCGCGCTGGGTTAGGATGCCGACTGCCGCGTCCATGCCGCCGATGTCTTCGGGGCTGGTTTCGATACGCACCAGGATAACCTTTTTGCCCTTGTCGCGCCATTGCTCAGCGGTTTCAGCATCAAAGACCACCTGTCCAACCGCCGCTCCCGGAGAAGCTGGCAAGCCGGTGGTAATGACAGTGCGTGTTGCCTTGGCATCGAAATGCGGATGCAGCAGACGGTCAAGCTGTTCGGGCGTTACCCGCATCACGGCTTCGGCTGGCTTGATCATTTTTTCTTTGACCATATCGACAGCATTCTTGACGGCTGCTTCGGCAGTCCGCTTGCCGTTACGGGTCTGCAGGATGTACAGGACATTTTCCTGAACGGTGAACTCCATATCCTGCATATCTTTATAATGCTTTTCGAGCTTGGTCATCAGCGCGGTCAGCTCTTTATAGGCCTTGGGCATATCTTTCTTGAGATGCTTGAGGTCCAGCGGTGTGCGGATACCGGCAACGACATCCTCGCCCTGGGCGTTGATGAGATATTCGCCGTAAAACTCTTTCGCGCCGGTACTAGGGTTTCGTGTAAAGCATACACCTGTGCTGCAGTCGTCGCCCATGTTGCCGAAGACCATCGCCTGAACATTGACCGCCGTACCCAGCAGGCCGGTGATATCGTTCAGCTGGCGATACTTAATGGCACGGGGAATATCCCAGCTCCCAAAGACCGCGTTGACGGCGTGCGTCAACTGCACCATCGGGTCCTGCGGGAACATCTTGCCAACTTGTTTTTTGTAAATTTTCTTATAATCGTCAACAACGCCGGCCAGTTGATCGGCGGACAGCTCGTTATCATCGGCGACTTTGGCTTTTTTCTTGGCGGTGTCAAGGGCGTGCTCAAATTTCTCGTGATGACAGCCCATCACCACATCACCGAACATATCGATAAAGCGGCGGTAAATGTCATAGGCAAAACGGGCGTTGCCGGTCTTTTTGATGATGCCCGCAACAACATCGTCATTAAGACCGAGGTTCAAGACGGTGTCCATCATACCCGGCATCGAAACAGCAGCGCCGGAACGAACCGAAACCAGCAGCGGATCTTTTGGGTCGCCGAATTTGGCCTTCATTGCCCGTTCCAGCTTGGCGACATTCTTGACGACCTCTTCTTTGAGGCCTTTGGGCCATTTTTGCCCAAGTTTGTTAAAATCGTGGCAGGTTTGGGTTGAGATCGTAAATCCCGGAGGAACTGGCACGCCCAAGCTGGTCATCTCGGCCAGATTGGCACCCTTGCCGCCGAGTAACTCTTTCATCTTCGCATTCGCTTCGGCTTTTCCGTTACCGAAGAAATACACGCGCTTCACTGCTTTTTTTGCAGCTTTTTTCTTTGCCATTTTTGTAACTCCTATTGTATTTAACGGTTAAAAATTCGTATTTTTCCTGTTTTTCACCCTCGAGTCGATCGCAGCGTACCGGTTGCGTCCATAGTATCAATCGGGTATCTGTACAAAAGGATGTGGACTATAGCCCCAAACCCGCCCCGTGTCAACAGGGAAAAACCGGATACGCGGCGGTTTTATCGTGTGAAACTCTTTGACCCGGAGGAGTTTTGACTTTGGCGGGACAACGGGCATGTATGGTTGATAATGCTTGCGGCAACCGACCGAACCTGTGAAACAACCGTTATTGCCGACAAATTGATTGCGACTGTCTACAAAAAAAGGTGTGGACCGATAAAAGTTTTCAATTTCTTGTTGACACACCATATATTGGAGCTAAAATCAGACAACAAG
>Ga0164310_10001918_pt1 | contig 11884 bp, 11 predicted proteins | sample GuaBasSedimGuay1_FD_121795 | JGI IMG/M metagenome (GOLD analysis project Ga0164310, IMG submission 121795) | Subseafloor sediment microbial communities from Guaymas Basin, Gulf of California, Mexico - Guay1, Core 4569-9, 0-3 cm | ecosystem: Environmental > Aquatic > Marine > Hydrothermal vents... | reverse complement strand
GTGTAGAGCACAGCCTCGGCGATCTGATCCATGTCCAGCAAGAGGGTTATCTCGCGGCTCAGATCGTAGCCGGCGGTCAGCCTCGTCTCCAGGCGCTGCTTTTCTATAGCCCGGGTGACCGTAGACCGGATGATATCAATGTTAAAAGGCTTGGTCACGTAGTCGTAGGCCCCCTGCCGCAGCGCCTCGATGGCGCTCTCCAGCGAGGCGTAGGCGGTGAGCACGATGACCTCTATCTCGGGCCACCGTCCACGGATGCGCCTGAGCACTTCTGTCCCACCGAGGTCGGGCAACATCAGATCGAGGATCACTACGTTGGGCTTTTCCGCCTCGATCAGTTCCAGGGCTTGCCGGCCGCTGCCGATGGACGTGATGTCGTATCCCAGGGGAGTGAGGCAGTGTGTCAGCAGTTCGCACATATCCGAGTCGTCATCCACTATCAGGATTCTCTCTGGATTGGCCATCGTTTTGCCTCCTGCCACCTGTCTCCCGTCCCTACCAGCCCGACGGCCAGAGCCACGACCGTCAGCTTTGCCAGGCGCAGCCAGTACCGGCGGTCTCGTTGCACGAGGTCATTGTATACCAAATAGGGCAAAATGCAAAGTCGCCTAGCCTTGCCGAATTCCCTAATACGGGTATACTGGTGACTTGAGATTGGCAGAGGATGGCTCCAAGCATGTTCAACCTCACCGGCAAGACCCTCGGCAAGTACCGCCTCATCGAGAAACTGGGCCAGGGTGGGATGGCCCAGGTCTATAAGGCCTACCAGCCTGACTTGGACCGGTACGTCGCCATTAAGGTTCTGCACCCCCACCTGACCGGCGACGAGGATTTCGCGGCCCGCTTCCGGCGGGAGGCCCGCGCCGTCGCTGTGCTTCAGCACCCCCACATCGTCCGCGTCTACGACTTCGACACCGACGAGGGGCTGGCTTTTCTGGTGATGGAGTACCTGGAAGGGATCAATCTTAGAGAGCGACTGCGTGACCTGAACTGCCATGGGGAGTTGATGGATCTGGAGGAGGTGGGGCGCATTGTGGGTGCGCTGGCCGACGCGCTGGATCACGCCCATCGTCAGGGATTGGTGCACCGGGACCTCAAACCCTCCAACGTAATCATCACCGCCGACGGACGCCCGGTGCTGACCGACTTTGGCATCGCCCGGATGGTGGATGCCACAGTCATCACCGAGAGCGGTGGCACGCTGGGCACGCCAGCCTACATGTCGCCTGAGCAGTGCCGAGGGGAGCCTGGTGATGCTCGCTCCGATGTCTACTCCCTGGGGGTGCTGCTGTACCGACTCTGCACCGGGCGCGTCCCCTTCGACGCCGATACCCCCTACGCGATCATCCTCAAGCACATCACTGCGCCGCTACCCCCACCTCGTTCCATCCGCCCGGAGTTGCCCGAGGCCGTCGAGCGGGTGATCCTCAAGGCGCTGGCCAAAGATCCCGGCGACCGCTACCAGACGGCGGGTGAGATGGGGCGTGCCCTTCGCGTCGCCCTTGAAGCACCTCCGGCCACGCCACCTCCCTCCCGCCACCGCGTCATCTTGCGCGGCGCTCTTGACGCTGCCAATGAGTGGTTTCAGACGGTGCTGCCCACTTCTCGACGCCGTGGCCTCCTGCGCACCGCAGCGTTGATCGCTGCTACCAGTGTTATGTGCCTGCTTCTGTTGCTCGCCACCCGCCCTTTTCGGATACGACGTTTCCTGGCTCATCTCACCCCCCCACCTGCCCCCGAAACAGGTCGCGCCACGCTGATTCTCGCAGGACCTGACGTGGTGGCCGATACCTGGCTTAACCCCGACCTGCCCGACGAAACTTGGCACGAGACCGACCTGGTGCACCTGCAAGGCCCGCTCACCCCTGATCGGCTCCTGTTCCGCTTTGACTTGGCCGACTTGCCCGTTGACGCCACCGTCATCTCGGCCACGCTCACGCTGCGGGTGGAACTATGGGGCGATCAGTCCTTCCCCGGCGCCGCCGTCGTCTACCGGGTGCTGACCCCCTGGGAGCCCGCCATGGCAACCTATAACGAGCCGTGGAGCGCGCCGGGCCTCGTCGCCGGCGTAGATTACGACCCCACGCCGCTCGATGTCGCCCCCGTACCCGACGCGGGACACCTGACCTTTGATGTAGGCCGGGCGCTGGTATCGTGGCACGAGCGGGGCGAGCCCAACTACGGCCTGGTGGTGATGATGTCGGAGGACAGCCACAACCAAGTCCACCATTGGGTCTACATGAGCGAGCAGCCCGACCCCGCCGATCGGCCCACATTGCGCATCGCCTATGAGGTGGCGCCGTAATGGAGAACGCGCTTTGTCTGGTATGATGGGCGAGGGCATCCCTTATCTGATAGATGCAGCGGGGCGGCAGTTCCCGCTGGAAGGCGGAGTGGTCATACTGGGCCGTTCTCCCAATTGCGACGTTATCATTCCTGACCAGCGGGTCTCCCGGCGCCACGCCGAGGTTCGCTGGGATGGCGAAACCGCCACACTGTGTGACCTGGGCAGCGCCAATGGCACTTTCCTCAACGGACGCCGCATCACTACCCCTCAGACGTTGCACGACGGCGACGAGATTGGTATCGCCAGTGCCCTCTTCTCCTTCCGCGACCCCGAGGCCACCATTCGCGTAGCCGAGTTTCCTCGGCTGGTGGTGGACGAGGCCACAGGCGAAATCTGGGTCAACCGGAACCCCATCTCCCTCTCCCCCAAGGAACAAGCCCTGTTCGATCTGCTCTACCACAATGTTGGCCGTGTATGTTCCAAGCAGAGGATCGCCGAGGCGGTTTGGCCGGAGTACCAGGCCGAGGTGTACGACTACCAGATTGAGAGCCTGGTCAAACGGCTGCGCGAGAAACTGGAGCCCGACCCGCGCCACCCTGTGCTGATCCTCACCGTGCGTGGGCGGGGATACAAACTGATCATTTACTGATCGCTAATCCTCCAACTGTTGGCTAATTGTTGGCTGCAGGTTGGGCGGGTTGGCGCCAAAGACGGTATCCTTGAGGCAGAATCCGTGCCATCCTGCCCATCCGTGGTTCTCAGCACGAAAGTGGTTGCCGTGGATCACTACAACGAATTTGGAATAAAACGAATGGCTGGGTGAAGAAGAATCCGTTGGTTTCTCAATTCGCTGTAGTGTTGTCGCTGTAGTGTTGCTGGGGCGAAAAGCGGGCTTTCCGAGAAGGCTCTCACCGCGAAAGGAGGCGATGTCCCGTGTGACCGACCACTAGGCAGGCGTCGGCTGCGCTACCCGTAGCCATGCCGATCAGAGGCACGACTGCAACCTGCCCCGCCATTTGGGGCATAGCCACGATTGAAAGGAGAATTTCAAATGAACAGGAAATGGATACTGGCTGCTATTCTAACTCTGGGTCTGCTGGCGGTCACAGCGGCCGTGGCTCTCTCATGGTCGGATGTAGACCCGGCGACCGGCGCTGGCCCCGACTTCATGATCTCCCTGCCGCTGGACGACCAGGCCGCCCCCTCTGTGGCCTACAACTCGGATGATGATGAGTATCTGGTGGTCTGGTGGGACGAGCGCCCTGGCACCGACGACGCGGACATCTACGGCCAAATCTTCTCCGCCAGCGGCATCCCCCAGGGCGACAACTTCGTGGTCTCCAGCGCTGCCGACGAGCAGGGTTACCCCCACGTCGCCTACAACTCGACCGACCATAACTACATGGTGATATGGCGCGACAAGCGAAGCGGCACGAACTACGATGTATACGGCCAGGTCGTCAACACCGACGGCACCCTCTCAGGCACCGATTTCGCCATCAATACCGATGCCGGAGATCAGAAGCCCAAGGACGTAGTCTACGATCCCAACGCCAACCATTACCTGCTGGTGTGGGTGGACGATGGCGAGAACCGGATCGAGGGGCAACTGCTAGATAACGTGGGAGGACTCATCGGCACCAACGCTTTCCCCATCGCCGCCGGCGGTGACCGCCCACGGGTGGCCTACAACAGCAACCGCAACAGTTACATGGTCGTCTACGAGCAGGGAGGCGACATCTACGGCCAGGCCATCGCCGGTGACGGCTCACTTTCTGGCTCCACCTTCGTCGTCTGCGACGACTCTTCCGAACAGGCCACCCTCGATCTGGAGTTCAACTCCAACACTCACGAGTACCTGGTCGTCTGGCGGGATGAGCGCAATGGCAACTGGGACATCTACGGTCGGCGCATGGACGAGGACGGCAATCTGCAAGGAGATGAGATCGTTATCTGCGACGACGCCGCCGGCCAGTACGGCCCGGAGGTGGCCTACAACGAACGGGTCAACCAGTGGCTGGTGGCCTGGGTTGATCATCGGAACCTGGACACCAGCGGCACAGACATCTACGGCCAGCGGGTGCGGGGGTCCGACGGGAGCCTGGCTGGGCAGGGCAACTTCGCCATCTGCGATGGCCCTGACGACCAGAGGAGCGTGGCGCTGGCCGCCCGACCCACCCAGACAGGTGCCGAATACCTGGCGGTGTGGGAGGATCAACGCAGCGGCGACGGGCTGGAGATCGTCGGACAGCGCGTCGGTGCGCTGCTGGGTACGCTCAACTGGCACGACTTCAACATCTCCGCGCCGCTGGGGAGCCAGGAGCACCCCCGCGTGGCCTACAACTCCACTGATCGGCAGTTCCTCGTCGTCTGGCAGGACGAGCGCGACGGCAACTCGGACATCTATGCCCAGATCGTGCTCACTACCGGCATTCCCATCACCGATAACATCGTCGTGCGGGACGAGGCTCACGAATTAGTGGACCCCGTCGTGGCCTATAATCCCTACGCCAATACCTACCTGATTGCCTGGGAGGACGAAACAGAGGGAGACATTGAGGGTGTCATCCTCGAACATGACGGGGACCTCGCCGGCAGTGCCTTTGACATCTCCGCCGGGGATGATGCGCGTCAGAACCCGGCCGTGGTCTTCAACCCGGATGTCAGTTGGTACCTGGTCGTTTTCGAATACCAGACGGAGGATGGGAAGGACATTTATGGCCGCCATGTGGAGGCTGACGGTGACCTGCCCGGAGACGACTTCCCTATCTCCACAGCGAACGGCGACCAACTCTTCCCGGATGTGGTCTACAACGACTATGACGACGCATATCTGGTTGCCTGGAGCGACACACGAGACGACGAGGGCGACGTCTATGCCCGGCGGGTGCTCGTCAACGAAACCGTTCTCGATGAATTCGCCATCTCCACGGCCAACGACGCTCAGACTTGCCCTGCCCTGGCCTGGAACGAGGACGACAACGAGTACCTGGTGGTCTGGCACGACTACCGGGACTCCGGCACCACCGGCGCGGACATCTACGGACCGCGGTTGAGTAATACCGGCGGCCTGGAAGGGGACAACTTCGCCCTCTGCACCGCCTCGGACCACCAGATGTATCCTCGTGTCAACTACATCAGCGCTTATGGCCGCTACTTCGTCACCTGGCAGAGTGGGAGTGATGCCACCAGTTGGGACATCTACGGGCAGAACGTGAACGCCGATGGTAGCCTCTATCTTGGTAACGTGCCGCTCTTCGTCTTCTCTGGCTACCAGCAGCGGCCCGATGGGGCCTTCAGCCCGGAGGCCGATCGAGGGCTGACGGTGTGGCAGGATGGGCGCAACGGCGCCACCTTCAAGATCTACGGTCGCATCAAGGAGCCGCGGTTCCCCGTCTACCTGCCGCTCGTGCTGCGCAACTACTGAGCACGCCAGGGCCGGGCGCTGGCTCGCGCCGCCCCCCGGCCCTGGTCACGTTTCATGCATCACGTTTCACGCGACAGGAGGTGAACCGATGAAAAAGCAACCATCCCGCCGCATCACCCGCCGTGAATTTCTCATCGGCGCGGGGGCCGCGCTGGCCGGCGCGGCGCTGGCCTGTGGACGGGAGCGCCCCACCGCCACCGCCGTCCCCGCCCTCACTCCCGTTTCCACTCACACCCCGGCTCCCATCATCCCCACCGCCCCTCCGGAGCGGGCCACCGACCTGGTGCTTATGAACGGCAAAATCATCACCGTGGATCCTGCCGACACTATCGCCCAGGCGGTCGCCGTCAAAGACGGCCTCATCCAGGCGGTCGGGAGCGATGGCGACGTAGCGCCCCTGATCGGCGAGGCGACGCGGGTGGTGGACCTGGGCGGTAGGGCCGTCACCCCCGGCCTGATTGACGCCCACAATCATCTACAAATACTGGGCCTGCTGCAGGGCTTCTACGTGCCCCTGATGCCGCCGGAGGTCAGGTCAATCGAGGATATGCAGGCCCGGCTGGCCGAGGCCGTGGCTCAGACGCCCGAAGGGGAATGGATCATGGGCTACTTCCTGGCCCTCGGACGGCTGCCCAATCGGCATGACCTGGATCCTGTAGCGCCCAACCATCCGGTCTGGCTTGTGCAGCAAGGTGGACACTACGGCTCGGCCAACAGCCTGGCGCTCCAGGTCGCCGGCATCACCGCCGCCACACCGAATCCGACCGGCGGCGTCATCGAGCGGGACGCCAACGGCGAGCCGACCGGCGTCTTCTACAACCACCGGGCGATGGACCTCCTGCGGCGGTACATTCCCCGCTACACTCCGGAAGACGTGCGGAACAACATCGCCTACGCCCAACCCATCTTCGCCGCCGCCGGAGTCACCACTTTTCACGACAACAACGTGCGCGGCACGGACACCGTAGCGGCCTACTTCGACACCGACCGGGAAGGGAAGATGCTGATCCGTGGCCAGGTATACTACACGCTGGAGTGGCCGAGGGACCTGGACAGGGCACTGCAGGAGGTCGAATACTACGAAGGAAACGGCCTTATGCGCTTCGCCGGCTTCAAGTTCTTGCTCGACGGCCAGGCGCACATGGCTTACTGCCACGAGCCCCACAACGGCGTGCGCTGGGACATGCCCACCTGGGACCCGCAGACCTTCAAAGAGGCCGTCCGCGCCCTGCACGACACGGGCTTGCAAATCTGCGTCCACTGCGTTGGCGACGCGGCGGTGGACCTGACGCTGGACGCCTACGAGGAGGCGATGAATGCCAATCCCCGCCCCGACCCGCGCCACCGCATCGAGCATTGCGTCCTTTGCACGCCGGAGGCTACCCAACGCATGAAGGACCTGGGAGTGGTGGTCAGCACCCAGCCGCAGTTCATCCGTCTGGGAGGAGATGTGTGGCCGACCATATTCGGCGAGGAACGCATGTCGCGGGTCATAGTCACCCGCGAGTGGCTGGAGGAGGGTGTCGTCGTGGCCTTGGGCTCCGACGCGCCGACCACCCCCTGGCTGACGCCCCAGGTGACCCTCTTCGGCGCTGTGCGGCGCGCCACCTATTCCAAAGAGCAGGTGGGCCCCGAGCAGTGCCTGACCGTGCAGGAGGCGCTGCGGGCGCACACAATGGGCTCCGCCTACGCCGGCTTTGAAGAGGATGTCAAGGGCTCCATCGAGGTGGGCAAACTGGCCGACCTGACCGTTTGGAGCGAGGACCCCTACACCGCTCCGCTCCAGCGGTTATGGCAGATCCCCGTCGAGATGACACTCGTCGGCGGAGAGATCGTCCACCAGGGGGGAGACACGTCTCTGCTGCCGCGCCGGGTGGGGGACTTGTGAACGTAGAGCCGCCAGCCCCGTCGTCCTGGACCCTGACCACCAGCACGCCGATACCTACCTCTGGGACTTCGGTGACGGTGACCAGAGCGAGAACCCGGAGCCGATGCACGCCTACTGGAGCGGTGGGACGTACACCGTCACCCTGACCGCCGGCAACGTGTGCGGCAGTGACCAGGCCACGGCGACGATCACGGTCCGGCGCTGCGTCTATCTCCCGCTCGCGCTCAGGGACTACCAGTAGCCCTTCCGACGCGGGCACAAGCGCGAGGGGCTGCCCCCCAGGGGGCAGCCCCTCGTGGAGCCAACCAGAGGCATGCGCAAACTCATACCCGCCCCTCTTTGTCAGACCGTAATTCGTCCCAACCGCTGCACCAGCACTTCCTCCAGCGTTGGCTGGCCGATGACCTGGAGTTCGTACCGCACCCGGTCTACCGGGTGGCGCACGTTGATCAGCCGCCGCAGGTCAATGGGCGTGGCCACCAGCACCAGGTCGCACTCGACCATATTGATTGTCTCCTCCAGATCCCGCACCTGGCTCTCGCCATATCCCATCGCGGGCAGGAGCGGGCCGACATGCGGGTACTTCTCGAAAGCGGCGGCGATGGAGCGGACGGCGTAGGGGCGGGGGTCCACCAACTCCGCTGCGCCGAATCGGCGGGCTGCCACCACTCCAGCCCCGTAGGCCATCTCCCCGTGAGTCAGCGTGGGGCCATCCTCGACGACCAGCACCCGCTTGCCCCGGATCGCCCGCGGATCCTCGACGAAGATGGGGGAAGCGGCCTCCACCACGACGGCCTGCGGATTGACCGCGTAGACGTCCTCCCGCACCTGGGCCACTCCCTCGGGACTGGCCGTGTCCACCTTGTTGATGACCACCACGTGCGCGGCACGCAGGTTGGCCTCGCCGGGATGATAGCGCAGTTCGTGACCAGGCCGGTGAGGGTCTGCCACCACTATGTGCAGGTCGGGATGGAAGAAGGGGAGATCGTTGTTTCCCCCGTCCCAGACCACCACATCGGCTTCTTCCTCCGCCTGGCGCAGGATGCGCTCGTAGTCCACCCCGGCATAGACCACCACCCCCCGATCCAGGTGTGGCTCGTACTCCTCTCGCTCCTCAATGGTACACCTGTTACGCTCCAGATCCTCGTAGGTGGCGAACCGCTGCACTGCCTGGGTGGCCAGGTCGCCGTAGGGCATCGGGTGGCGAACCACCACCACTTTTTTGCCCATCCGCTGGAGTACATCGCAGACGTGCCGGGTGGTCTGGCTCTTGCCGCAGCCAGTGCGCACGGCACAGACGGCGACGACCGGCTTGCGGCTCTGGAGCATCGTCGCACCGCTCCCCATCAGCCGGAAATCGGCCCCTGCAGCCAGCACCTGTGAGGCCCTGTGCATCACGTACTCGTGGGAGACGTCGGAGTAGGCGAAGACGACCTGATCCACCTGGTAGCGGCGGATCAGGTCGGTCAGTTCCGCTTCGGGGTGAATGGGAATACCATCCGGGTACAGGTTCCCGGCCAGTTCCGGCGGGTAGCGACGTCCCTCGATGTTGGGAATCTGGGTGGCGGTGAAGGCGATGATTTGATAGTCCGGGTTGTCGCGGAAGTAGACGTTGAAGTTATGGAAGTCGCGCCCGGCGGCGCCCATGATGATGACGCGATTTGCGGCCATATGGTTAGTCCTCGGTAGATGATGAGTCTGGAGTGGGGATGGCGGCCTCATCCTCCTTGTTGCGCACCAGGAAAAGCCACAGCAGCAGGGGCACCACCCAGACCAGGATGCTCAGGCAGAGCGGAGCGATGCCAAAAGCGGGCGGAATAGCACCTCTCCTTCCGCCTGGGCCTAACTCAGTGCTCCAGGTCCCTACCCCGGTGAAGATCAGGATGCTTCCAATGCACAGCGGAATTGTGCAGCACAAGAACGTGAGGATGGCCGCGACGATGGTGATGATCGTACCGGTTTGTTTTGTCATCTCGATTCCTCCTTGTCAATAGATATGTTTACGCTGGTCTGCGGTGCAAAGCGCGACGGAGGCCCCGATTTAGCGGGGATTTCCCGGCTGAAGCCGGGCCTCCGATCCCCTTTTGCACCGAGTACTGTGCTAGTTTCTGTGCGAAGCGTGACGGAGGCCCCGATTTAGCGGGGATTTCCCGGCTGAAGCCGGGCCTCCGATCCCCTTTTGCACCGAGTACTACGCTAATCGGGCCAGCAGGATGCCGACCTCATACAGGAGCAGGAAAGGCACCATAACCAGCAGCATATTGACCGGGTCGGTGGTGGGCGTGATGACCGCCGCTCCGATGGCTGCGCCGATGATGACGACGCGCCGTGCTTTGGCGAACGCCTGGGGGGGTACAACACCCAACTTGGCCAGGAAGTACATCACCAGCGGTGTCTCGAAGACCAGCCCCGCCCAGAGCAGCACGTTGCTGACGAAGGAGATGTAGCGGTCAATCGAGTAGCGCTGTTCGACGATGCCGAGCAGAAAGCCCTGGAGGAAGGGAAGGGCTGCAGGGAGCAGAACCACGGCAGCGAAGATCACGCCAACGGCGAAACTCAACGCGGCGGCCGGTGCGCCGATGATAACGTAGCGGCGTTCGTGGGGCTCCAGGCCGGGCCGTACAAACTGGAATACCTGGTACAGGATAACCGGCATAGCGAGCACGACGCCGATCACAACGGCGACCTTGAAGAAGACGGCGGCGGCTTCGGTGGGTGAGATGGCCAGAGGCACCTGATCGCCAAGCGGGGCGACCAGCCTCTTGAGGACTGGAGGCGTGAGGAAGGTGCCCACAATCACTCCAATAACGAGGGCGATGATTGCCTTAAGGAGACGCTGGCGCAGTTCCTCGAAATGTTCGAGGATCGTCATCTCGGCCCGATTTTTCATCCTGCCCTCGTATCCATTCAGATCGCTCCCGCCGGATCGTGGGCCCGGCGGCCTTCCAGGCCGTTCAGAGCGTCTTGTTTAATCGGCGCTGCCTCGTGTGGTGCTGGGTCGGGGGCTGCCGACCTCCGACGAGCGAGGATTTCAGCCTGGCCCTTCATCCTGCCTTTGGTGCTGACTCAGCCTCGATGATGTTCTCCAGAGCCTGGCGCGCCTCACGCTCGGTAGCCAGGAGTTCGGCCTGGATGGTGGCAGTGAACTCGTTTGAAAGTTGGCGCAGTTGGCTGGTGGCTCGGCCAAACGTGCGGGCTAATTCCACCATTCGCCTTGGGCCGACCAGCAAGAGGGTGATGATAAGGATGACCGTTACTTCCCAGGGACCGACGTTCAGAAAGTCCACCGTTTTTCTTTCTCCGCGGCCCTGACGGCTTGTGCAATAGCCTCTTTGTGTTCCACCAGGGCACCCAGTACACCATTTACGAAACGGGGGGCGCTATCGGAGCCGAAGGTCTTGGCCAGTTCGACGGCCTCGTTGATGGCTACCTTGACAGGTGTGTGGCCGTCCACGGCGAACTCGAAAATCGCCATGCGCAAGATGTTGCGATCAATGTAGGCCATCTGCTCCAGCGGCCACTCAGGGGCATGGCGGTGGATGAAGGTATCGAGCACAGGCTGATACTTGAGCACACCGTTCACCAGATGACGGCTGAAGGCCGCGTAGGCCTTCGGCAGTCGGACCTCGGTCAGCCGTTGTTCCAGTACGACAGCAGGAGCGTGATGGGTGCAATCAATCTCATACAGTGCTTGTAGCGCCACGATACGGGCTTGGTGGCGAGCCTTCACTGCTACGGGCCTCCCGGTTACAGGTTGGTTATGTTCCCTCAGAGGGGTAGGCTACGTCCTCAATGTGCACATCAACGGATCGGACTTCCATACCGACCATGTCTTGAATTGCGCGGGTGACCTCGGCCTGGATCTGGCGGCCGACGCTGAGCATGTTGACATCCGGCTCGGTCGCGACGTACAGTTTCACGCGCACACTGTTTCCGGTGACCTCGATCTGTACTCCGTCGTGTCGCAAGAGACGCGGCACCCCCGGCGGTGAGGTCAGACGGGCCACGCCTGGTACGGCCAGGGCTGTGAGGCGGGCAATGGTCTCCAGCACCTCTGGCGCGATGGTGATTTTGCCGATCTTAGGTTGTGCTTCCATCCTCGTTCCCCTTTGCAATCTGCAATCTTCTACCCCTGCATCACCAATCCGCCGTCCACCGTCAATATCTCGCCTGTGATGAAGGCGGCTTCGTCGGAGGCCAGGAAAGCAACGGCGTAGGCCACCTCCTCAGGCCGCCCCATTCGTCTCAACGGCGTCATCTCGATCACGCGCTGCTTCCACTC
>Ga0164310_10001916_pt1 | contig 11885 bp, 15 predicted proteins | sample GuaBasSedimGuay1_FD_121795 | JGI IMG/M metagenome (GOLD analysis project Ga0164310, IMG submission 121795) | Subseafloor sediment microbial communities from Guaymas Basin, Gulf of California, Mexico - Guay1, Core 4569-9, 0-3 cm | ecosystem: Environmental > Aquatic > Marine > Hydrothermal vents... | reverse complement strand
TCATAATTCTGATTTTTATTTTAATTGGACATTGACAGAAACAAATAGGAATACTGAACTTTGGAGCAATGACAGTTATGAAACTAATTATTCCTTTGCATATGATTGGGACGATTTGGTTGATGTAAGTTCTTGGGGAGATGGAATAAAGCAAGTATGGGTTTGGGGTGATGATAATGCAGGCAATTCAGGAGAAAACATGCTCAATTTCACAATAGATACTATTGCACCAAAAGTAAGTATAACTTTTCCAGAGAATACAACATATTCTAATTCAACACTTTATTTGAATTATACTTATTCAGATGTTACAAGCAATATCTACACTTGTCTTTATAATCCAAATGGCATAGGAAATTCAACAATAGCGGGTTGTTCGAATACCACTTTGACACTTGCAGAGATGATTGATGGTTTGAATAATGTAACTGTGTGGGTAAATGACAGTGCAGGCAATTTCAATAGTTCGACAGTTTATTTTACAAACAATCTTGAAAAAGCAACGACTTGGGGTTTTGCAAACGCAAGTAATTTCACTTGGAATGGACCAACAGTTGGACAAGACAATAATTACATGCAACCAATAGGGCAGGGAACATATGGGATATTTAATCATACAAACAACGAAACCATAACTCTTGACATACAATTTAAATTGTCAGGCTCTCTTAATTCAGGTTGGACAGTATGGGCAACAGATTCAAGCAGTTCAGCAGGAGGAATTATTTTAAACACAACTTGGCAAACTATTTATGATGATTGGTTAGCAACATACATAAATTATACTTGGTTATGGGCAAATGTAACAAGTGCAGGAAGTTATAATGGAATGGGAACAAGCATAGAATTCAGGACAGTTATTACATAGGTGATTTAAAATGCCAACAATTCCAGTTTATCAAAAATTCAAATTAAATCTTTCCGATAGTGTCACTTGTTCAGAATCATTTGAAAAGAAAACTTTTTATAATCTTTCTGACAGCACAGATGTTTCAGACAGCATTTTAAAAAAAACAATTTATTCTCTTATTGACAATTTAGATGTTTCAGACAGCATATTAAAGAAAATAGCATATGGTTTGTCAGACAATTTAACTGTTTCAGATGTGTTTGCCAAAAAAATGTTTATTGAATTTCTTGACACAATAAATATTTCTGACAGCATTTCTTTTGTTGAGTTTGTGCTTGAAAAAGGTTTAAGGAAAGACATAAGCAACATAATAGATGAGTATGGTGAAAATGTGACTCTTTATTCACAATCAGAAACACTTGACAGTTCAGGAGGAATAATAGCAAATACTGAAACAAGCGACACAGGAGTAAAAGTAATAATTCAAGACATAGTTGCAGAAGACTACAACTTGCTTGGAAAAGGAATAGATTATACAGGCACAGCAAAACTTTTTGCAAAATATAGGTATGACTTGACAAATAATGGCAATAATTATAAGATAAAACCGGGAGACAGGTTAGAAAGGATATATTATACAGGCACAGACAAATACACTATTTCATTAAGAGTAGAGGAATTGATAAGAGAAGTTGTTCAAGAAAGCGTAGTGATTTATTATGAATATCTTGTGAGATTAATAGATGTTACAAGAACTTCAGATGCCACAACACCAAGTTCTGGACTTGAATCAGGGGTAAGAGCAGATGTTTCAAATATATTTGATGAAAGAGCGGAAAAAATAACATTAGAGTCAATAAGCACAACTCTTGACAGCATGGGGGGAATAACTGCTGAAACAAGCACAAAAGACACAAATGTAAAAGTATTGATTCAGGACATTTCAGCAAAAGACAGGAAAATACTTGGTGAGGGAATAAACTACACAGGATTGTCAAAGATGTTTGCAAGATGGAGTTATGATTTAACCAATCATGGAAACAATTATCAGATAAAAATAGGTGATTTTATTACATCTGTTGCAAGAAATTGCATTTTTAGAGTTGAAACAATTGTAAGCAAAGACATTGTTAATTATGGTTCAGGATTTATGGAATATATTGTAAGGAGAATGGACAATGAAAATCTCGTTTAGTTCAAGATATGTAGATAAATCAGATGAATATATGGATAAATTAAAAAAGGGATTTGCAAGGATTATGTGGGTTATGGAAGCAGACAGCAAAAGACTATGCCCAGTAGATACAGGTTTTTTGAGAAATTCCATAAATCTAAATAAAATAAATGACTTGCATTATGAGTTGATTGCTTCTGCACCTTATGCTTCTTTTGTTGAATATGGAACATCTGCACATGTCATTAAGCCAGTCAAGGCAAAAGCACTTCATTTTAAGTCAAAAGAAGGCAAAGATGTTTATGCTAAATGGGTATGGCATCCCGGGACTAATCCACAGCCATATTTTAGACCTGCTTATTGGATGGCAAGAGAAAATATAAAAAATCTTTTAAAGTAATGTGTTAAAAAAACACACAAAACGAAGTGCTTAAATACAAGTTTCAATTATTTATTATTGCAGATTAAATATCTGTAACCGATAGTTTAATACTCATCGTGTCGTAAGCCCAATGAACCATAAAAGGTTCATGGCAGACAAACTCCAAGATGAGATATAAAAGTTGGAAGCCCAATGACAGCGTATGAACCAAAAGAGCTGATTGTAGAATTTTTAAGGCATAGGCTTACTGACCCAAGAAGCAGACACACATCAACTTCTGACACTTTTAGTGGTGATGGTAGCACCAAAACTTTTACATTAACACCAACAGCAGGAAGAAGTGTTCAATGCATAACCAATGTTTCGGTAGATGGAACAGACAAGTTAAAATGGCAAGATTACACTTTTGACCCAACATTTCAAAGCAAAGTAGTTACTTTTAATTCAGCACCTGCAAATGGCAGTGACAATATTGTAATTACTTATGACGAAGGGACTACAGATTGGATTTATCCTGATTTAGCAAAAACCACTTTAAGCACAACAAGTTATCCAATAATGAATGTATTGGTTGTCAATTCAGTAGGAAACAGAATGGGAAGTTATTCAGCACCTATTTCAAGCACTGAAAGATATCAAATAGACATATGGGTTAAGGAAAAATATGTCACAACAATTGGCGGAAAAAAGTATGAAGGGGATAAATTGGCGATGTATCTTGCAAGGCAAGTTAATCTTGCATTTGAAGATTACGTAGATGATTTATATCCCAAACTCAAACATTATCGACTATTAAACATAAGGGATGGTGTTTGGGATACTGAAAGGCAGGTTTATCATGTTATTGTGGAAATAGAACTCGAAGGAACGAGTTTAGGAGAATAAAAATGGCGGAGACTGAATTTTTGTCGGGAAAAAGGGAAATAATATCAATAGGTAAAGAGTCTACATATGGCACAGCAGTTAATCCAACAATTATTTTAGGAAACAATGCAACTTGGACACCTAACAATGAAAATAGTTGGTTAGATAATAGGGGTGCAGGAACAGGCTCAACAACACAAACATATGAAATATCAAATAAAATCGTAAGAGGAACACTTAAATTTGTTCCACAAGATTGGATGATGTTGGTTTTTGCAATAGGACAAACAACAAATACTGGTTCAGCACCAACAGTTCATACTTTCAGCAGAAAAACAGGATATACAATTCCAAGTTTTACTCTTGAAAGAAAAATAAATGCAACAACAGACAGTGTAAGAACTTATGATGGTTGTCAATGCAATAGATTTACTATTGAATGGAATGCGGGTGGTAGTGGAGCAGGTGGAACAGGACAATATGTTTTTGCAAGTATGGATGTATTTGCAAGAGATATAACTCCGGGGACAACAGGAGCAGGAAGCCCAACAAATCCTAATTTAGCAGGATTTCAAGCAAGAAATGTAACATTAACACTTAATTCATCAGCAAAAACACACTGCATAAGGGGAAACATTGTAATAGATACACATCTTAATGATGGTAGATTTTCTTATTATAGTAGCAGTTCAGCACTGAAAGGAGAATCTCAAATGCAATTAACAACTTATTCAGGTGAATTTACTTTGCATTATACAGACAACACAGAGATAGACTTTTGGAATAATAGAGTAGTTGTTCCGGGAACAAATACTCTTGTATTCAATAGAGCAACAGACGACAACCTAACTTGCACATTTACAAATTTAAGGATTATAGCAGCATCTGACCCAACAAATCTTGATGGATTTAACATGATTACATTAAGATGGGTTGCTGATGATATTACATTTGTAGCAAATGATATTAATGACCAAACATACATCACATAAAAGGAGGTATAAATTATGAGTTTTGAAGAAGATTTCCAAGAATATGGAATAAAAGAAATAGAGATAGATGGCAGAAAATTTAAGATAAAGGAATTTACACCAAGTGAAACTGACAAAATAGCTGATAAATGCACAACAATTAAAGTAGTAGATGGAATGCAAAAGACAGTGTTTTCTATTGAGAAACAAAATATAGCACTTTTAGTTGAAGGAGTAAAAGACGCTCCTTGGATTATAGATGGAAAAGCATGGAAAGAATTATCAAGAAAAACAAAAGAAGACTTATTTGCAAACAAAATAAATGCAAATATTAGAAAGAAATTGCTTAATGCAATAGGTGGGGCAAATAAACCCGGTGATATGGTAAAAAAGTAAGAAATGCTATTGTAGGTGAGATAATTCCTGATAAGGAAACAGCAAGACAAATAAATAAAGCATATATTTGCACACAACTTAAAATAAGCCCAAGAGAATATGAAAAAATGACAGTAAATGACATAAACCTAATAATTTCATATCTCAATGCAATAGCAGAAAAACAGCAAATAGAGAGGAAAATAAATAATTGGTAAAATGGAACAAGAAATAGGTGAAATGGTAATTGTGGGTAGAATAGACAACTCACAGATTATGGTTAGCATGGAAAATCTTCGAAGAGTTATGAAAAATGTTGGCGGTGCAACTGAATCTGTTGCAGGAGATTTTTCAAGACTTGCTTTAATGGGTGCGTCAGCAGGTATAGCATTTGGATTATTTACAAGAGCAGTAGGTAAATTATTTGAAGCATCAAAAGTAAGCCCACAAGTAGCAACAGGGATGCAACAAATAGGTTTATCTCTTATGGATTTAGGAATGAAAGTAGGACCAGTAGTTGGACCAATTCTTGAAGGAATTGCAGATGCAATAACAACAATAGGTGAAAAAGCAGTATCACCAGTAATAGATATATTAGTTAATGTTGTTGGTGATGAATTTCTTGAATCACATGGTGCTGGAATAGCAGCTGGATTAATAACTGCAATATATACAAAAAATATCCCAGCAGCTATTGCAACAGCATTTACAATAGACATTCTTGCTAATTTTAAAGGTGGGGAAGATTTAACTTTGTGGGATAAATTATTATTGGTGCTTAAAGTAGCAACTATATCAGGTGTTATTGGTGGAGCACCAGCAGGATTAGCAGTTGCAGGAATAGGTATAACTACTGTTCTTATTACTGAAGCAATTTCTTGGTTAAAAGATAATTGGGACAATACAGGTGTATTTAGCAGTGGAGATGGTTCATATTGACAACATATAACATGAAAATTGGGAGTGAAAATCAAACATATTCGAATGCTACTTTTGATTTTACAGCAAATAATCAAGTAAATCCTACTGTGGTAGATACAAGTCTTAAAGTTCAAAGGACAATAATAGAAATATTTAATCAGACTGTTCAAGGCATAAGTGATTTTGGTGCAGTAAAACCAAGAGTAACAGTGCTTAATGGCAGAATGACAGGAACAAATAGGCAAACAGCAATGAGAAACCTTGCTAAACAAATTTATACAACAGGAACAAAAAGATTTTATCTTGATAGCGACACATTCTTTTTTTGTTATGGTGCTGATTTAAAATATTCTTTGACAAGCAGACAAGCATTAATAATACCATATAGGTTTGCGTTAATTAGCCCAGTTCCTTTTATTTATAAACCCAATTCAGGAGATAGTGGCAACCCATTTGACAAAACATGGACAATAGGAGATGCAAATGAACACACAATAGATAATTCCAATCCAACAACATGGGGACAGCCATCAGGAGATACTTTTCAAAACCAAGGAAATGCACCAAGCCATATATGGAAATGGACTATTACAAATGGTTCGGGTGGTGCAGATATAACACAAATAGAAATAGGTGATTCAAGCACACTTTCAGGAAGTGACAATAAAATTACTATTTCAGGCATAACTCTTTCAGCAACAAAAGTTTGCAATATTTATTTATTCAGAATGGTTGATAATTATCTCAAAAAAGTATATTGGACAGTAGATGGAACAAATACAGGAAGCAGAAACCTTGATGGGACAGATGCACCACAAATAGCAGGAGATGATTCAACACCACAATTTAGCATAAAATTAACTGGAAATACAGCCAATACAACTGTAAAAGCAGAGTGGTTTGATTCATATTGGGCATAAAATGACTAACCAAGTTCAAATATTAAATAATGAAGGAGTAAAAGAATCAATATTGGATTTTGATTCAGTGAGTTATACCAATGAAATAAATGGAACAGGCAAATTTACAATAACTGTTGGAGCAATAGACAATTACAATTACAATAAATATGTGGAATATCAAAAATCAAATGACAATTCTAAAGAACAAGGATTAGTATATTTTAATAGAAATGGAAATCTTGATTTTAAAGGTGTTGTTGAAAGGATAAATTTTGATGAAAATGACAGAATGGTTTTGTCAGGCAGAGGAACACTAACTTTTGCAAATTATATGTCTATTACTGCAAATGGCAATAGGGCTTCTGAAACACTTGATACAAGAGTTTTATACTTTATTACAGGAACAACTTCAGGAACAGATGAATTAAGTTCAGAATATAAAATAACTGTTACAGCAGGAGATATAGATAACAAAGCAAGTATGCCCACAAAAGATTTTACTAATCAATCTATTTTTAATGCACTTGTAGAAACAGTTGTAGATGATGCAAATTATGATTTTTACATGGATTATGATGGAACAGTAGGGAATAATGACACACTTAAAGTTAAATCAAGAGCAGGAAGTTCAACAAGCATAGGCATTTTTGTTGTTGGTGTGGATATAACAAGGTTTAGAAGAAGCATAGACACTACAAAAATAGTCAATTATGTAGATGTTTATGGGATATATAATCAGACAGTAGGAGGAACACCAACAGGAAGTGGTTCAGATGCTACAAGCAAGGCAAAATATGGTAAAAGAATGGTTAATGTTCCATATGTAAATAAAAGACTTGAATCTAATGCAGACTGTTCAACTGTTGGTGACAATATAATAGATAATTTCAAAGCAGCACCAGAAGTAATAAGTTTTACAATAATAGACCCAAACCAATCTTTTAATTTAGGTGATAGAATAACAGTAAAATTTAACAGGATAGGTTATACAGGAGATTTTAGAATAGTTGCATATACAAGAACATGGACAAAAACAGGTGCTGAAAGGTTAGTATGGCATGTAATAAATGAAGGAAAAAGATATAAAAGCATCCAACAAGCAGGAAATATTTGGACAGAAAGAATAGGGACAAATTCTGCAAAAAGAGATGGTGCTGATGTCGGTGGAAGTTCTACTGCAGCAAGTCATGAACATAGTGAAGGGGATTTAAAAGTAGACCATGCACATGATGTAGCTTCACACTTAACAGTAAGTGGTGGTGGTTCTGCAACTTCTGGAACATTTAGTAGTGGAACAAATACAAAAACATTGACAACTTCATGGCAACCTGTATATACAGGAAATTTTTCATCAGCACAGCACACAGCAATTGTTTTTGGAACTGGAAGAATTTATGCAACTGGTGTTTCACATCCTTCTACTCAATCTGTTTATTTAAGAATGAGAAAAGGTTCAAGTTATTTTCCAACATCATCTGGATTTACAATAAATGTTGGTGCATATCAAGGAAATGTATTTATGTTTTTGCCAATTGATTGTGCAGGAAGCAGTGTATATATTGATGCAAAAGTTGGTTCTGGAACATTAGATATAGAGTATGATTTACAACTTTCAGGTGTTGGATTACACACACATACAATAAATACTATTGATGATGGTGCGGTAGATAAAAATGCCGAACTTACAAGTGGGGATACTGGGCTAAAATCAGCAGGAGTAGGGGCAGGAACATTTTATGCAAAATCAAGTATAGATTAAGGAGGAAAAAGATATGAAAATAGATTATGAAATTTTGGAAGAAAGAGTAAATGGCAGTTCTGTTACATTTCAAATATTATATGATATTTTTGATGATAATGGAAAACCATTAAAAAGAAAAGCTTTTGGATTTAGCACTTCTGTTGGAAGGGCTTATGACATTGTTGATTATGACGATGAAGGAAAACCAATACCTTTTTGGAAACAGCAAATAGACATATTGATTAGAGATACTTTAGAAAGTTATGAAAAATCACTTAAACCAGCACCAAAAGAACTTAAGCCAATATTAAACAAAAAATATTCAATTGTCAGTGAAGTGTCAGCAACACCAACAAAAGAAGATGACATAAGAGTATTAGCAAAAGTTAAATGGATAGGATTAGAAATGGCAAAGGGACTAATAGACAGGTTTGGAACATTGCAAGGAGTATTGGATGCAACAAAAGAAGAGCTAATAAGTGTATATGGTATAGGCAAAGACAACATTAAAAAGATATATAAATCAATACACACATTAGAAAAACTATGAAAATACTCACATATGGGTTAGATAGTTGGTTTATAATAGTGAATTATGTCTTATTTTTGTATTTTTGGATGATGTATAGACCAATATACAGATTAGGAATGAAATTATTGAGGAGAAAAAATGATAAGTTGGATTGATTTATGGCAAGGAATAACTCCTTTTCTTCCAGCAATAGGTGGAGCAACAGGACAACTAATAAGGCAACTTGCAGCATGGGGAAAGCGAAAGGCAGAAGCAAACCCAAAGAAACCTGCTTATTGGAACTGGTGGGAAACATTAGGAAAGATGTTCATATCAGTTGTTGGCGGTGCAACAGCAGGTATGGCTGTTTCGTTAGGAACAGGAAATGTCTTTATGGGTTTTTTAATGGCAATTACAACAGGATATACTACTATTGATGGATATGAAAGAGGACTTGCTTACTTTAAAACATTAGGCAATAAGAATTAATCTTTTTTATTTGTTTTATATTTTTTATTATATTTGTATTTATATGCATACTTTTATAAGCAAGAAGAGAGCATAAGTATTATTTCAATTAAAGGAGGAATAAGATGGAAGACAAAAGAACAAAAGTAAAAAGAGACAGATTTTTAAGAGTTTTTCCAAGAAGGAAAAATGAGATTATAAGGGCTATAGACAGCATAATCAAGTGTGCCAACAGGTATAACTATTCTTTTAATATTTCAGAAGTAAATGATGCATTTATAGAAATAGAAAAAAGGCTTATGGATGCAAGGTTTGCTTTTGGAAATGGAATAAACTTTCCTGAAAAAGACACAGACAAGGCAGAAAAGAGGTTGAAAAAATGAAAAAAGAAATAAAAGATGGACTAAAAATACTGAAAAATGACATAAAAGTATATAAGAAAGACAATAAGTTTTACACAGAAAAGGAAGGGAAACTTGAACAGACGCCAGAAGCATTTCTTGCACAATATCACCATGCATTAAGCCAAAAACTCGGCATAAAAAGAAGAACACTTCAAGCAATAAACACAGCAAAAAACAACATTTTAAACATAAAACTGCAAATGTCAGAACCACTTCAAATGGTTAATGACAACATAAAGCAATTCAACCCACACATAGAAGATGCATATAAAATGGCAGGAAATCCAATGGAAGACAAGGCATTTGGAGACAAGCCAGTGAAAAAGATAGACTACAAAAAGAGCAAGAAAGAAATACTAAAAGAAATAGGAAAAATCGACAAATTAATCAAGAAATATAATAAAAATCTAAAAGAAACAATTAAGGAAACGCTTGAAGAATAAGTGTTTTAAAAATAAGAAAGTGAAGCAATTAGTTTAATAATTTTAAAAAGAAATGAAAAATTGACAAGCAAAAAAGCAAAAAGGAAAACCTAAAAATGAAAGAAATTAATAAAAAGGTTTCAAAAAATGTGAAAAAAACACCTAAAAGAGAAAGAATTAGGATTATTTTAGAAGATATTGACAGGGTTGGTTGGTTCTTTTTGCCAAGAAAGAAAGAATATGCTGAAAGATTTAATGTTTCAAATTCTTTAATCACCAGAGACTTTCAGAACATAATAGACAACATAGACTTAACAGATGTAAGAAGATTTAATGTTAAGATGGATGACACCATAAAGAAAGCAATAAAGGTATGCAACAGAATACTTTTAGACAAGGAAAGCACACCTGAACAGAGAATTAAAGCAGCAATGGCAATAGACAAGCTAAATGAAGGGCACGTAAAGTTTTTGGAAGCATATGGTTATAAAAAGAAAATAGCAGAAAAACTTGATGTAACGCAAAAGAAAATAGTCTTAAAAGTAGATATGGGGCAAGAGGAAGAAGATGAAATACCCGCAGGAAAATGAGGAAATAATTCATCTTGATTATATTCCGCATAAAAACCAAATACCTTTTCATTTGTCAAAAGCAAGATATAAAATACTCGTTACTGGGCGAAGATTTGGAAAAACTATTGCAGGTGCAAATGAAGTAATTTTAAAGGCATCTCAAAAGCAAGACTCGTTATGGTGGGTTGTAGCACCTATTTTTTCGCAAACAAGAAAATGCTGGAGAACTATAATGTCTTATCTTCCAAAAGAAATAATACAAAAGATAAATCGTTCAGAAATGTATATAGAACTTGTAAATGGGAGCTCCATTTGGTTTAAATCTGCTGACAATCCAGATGGTTTAAGGGGGGAAGGGCTCGATGGCGTATGGATTGATGAGGGTGCAATGATTAAATTAGAATCATGGGAATATGCTCTTGTTCCTGCACTTATGGACAAAAAGGGAAATGTGATAATCACCACAACGCCGAAAGGATACAATTGGGTTATGGAATTGTTTAATCTTGGGCAAGATGACAATGAAACAGAATACGAATCATGGAATTATGGCAGTGTAGACAATCCCTATATTGACCCAAACGAAATAGAGAAATTAAAGCAAAAAATGCGTGAAAAAGTCATAAAGCAAGAGATTTATGGGGAATTTATCGAAGATGTTGGTGCTATTTTTGAGGGAATAAACTCCTGCATAGGCGGTGATTTTGAAGAGCCAATGGAAAACCATCAATATTATGTTGGCGTGGATTTGGCAAAGCATGTAGATTATACAGTCATAGTTGTAATGAACAAGGCAAGGCATGTTGTTGCATTCCAAAGGCTTAACAAGACTGATTGGACATATCAAAAGAAGATAATAACAGATGTTGCCAAAAAATACAATAATGCCAAGATATTGCTTGATTCAACAGGGCTTGGTGACCCAATTTTTGATGATTTGCTTAATGATGGCTTAAACATAGAGGGATATAAATTCACAAGGGCTTCTAAAATGGACTTAATAGAAAACCTTTCAGCACACATATCGCAAAGAACTTTAAGTTATCCAAACATACCAATTCTTGTCAATGAATTGAAAATATTTGGTTTTGTGGATATTGGCAGATTTGGGCAAAAAAAAGTGATGTATAGTGCTCCTGAAGGATACCATGATGACTGCGTTATTGCTTTGGCACTTGCAGTTAAGTGCGTGGATTCCACAGGAAATGAAGGTGGGTGGGCATTGGCAAGTTGGTAATGCCAAAAAGCACTGCTTTTCAACCAAATAGGCTATATTATTTGAAAATATGATTTTAAAGTCTAATAAAATGCAATTAAAAGCATATTTT
>Ga0164310_10001913_pt1 | contig 11895 bp, 13 predicted proteins | sample GuaBasSedimGuay1_FD_121795 | JGI IMG/M metagenome (GOLD analysis project Ga0164310, IMG submission 121795) | Subseafloor sediment microbial communities from Guaymas Basin, Gulf of California, Mexico - Guay1, Core 4569-9, 0-3 cm | ecosystem: Environmental > Aquatic > Marine > Hydrothermal vents... | reverse complement strand
CCTTTCACTACTAAAGAGTTAATTTGCGGCCACCGGCAGAATCGTTTTGAATCCATTCAATTAGTTGATACGCCGGGGCTTCTGGATCGCTCTTTGCACGAACGAAATCAAATTGAAATGAAAAGTATTTTAGCTTTAAAATACTTAGCTGATGCAATTGTCTTTCTGTATGATCCATCAAAGAATGCTACTTTAACATTGGTTGAGCAACAGAATCTCTTTCGAGAAATTAATAAAACATTTTCTGAAACACCAATGTATGTTTTCATAAATAAAAAGGATATCATCCCAAAAGAACAACTCCCGGCAATTTTCAAACAGCTTGGTGAGCACCGTTTAATTGCTACCACTGAAGAGTATAAAAACGAGTTGGAAGAAGTCATTCAAATGATTATTGATAATCTCCCACAAAAGAAATTTTTTATGGAAGAAAAGGAAGAAAAAAAGCACGTTGAAAAGCGGAAAAAGACTGATAAAATAGAGTGGATATTCTTTGACGAAGACAGTTCAGATTGATGGCTCTCTCATGGAAGGAGGTGGGTCAATTGTACGAAATGCTATTGCTCTTTCTGCCCTCTTAAAAAAGCCTGTAAAGATTCGAAACATTCGGGCTAAACGTTCGAAACCAGGTCTTAGAAACCAGCATCTCCACGTTGTAAAAGCTATCGGCAAGATTTGTCAGGCTGAAATCGAAGGTGCTTTTATTGGTTCTCAGTGTATTTCCTTTATACCTGGAGAAACTCGAGGTGGAACATTTCAGATAGATGTGCAAACTGCAGGCAGCTTAACTTTATTGTTGCAAGCGCTCATACCTGTGGCTTCTTTTGCCCCTGAACCTGTCAAATTATTACTTAAGGGAGGAACAGATGTTCCAATGGCTCCACCCTTTGATTTCTTTAAAAACGTTTATCTCTTCACTCTGCAAAAACTCGGCCTTGATGTCACTGTGTGTTTGGGGCATCGGGGTCATTACCCCAAAGGCGGTGGAATTATTTCATGTGATATTGATCCCATTGATCGATTGAAGCCTATTTCTTTTGATGGCACGAAAAATTGTAACCCTCTTCAAATTAAAGGCATTGCCCATGCTGTACAATTACCTTGCCATATTGCCGAACGGATGCTTTCGAGTGCAGCGACTTTTTTACAAAAGAAAGGTTATCAACTTGGTAAGTTGAAAAAAGATTGTCCGGAACAAAAATATGACCCACATATTGGTCCGGGAACAGGTATTACCCTTTGGGCTGAAACTGACTGTGGAACATTTCTCTCCGGAAGTGGCTTGGGAAAGAAAGGCTTGCCAGCTGAAACAGTCGGAGAAAGTGCTGCCAAAGAACTTCACAACCAACTACAAACCAAATGTCCGGTAGATTATCACCTTGCGGATCAATTGATTCTTTGGATGGCAATTGTTCCTTCGCCATCGGTGATAAAAACTAGTAAAATTACTCTTCATACGCTCACCAATATTGCTATCGTTAAACGATTCATCGATATTAATTTTCAAGTTGATGGTGCTGAGGGTACAATGGGAGTGATTCGTTCTGAGGTGAACGAATCCTCACTTCTCTCTGGTTAAGATATTAGAATCTAGAGAACCTTTATTTTCAAAGAAATTCATTACTTCTTGAATAAAGATGGTGGAATTATCTCCGGAAGATGAACAAAAACTGATTACTCTTAGCCCATATCAGCAGGCTGTTCTTCGTTTATTGACCAAGGTGCCAAAAGGAAAAGTGACAACTTATAGTGATTTGGCAAAAGAGCTGGCAAAACGAAATAACGCTTATTCGCCAAAAGCTTCCCGTGCAGTGGGGACAGCAATGCGCCGAAATGTTTGTGCGCCACGAATCCCTTGTCACCGTGTTATCAAATCTGATGGTTCTATAGGCAATTTTAGAGGAGGTGCACTGGGAGGGGTTGCTGAAAAAATCAAACTATTACAAGAAGAAGGCATTGAAGTTGAGAATGGGAAGGTGGATTTAAACCGTTTTCGTCATGATTTTTCTTGATGCTCATCAGTGGCATTAATAATTTGGAGCCGTTTTACACCATCTATTTCTTCGATAATTTTTACAACGGATTTTGGAACCAGTTTTTTCCAGCCGTCATTTCCTTCCCAGATTAATTTCCTAATGTGAGCAGCACTATATTCTTTTCGTTCAAATAAGGGTGTTTGTCGAGTTTCCTTTCCTCCTTGAGCAAAAAGATACCTTATTAGAGGGTTGTTACTATAAACAATATCAAATTTTGGCACGAGTCGGAGGATATGCGCAACCCAAAGCCCATTGTCTTTAATGTCATTTGCCGGGACAATTATCACTCGAGTTATGTCTGATAATTCATCAACAAGGGATTGATGAATCATATCATACCGTTCTCCGGCAGTGAAGGGATTTGCTGGAAGATGGCTCTGCTGTGACGCGGCAATGATGACGATTAGGTCATCACATTCTGAGAGAATGAATTTTATTGCCTCTAAATGCCCTTTATGAAATGGTTGAAATCGTCCGACAATCAGTCCTCGCATGTGCTTATCATCTCCATGTGGGAGAAAACAACAAACTCCTAAATAATTGGTTTGTTAGGTGTGGTATCTTAAACCTCATTGGCTTAAAAAACTTTATAAGTGGTTTATAAACATTCGAGAAGTGATACGTATCAATAAACTTTTGTCCTATTTTCTAATAGAAGTATTCCTAGGACAAAAAGAGTATGCTGTGATCAATCATGGAAATTGAGGTCATTGAAAATAAGGATAACAAGCTCCGTTTCATTATTCACGGAACCACTCATACCTTTGTAAATGCTTTGCGTAGAACTATAATCTCAGAGGTACCAACATTGGCAATCGAAGATATCATTCTCGTTGAAAATACCTCCCCTATTTTGGACGAAATGATTGCTCTGCGGTTAGGACTTATCCCTCTTACCACACCTATCGACGAATTTACTGTTACCTCCGAATGTGAAAACTGTGGAGGTGAAGGGTGTCAGTTCTGTTCAGCAGCGCTTACCCTCGAGGTTGAAGCGGACCTTAATGAAACGCGCATGGTCTATTCCAAGGACTTACTTTCAGAGGACCCGAAAATTGTTCCTGTCTCTGACAAAATTCCCATCGCAAAACTCGGCCCCGGGCAGAAGATCCGCTTGGAAGCCATTGCTATGATGGGTCGTGGGCGTGAACATGCCAAGTGGTCTCCAGCAGTCACTTGTAGTTATCGCTATTACCCGAAAGTTGTTCAAGACGTTTCGAAATGTACGGGCTGTTTTGAATGTGTTGATGCCTGTCCCAAGAATATTTTATCCTTATCTAAAAAAGTGGTAACTTTAACAGACCCCTTAGAATGTCTCCTCTGTGATTTGTGTACCAAAGCATGCACATTTGATTCACTGAAGATGGGACATGTTGAAGGCGACTTTATCTTCTTTCTTGAAACCTCTGGGGCTATTACCCCAATGGATGCTTTTCGAAAAGCTATCGAAATCCTCAAAAAGAAGGCCAAAGAGTTCGAGGAAGAATATCGAGTTGCACTTGATAAATATCAGAAGAAAAAATAATTGAAAGAGAATTTAAAAAATCTAAAATGAATCAATCTTTTGGAGGATTGTGAGTAATTGCCAAAACCAACAGGGCCATCAGATCCTAATACTGTCGCACTTATACGCGACTTGCGGAAAAAAGGTGCTGCTGATAAGAAGCACTCTTTTTGGACTGTTCTCTCCAAAAAATTAGCCAAGCCAAGACGGCAACGACCGGTGGTCAATCTGAGTAAAATCAGTCGTTACGCCAAGAGCGATGAGCTTGTTGTTATTCCTGGTAAGGTGCTTGCATCAGGAGAGATTAAGGGCAGCTATACTATTGCTGCTTTGAACTTTAGCGAAGTTGCTGAAGCGAAAATCGTAAAAGCTGGCGGGAAAGTTCTTTCCTTACAAGAGCTGCTGAAATTGCCAGCGTCAGAACTCCAGAAAATACGGATTTTGGCATAAGCCTTAGGAGTTGAAAAAAACAAATGTCAAACCATGTAATTATCAATGCCGAAGGAGCCATTCTTGGCAGACTGTCCACACATATTGCCAAACGTTTGCTTGCAGGCGAGACTATTGACCTTGTTAATGTCGAGAAAATGGTCATCTCTGGGCAGCCAGAATCGACTATTCGAGATTATAAAGCAAAATTGGAGATTCGAAGTAAATATAACCCTCTTCGTGGACCGTTCCATTACCGTCGACCAGACCGCTTTGTTCGAAGAACAATTCGTGGAATGCTCCCTTACAAGAAACCCAGAGGAAAAGAAGCATATCACCGCTTAAAATGCCATATTGCTATTCCAAAGGAATTCGAAAAAGCTAAACTAATTAAAATACCAGAAGCTGACTCTGCAAAACTCTCTCGAAAGAAAATTACCGTTGGTGAGTTGTGCAAACAACTGGGTTGGAATTATGACCCGGCAAAGGATCCGACATTGTAGACTTGAATGGTAAAGGTGAGAAAAAATGACAACAAAACGAATAGTGTTAACTTCAGGGAAACGAAAAACTGCTGTTGCTCGAGCAACGACAAAGCCTGGTAAAGGACGTATTCGCGTTAATTCCATTCCACTCGAGATCTATCCTTCTGAATTGGCTCGAATGAAGATGCAAGAACCACTTGTTTTAGCCGGTGAAGATGTCATCAAACAAATAGACATTACTGTTAATATTCGTGGTGGTGGAGTAATCAGCCAAGCAAATGCTGCTCGAACAGCGATTGGTCGTGCCCTTGTCCAATGGACCCAGGACCCTGAACTCCGCAATAAATACATGCATTATGACCGTTCGATTCTAATTGCCGATTCACGTCGAAAGGAAATCAAGAAGACCGGTGGTCCAGGAGCAAGAGCACGTTATCAGAAATCCTATCGATAAAAGCAATTAATAGTTATGAACAAAATTGGTTGTTTGAGACCTTTTTTGTTTCCTTCCTTATTTCATTTATTTTTTCTTTGATCTCCAAAAAAATCCATAGTATGAGAAGAATAAAGGCTTTGAAAAAAAAATGACTAGAAATACAGATTGGTTAAAATATTCAGAAGAATTAATTGCAATCGCCGATATTTTAATTGAAAAACAGAAATATTCTTGGGCATGTTTCACTTTGCAACAAGCTTCGGCTGCGGCACTCAAATCCATCCTGTCGAAAAAGGATGAGTCTACATATGGTGATAATTTAATCAAGCACTTGCGTTTGATAGGCAAGCATGATACTGTGCCAACTGAAGTAAAAGCCGCGTGCCATAATGTAAACAATTTTTTCACCGAAGCACGTGACTTGGAGAGTGTGCAAACAGGCACGCCAATAAATAAATTCACTTTGAAAGATGCTGATAAGGCAAAGAAAGATGCACTTGCAATTATTCGCTATGCCTACCATTTTGCTCACTAATATTTTAATCATTAAGCAATTCATCTACTTTTTTAAAGGAAAAACGACAATGTTTACACGAGGGAAGTCAAAAGAAGCCGAGGCCAGAGCATGAGCCTGAAATCATTTGCAATAGAAGCCATAGAATACGCACAAAAAACCGATGCAGACTATATAGACGTTCGTGTAGAGAATTTGTTTTCGAATCAAACCGGCTTGCGAAATAGTGAGACTTGTGGGGTCAATGCTAACCTCCAAAGGAATGTCGGTATTCGAGTTCTTTACAAGAATTGTTGGGGTTTTGCTGCCAGCTCCTCTCTTAATAAAACATCCATCAAGCAATTAGTAAAGAGCGCTTTTAAAACAGCAAAAAAGGTTGCTGCACAAAATAGTGCCCCACCAATTAAAATAGCTTCTATACCTCGAAAGAAAACAAGTGTTGCCGATAAGTGCAAAAAAGATCCCCAATTCCTCGAACAAAGTGAACGCATTGAGCTTCTAAACACAATCTCTAGTCGTGTTAAAGGAGCACTTCCTGTGCTAAAAATGTTTGATATTAAATTACTCGAGGAACATACTCAGAAGATTTTCATGAACTCAGAAGGTATAGAAATCGAGCAAATATTGATACGCGCAAGTATGTTTCTAGCTTCCATCTTGAGAGGTGCCGGAAATGTCCAGACTTTTCGAACCATGGGTTTCGGTGGTGTTGGCGGACTCGAACAATTTGAAACTTATCAGTTTGATGAGTTCCTTATTGATTATATTAAAACTTTGAGAAACCTCACTCAAGCTAAATTGCTCAAGCCAAAAGAGCAACCCGTTATTTTGAATGAAATGATGAGTTGGAATCTCTGTCACGAATTTTGTCACGCTGTAGAATATGACCTCATCCAGCAAGGCTTATCACCACTTCAAAATAAGATTGGCACGAAAATTGGCTCTGAACTTGTGACAATTATTGATGATGCAAGTTTCAAGGGATTTGGTGAATATTATTTTGATGATGAAGGTGTAAAAGCTTCAGGGACATTGATTATCGAAGATGGTTTATTATTTGACTTTTTACAAAATCGAGAAACTGCCGGAGGATCTAAAGCCATTCCAACAAGCAATGGACGAGCTGAAAGTGCCCTTAACCTCCCGGAGGTACGACAAAGTAACACTTTCTTCGAACCTGGGAATCACTCTTTTGAGGAGCTCTTAGAATCAACAAGAAGTGGGTTGTTTGTTAGTGATACTTTTGGTGCTACAGCTGATATTTCTACCGGGAGTTTTCAATTAGATGCTCAATTTGGTCGAAAAATTGAGCGCGGTGAATTGGGTGATTATGTAGTGGGTTTTTCGATCACAGGTAATTTGTACCACGTTCTTGGGGATGTTGTTGGCATTTCCAAAACTCTGGGAAGTTATCCTTCTTTTTGCGGGAAAAACGGTCAATTAGTTCCGGTAGGGGCAATCTCGCCGAAATTGGCGTTAAAGAGGATCAATGTTATCTCTACAACGAAACAACGTTCACTGCGAAAGATTGATTTTAAGGAGGCGCGAAACAACTCATGATGGCAATTATTGCAGAAGAAGTACTGCGAAGAGCAGAAAAGGAAGCCATAGATGCTGTTGAGGTGTTTGTCCAACGAAAAACCCTGAAGAAAATAGTTATCCTCAAGAAAGAAATCAAACAAACAATCGAGCAAGAGCAATCAGGTGTGGGAATTCGGGCAATTGTAAAAAATAAGCTTAGCTTTGTGAGTTCAAATTCTGCTGAACGGATTAATGAAGTTGTTGAGCTGGCAAAGCAAAATGCACGTGCTTCAAATCAAGTAGTTGACCACTCTTTTGTAAATAAACGATTTATTACGCCTGTCGAAGGCATTCGCGATCCTCGACTAATTGACCTTTCATTAGATGCTGCTTGTGGCTCGATTATTGAAATTCTCGCATCGATGGAGGATAAAACATCAATTAGAAATTTAGAAGGAACGGTTGCTTTTGAAACGGAAGAACGATTAATCTCTAATTCAGAAGGGCTTTGGAAACGCGAAGTAGGCACACGAATGAAGGTTTCACTAGCAACAACAATTGATGAAAATGGTATACCTACCACCGGCACAGCACGATTAATTTCGAGAAAAATAGAAGAAGATTGGCAAGCACTCTTTAATGCTTCTTTGAAGAATGCCTCAGCTCTTTCATCTCGAAGACCCTTGTCTATTGGCCGCCCTCGCGGAATTATTTTGGCTCCTTCTGCTGTGGCAAAAATAATTGCTTATGCTCTACTTCCCTCTTTCTTTAATAGTGGGGGAACAGTCTCATTGGACACTCTCAGAGCTTATCGTTTTAATAAAAACCTACAGCTAATTGATAACCCTACTTATCCCGGAGCACAAAACACTTTCGGATGGGATGATGAAGGCTATCCAAGCAAACCTCGAATTGTTGTCTCAGGGGGGAAATGTCGGAGATTATTAGGTATGAATTTCGCATGTTCTGGCAGTTCGAGCCAAACGTCTTTTCCAGGCAATTGTTATAGAGTAAATTTCATGAATATCGATAATAGAAGTTATATTTATCCCCCTACAATTTCTTCATCAAATTTTGTTGTCCAGGTAAAAAAAGGCTCTCAAAAGGACGTACTTTCTGGGCTCTCAAGTGGGATATACATTAAAGATGTTGCCGGTGCGCAGGATGCAAACTTTTCAACAGGAGACTTTGTCGTAACAGTGACAGAAGGCTTTGAAGTAAAGAATGGCGAAATTGTTAACCCCATTTTTCCCTGCTATCTTTCAGGGAATATTTATACAATCCTTGAAGATCCGATGCTACTTCTTGGGAGAGAATTGAAAGAAGAAGCTATTCCTCTGACACCATTTAATATCATTGTGCCTGATCTTCTCACAACAAAAATAACTGTTTCAATATAAAAAAAGAGAGAAAAAGGAGAAGGCTCTTTATCCTTCTAACTCGAACTAAGCTATCCTTTCTTTTCGGCCTTTTCGGAAGCACCCTTCGTTGTCTTTGTGGGTTTCTTTCGAACGCGTTTAACAACCTTTTTCACACCATCGGGCGTTTTTGTCACCGTTGTGGTGGTTGTTGTCGCTTCGACTTTGGGCTTTTCTTCTTGTTGTAAACCCAAACTCTCAGCTAAATCCTCTTCAATTTTTTCGAGTGCTTCTTCTTCTGTAGCTGGCTCCGCAGGAGTTTCTTCAGTAATTGACTGTTCTAATTCCTCGAGTTCAGCCAGTTCTTCCTCTGATAATTCTTCTTCGGTTTCTGCCTTTAGCTCTTCTGCTTCTCGTTTAGCGATTTCCTCTTGAACTCTCTTCTTTTCTTCTTCGATTTCTTTTTCTCGTTCAAGTTCTTTTACTGCAAGTTCTTTCTTTCTTAGAGCAGCTTCTTTACGTGCTTTGGCATTGATTTTCCGAAGTTTAATTCGCTCTTTTTCTTTTTCTACCAGCCAGTTTTCGTACTCTTTCTTATAATCTTTAAGCTTGTCAATATTTTCTTTGTATTTTGACTTGCGACGTAAATCAACAATGAGCCCTGCTGCTCGAGCTTCTTTGATGGAAAATTTCGCCGCAAGAAGCTCTTCTTTGCTGAATCCTCTGCCTTTTCGAGGCAAATTCGATGAAGGGCTTTCTACAGTTGCCTGTGGTTTCATTTTAAATATCCTCAAATGTTTTTATTTTAGCTAATTCTGCCAAATTTAATGCATTTTATTCTTTCGGTTGTTTTTTAAATTATTCTGTCTCTATATTCTTCTTCATGCTTCCCTTAATGGATAATTCCGCCTTTTTTTCTTCTCCGGAAAGCTCTTCTGGTTGTATCTCCTCTTGAGCGTCTGATGTTTCAGGTTCAAAAATCAGTTTACTTCGAAAAATTGCCAATAGAAGATAGGTGAATGCGATACTTGCTGTTATCCCCAGTCCTACAGAACTCGCTTCAATAAATGCCCAAACACTTTTTGTTGGGTCAGGTATAGCGAATTTCAAGATAAGCGACACAACAAGAGAACCAAAAAGCAATCCAATGACAAGGTAGAGTAAGATGTTGCGGCTTGTCTTTTTTGATTTGATAACCAGGAGCAAAATGAAGGTTAGAATAATCCCCCCACCGGCTCCCGCACTTAGAGCAATGCCTACTCTTACGGTATAGGCTGAGCCAAACAATTGCCAAGTAACTACGAGGAAAATCGCGCACATTAAAAGCAAACTGATCATTAAAATAATGGATAAGAAACGAGACTCAAAGAGAGTCTTTGTTCGGTCTTCTTTTTCGGGCGATGTCATTTCTATTCATCTCGGGAGGGGTTATTTCTATTTTTCCGTACCCGTTTTTAAATTAGCTGTTTTTTTTGAACTGAAAAAACTGACAAAGTTTATTTTCTTTATTGCGTGGCAACATATTGAAGTGGTTTTTCATGAATAAAGAAGGAGAAGATAGTTCAAAAGGTATTGGCATTAAAAAAATTGCTGTAAAAGACAGTCCTGCTTTCGGAAAACGGATAGGAACAAAAGTAGTTCATGCTGGAGAGCAAGTAAATCCATTGACAAAAGGTATTGTTACAAGTATTGATTTCTCAACAACTTTTGCATATGAACGTGCTCAGGATTGGGCGGATGTTTTCTATCATGGAAAACCCGGATATGCTTATTCAAGGCATGGTAATCCTACACGCGAGACCTTTGAAAAGAAAATTGCTCTCCTGGAAAGAGGTGAAGCGGCAATTGGATTTAGCTCAGGGATGGCTGCCATTGCAACCACTTTTGCCACATATTTATGTCCTGGGGACGAAATTGTCGTTACTGATCGGTGCTATCCAGGAACACGGCATCTCTTAAACCAATATTTTAAGAAATGGGGCTTTATCCCGAAGTTTGTTGATGCAAGAGAAATTGAAAATGTGCAAGAAGCAATTTCCAAGAAAACCAAATTGCTTCATATGGAGTGCCCCACAAATCCAACACTATCATTATGCGACATCGAAGCTCTTGGGAAGCTTGCAAAGGATTTTGGCATAAAATTTGTGTTTGACAACACATTTGCCAGTCCAATCAATCAAAATCCATTAGTTTTTGGTGCGGATATTGTTATCCATAGTGTCACAAAATACTTGGGAGGGCATTCTGACGTCTTAGGTGGTGCTGTCATTACTTCTGCTGAAGAGCGTGCGGAAATAATGAATAGTGCAGTTTATTTTGGCGGAGTAATGTCCCCCTTTAGTGCTTGGCTAACAATTCGAGGGATTAAAACATTAGAGTTGCGAATGCAGCGACATAATGAAAACGCACAAGCACTTGCAGAATTTCTAGAGGACCACCCAAAAGTTCGTGAAGTATTTTATCCTGGATTGCCAAGCCACCCTCAACATCAGCTAGCGAAAAAACAGATGCGTGGTTTTGGTGGGATGGTTAGTTTCTGTGTCGGGAAAAGTGATAAAGATGGCGGTGACTTTCTAAATGCGCTCCAAATCATCAAAAGGGCAAGTAGTCTTGGAAGTGTCGAATCGCTTGCCCAAGCCTCAGGGAGCATGATTTACCTCGAGTTCTCGGAAGAGCAAAAAAGAGCTTTGGGTATCAATCCGGGTTTTGTTCGTTTATCTACTGGTATTGAGGATAAAGCTGATTTAATTGAAGACATTGATCAAGCATTAGCGAAAATCTAACCCTTAAACTCTAGGGGCATTTAATCTCTGAATGCGTTTGGCTAGCGTGTGAACTTTTTCCAAGCCATTGGTCGCACTAATTGTTGGAAGGACAATACTACAAAAGGGGTCTCCTCTTTCAAGGATAACCCCTACATGGGTTCGATCGACAATCCACTTGCTTGTAGGGTACTTTTTCACCGGAAAAGGTTTTTCGACGTTTGAAAAGAGAATGCCTTTGACTCCTATCCGATAGTAGCGTGGCGGTTCTTTCACTGAAAGGGTGTCATGAAACGCATCCAAATGAATCTTGACGAGGTTTTGTTTCGTAGCTATTTGAGTGCACTCAAGACTGCCTAAGAAGCGAGGATTTACTTCCATAAAATAACTTTTCGTTCCTTGAATAACGAAATCAACGCCATTGATACCTGTTAATTTCAATTGAAGAAAAAGGCTCTTAATTTTTGTCATAAGATCAACAAAGAATTCTTTTTGCTTTGCCGGCAAATGCATGTCCCACTCAAGAGGGACAATGTTCCCACAATAGGCAAAATCCCCTGGGGCTCCTAATAGCTTATCGCCAATTAATTGTTTATTTAGAGAGAGAATGGCTGTCTTTTCTTTTGAACAAACAACTGTTGCACTTGCGTCTATTCCTTGAATATATTCTTGAAAGAAAAGCGTTTGTTTTTCGAGTTCTTCTCTCGAGTGTAAATAATTTTCTAACTCGCTTTTTGTATCCCACTTCCGAATGCCCGCTCCTCCGCCGCCACCATTAGTTCGTGTGACAATGGGGAAGCGTACTGTTTTCATTATCTCGAGTGCTTCAGAAACTGAGTTTGCCTTCAAT
>Ga0164310_10001910_pt1 | contig 11903 bp, 10 predicted proteins | sample GuaBasSedimGuay1_FD_121795 | JGI IMG/M metagenome (GOLD analysis project Ga0164310, IMG submission 121795) | Subseafloor sediment microbial communities from Guaymas Basin, Gulf of California, Mexico - Guay1, Core 4569-9, 0-3 cm | ecosystem: Environmental > Aquatic > Marine > Hydrothermal vents... | reverse complement strand
TTTCTCAGGACAGTATTTTAAAATCTTACATTTAGGACCAGCGAAGTTAAATACTTCTGGAAGTACTCTTCTGCATTCTTTAAGCATAAGGTTAGCCAAATTTCTTATTTCCCATTGTGCACGAAGACATAATCTTTCTGAGAAGAAGTGTAGAAGCTGGCGTGCGTTCATGGTAACTACTATTTTTGTTTCTGTTGCCTGAGGAAGTAAAAATCTTATATCCTGATTTATCTCCTCTTTAGTTAATTTTTTGTCTTTAGCTAAAATTTCTTTAAGAAGTTTATATTGTTTTCTTAAATAATCTACAGTTTGAAGAAAAACTTTTTTTGCCTCTTTATTTTTCTCTATTAAAGGAGGGGTGATAATTTCAAAATCCTCCAAATCCACATAACGCTGACTTTGTTGAGAATAAGAAGCAATACGGTGTCTGACAAGCTGATGAGTACATACACGAGAGACTCCTTCAATCAGAAATGTGAAACTGACATGTTCTAAAGGCGAAAGGTGTCTTTTCTCTATCAGATGAGCAATAAATCTTTTTATTTTTTCTTTATCTATTTTGCTTTTGTAAATCTTATAGCTACTTTCTTTAGAATAACATTGACGCGCAGCGGAATAAATAATCTTCTCAGCTTTTTTAGGATAGGCAAGAAGTTTTACTTTTATCATTTACTGAATTTTTTGCGATACTGGCAAGCCAATTTATACATCCTTTTAAAAGAAACTTCCACTTCCTGCCAATCACGTGTTTTTAAACCACAGTCAGGATTAATCCAAACATTTTCTTTGCCAAAAATATCAATCGCTTTATCTAAAATCTTTTTTGCTTCCTTTAAATTAAGAGGAATTTTTGAGTGAATATCCCAGATACCCGGACCAATGCCTCTTTTAAGATTTATCTTTCTGAAGGCATCTAAAATTTTACCTTTATCTCTTGCCGCCTCAATACTGATAACATCAAAATTCATCTTTTTAATCCAAGAAATTATATCTTCAAATTCCGAATAACACATATGTGTATGAATCTGAATGTGAAAGGGAAGTTGAGTGGTTAAGTTAAAAGCAGAAATTGTCCATTTAAAGTAATCGTTTCTTTTTTTCTTTTTGAGAGGAGAAAATTCCTTTATTGCTGGCTCATCTATCTGAATAATTTTTATACCCTTTTTTACCAAATCTTTTGCTTCTTTGTTTAAAGCGGTAGCTAAATCTTTAGCAAGTTGAGAAAAAGAAAAATCAGTAATATTATAACTCCAGGCGATTATTGTAACTGGACCGGTAAGAATTCCTTTTACCGGCTTGGAAGCGAGAGTCTGAGCAAAAATAATTTCTTTAGTAAAAAATTTCTTTCGTCTTATTTTTTTATAAATTATAGGAGGTCTGTATACTCTTGTCCCATAAGAGATTATCCAGCCTCTTTTTGTAGTAAGAAATCCTTCCAAATTTTTGGCAAAATACTCTACCATATCTGTGCGTTCAAATTCCCCATGAACAAAAACATCCAATCCAGCTTTTTCTTCAAAATCTATAAGATTTTTTATTTTCTCTTTTATATAATTTTCGTATTCCTCTTTACTTATCTTTTGATTATAAAACTGATTTCTTTTTTTTCTTAATTCTTTATCCTGAGGGAAACTTCCAATAGCGGTTATGGGAAATAAAGGTAAATTCAACTCTTTTTGTTGAACTCTTTTTCTTATCTTAAACTCTTTTTCTGAAAAAGATTTTACCTTAAAAAAATAAAATCTTCTCCTTTTTAGTGTTTTTAAACTGCACCATTTTTCTGCCTCTTCTTTTTTCTCTTCTTTATAATCTTTTATGAGTTTTAACTCATATAATCTTTCCTTAGCAAAACTTAATCTTTCTTTTATAGACTCAGGAAATTCTTCCTTTTCTACACTAAAAGGAAGATGATACAAAGGACAGCTGTTGGAGATAATAATATTTTCTTCCTTTAGATGAGTATATCTTTTTATCTTTTCTATCAACTTTACCTTTTCCAAAATATTTGAACGACGCACACCTCTTCCATCAACCACTCCACAGATTAATTTTTTCTCTTGAGGAAAGCCTATCTTTTTAAGTTTTTCTAAATTCTCTTCATTTGATATAAAGTCTAATCCTATTGCAGAGAAATCAAGTTTATAAAGCTCTTTTAAGAAATCAACACTTTCATAGTAAGTAACAAGATTAATTTTTGGGATATTATTTTTTAAAAGACATTTATATCCAGAAATTACCATCTTTTTTTCTCTGCTTGTTAAGTCTAAAACTAAAGCTGGTTCTTCAAGATGGATGACTTCTGCTTTAGGTTTTAATAATTTAAATAACTCCTTGTAAGCTTCTATAAGAGAAAAGAATAAATTCTTATCTTCCTCTTTTTCACTTAATTTAAAAAATGTATAGGGACCGAATAAAAAAACGATTTTACTAAAAGAGGAAAATTTATCAAGATAGTAAAAAAGCTTTCTCCATCCTAATTTAAATTTTGTATTTTTTTTAAGTTGAGGAACAAGATAGTGATAATTGGTATTGAAAAATTTTTTTAATTTTAAAGCTTTTTTTCCACGTGCGTAATTATAATAATCCTTAAGATTTCTGAAGCGATAGACAGAAAAAATTAATGCTGTGTCAAATATGTTATCATAATAGGTAAATTCTGCTAAAGGAAAATAATCTATAAGGGATTTATATAAAGAAAGTCTTTCTTCTTCTAATTTATCCAGTTCCTTTCTTAACTGATCTTCTTCAATCTCCTCTCTCCAAAACTTTTCTATAAGGATTTTGAATTCTTTATTTTCTCCTAAGCGAGGAAATCCATAAGCATAAGTTTGCATTTGATTGATTATTTAGAAAGTTCTAATTTAACCTTGAGTTTTAACAAAAATTCATACCCTCCAAATAATATAGCAGTATATAAAATTGCAGAAATTAATGTATTACGAAAAAAAGGTAAAGCTGCTATGTAACACTGTATTAGACCTTGCCAGTTTTGAGGATACCAGCCCATAAGCCATACACCGAAATTGGTGATTAAAAAGAAAAGAATTGAAGAAACAAAAGAGAAAAGAAGAGATTTTGAAAAAGAATAGTTTTTTTCCAAAAGAACTCCCAGAAAATAAATGAATACAATTGTTATCCAACAAAATAAAGATACATCAGAAACTCCTAAGATTAGATCAGAGATTATATAAATAGATAAAGGAATAAGAAAAGAAAATCTTTTTTTGAAATACATCCCACTGAATAAAGATACAGCAATCAAAGGGGTAAAATTAGGAGGATGAGGAATGACTCTTGTTATGATAGTAAAAATAATCAACAATAATATTGCAAGCATGGAATTAATATTTTACTGAGTTTTCCTTCTTTGTCAAATTAAGTTTTTTATTTTTTCGTGAATAATTGAATTTGCTGTGATGTAACCTGTGGTTTTATAAGTAGGATATTTTCCATTTAAGTCAGTAAATTTACCTCCTGCTTCCTCAATCAAACAGACTCCGGCGGCAAAATCCCAAGGTTTATCATTATACTCAACTGCCGCATCCAATTTACCTTCAGCAATATAGCTTAATGTGCGTGCAGAAGAACCAAACATTCTTATATTAAAAACGCTACGAGAGAGTTTGTCTAAGTCTTTTAGCATCCTTGAGGGAGCATAGCGAATACTGGAATCAAAAGAAATAGAACACTCCTTTAAGTTTTCTCTTAAAGACACAGAAATTCTTTTTCCATTTTTATAAGCTCCATTGTCTTTCTCTCCTACATAAAGTTCATCCTCATAAGGTATGTAAATCACTCCCAAAACAAATTTGCCTTTATATAATAGTCCAATAGATACTCCAAAAATATTAATATTTCTTATATAATTATGTGTACCATCTAAGGGATCAATAATCCAAAGGTATTCCTTTTCAAGATTTTCTTTTGTTTTTTCTTCTCCTAAGATTCCATGAGAAGAAAAATGAATTTTAATTTTCTCTACAATTATTTCCTCTGCTTTCTTATCAATCTCAGTAAATAAATTTCTATCTCCTTTAGAATATACCTTATTCACCTTTCCAAAATTATCCAGCAGAAACTTTCCTGCCTCTTTGGCTGCTTCAATCGCTAAATTAATCATTTTATCTTTCCTACAGGCATAAGATAAAGAGGCTCTTCTTTTATCTTTAGTATTCTTTTTACCTCCTCATCATCAAATGCACCAATAGCTACTGTTCCTAATCCCAAATTAGTAGCTGCCAGATATATATTTTGCCCCATATGTCCTACTTCTATAAATACATAACGTAGTCCTCTTTCTCCATAATGAGAAGTAGTCTTTTTAAAAGAGGCAGAAATTATCATTATTAAGGGAGCAGAAGCTATAAATAATTGATGGAAAGAAGCTCTTGCCAATTCTTTAATTATATCCGCATCAGAAAATTTAATTAAAGAGTGATCCTGCTCATAATGATAAATTCCTTTTTCTAAACCCTTAACATTATTTATCACTATGTAGAGAGATAAAGGAAATAAAGCTCCTGCAGAGGGAATTGTACGAAAACTTTCACTTTTTCCATAAGCAGCCCAACTAAGATAAGATAACTCTTCTTTACTTAAAGACTCTTCTTTATAATTCCGATACGATTTTCTTTCTTTTAAAAGTCTTATTAAACTATCTTCTTCTATTGATGGTAAAAAAAATTTCTCTTTCAAAGTTAAGTATTTTACGCGAGGGGAGATGTGCTTATTTTTTCAAACTCTAAAGCTATCTTCCATCCCTGATCAGTCTCTTCTACTCTCACTACTTTTCCTCTTATAAAATAAGGTCCTATCTCTTTTATAAAGAAAGGTAAATTCATAGGAATTAAGGTCAATTTTCCTGTAACTATTCTTCCCACCTCAAGAGGTTGAGAAGATATAATTTTTGCCCCTCCCGCACTGATATCAATTACCTTTATTCCTTCCTTAAGTTCAGAAAGGATCAAATCCGTCTTTTCTTCTCCTTTTAAATACCAGCGATTAAATTTTCTTTTTTCCTCCATCTATCCTCCTTTTATAGCAAGAGTGTAATATTATATCACTACTTTTAATAAAAGCAACAAAAAATCCCCTCCCTTTCTTCTTAAAATTTAAGAAAGGGAGGGGCAAAAATTAATATTCAGGATATGGAGGTTGTTGAGGCTGTTTCTCTTCCTTTTCTGGTTTTTCAGCTACTACACACTCAGTGGTGACAAGTAAAGATGCAATGGAAGCAGCATTTTGAAGTGCAGTGCGAGCAACCTTTGTAGGATCAATTATTCCTGCAGAGAACATATCACAAACTTTATTTCTTTCTGCATCAAATCCTATATTTGTCTTTTCTTTTTTCAATTTCTCTACAATTACTGAACCTTCAAATCCTGCATTAGAAACAAGTTGTCTTAAAGGTTCCTCTAACGCTCTTTTTACAATATTTACTCCAATTTGTTCATCTCCTTCTAATTTCAGTTTTTCCAAAGCAGGAATGCAACGCAAAAGTCCTATTTCGCCTCCAGGAATAATTCCTTCCTCAACTGCAGCACGAGTTGCATGTAAAGCATCCTCAACTCTTGCTTTTTTCTCTTTCATCTCTGTTTCGGTGGCAGCTCCTACATTTATTACTGCTACTCCTCCGGCTAACTTTGCTAGTCTCTCCTGTAACTTTTCCCGATCATAATCGGAATCAGTTTCTTCAATTTGCTTTTTAATCTGATTAATTCTTCCCTGAATTGCACCTGTTTCCCCTGCTCCCTCAACTATAGTTGTATTTTCTTTATCTACCCTTACTCTTTTTGCTCTTCCTAAATCTTCTAATTCAACACTTTCTAATTTTATTCCTAAATCTTCTGTAATTGCTCTTCCTCCAGTCAAAATTGCAATATCTTCAAGCATTGCTTTACGTCTATCACCGTAACCCGGAGCTTTAACTGCACAACAGGATAAAGTTCCTCTAATTCTATTTACCACCAGAGTCGCCAAAGCTTCACCTTCTACTTCTTCAGCAATAATCAAAAGAGGTTTTCCTGTACGAGCAATCTTTTCCAAAAGAGGTAAAAGGTCCTTTACATTAGAGATTTTTTTCTCATAAATTAAAATATAAGGATCTTCTAACACACATTCCATCTTTTCTGTATCGGTAATAAAGTAAGGAGATAGATACCCCTGATCAAATTGCATTCCCTCAACAACATCTAAGGTTGTTGCTAATGATTTTGCTTCCTCAACGGTGATCACTCCATCTTTTCCTACCTTTTCCATTGCATCAGCAATTAAATTACCAATTTTTTCATCACCATTAGCAGCGATTGTTGCTACCTGAGCTATTTCTTTTTTATCTTTTACTTCTTGAGAAATTTTTTTCAACTCCTCAACCGCTACCTCAACTGCTTTATCAATTCCTCTTTTTAAAGCCATAGGATTGGCTCCTGCAGCTACATTTTTAAGTCCTTCGCGAAAAATACATTCAGCTAAAATTGTTGCTGTAGTAGTGCCATCTCCAGCAGTATCAGAGGTTTTTTCAGCTACTTCTTTAACCAATTGAGCTCCAATATTCTCATAAGGCTCCTCCAATTCTATTTCTTTTGCTACAGTAACCCCATCTTTGGTAATTGTAGGAGAGCCAAATTTTTTCTCAATTACCACATTTCTTCCCTTAGGACCTAAGGTTACTTTTACTGATTTTGCCAAAATCTCTACACCTTTTAATACTGCACGGCGTGCTTCTTCATTAAAAATTAATTGCTTAGCCATTTTCACCTCCTTTTATTCTATTACTGCTAAAACATCTTCTTCTCTCATAATAAGATACTCTTCACCATCAATAGTGATTTCTGTTCCTGAATATTTTCCATATAATACCCTATCTCCTACCTTAAGTGTTAAGGGAATTGTTTTTCCGTCTTCTGTTTTTCTTCCCTCGCCCACAGCAATAATTTCTCCTTCCTGAGGCTTTTCTTTTGCTGTATCAGGAAGGACAATTCCTCCTTTTGTTTTTTCCTTTTCCTCAGATGGTTTGATTAACACTCTGTCTCCTAAAGGTTTAATCTTCATCTTCCACCTCCTTTTTAATTAGCAGTTAAGTATTAAGAGTGCTAATTATTTTATTTAAAAGATCTTGCTTGTCAAGAGATTTTTTGCCTCTTTAAGTTTTTCAAAATCAGTAAGTTACAAATATTCAATCTTTCTCCTCTTTCCTAAAATGATTAGCCCTTCCAAGATTAAGTGAGGAAAATACAAAAAGGGGAAATTTAATCTTTTCAAAACAAAAGTTGCTTCCCCTCCTGTGATGATGATTTTTTCTTTTTTATCTAAACAGAATCTTTTTTTATATTTTTTCACCCAACTATTTATTAAAATACTTATTCCTTCAATAATTCCTTTATTTACACTTTGTGAAGTATTTTTAGGAATAAAAGATAATTTCTTTTCTTTGCGAATATTTTCTGGTAAAAGAGCACAATTTAAAGAAAGAGTTTTGAAACACAAACCTATACCAGGAAATATTATTCCTCCTAAATACTCTCCTTTTTTTGACAAAAAATCAAAAGTAATTGCTGTACCGAAATCAATTACTAATCTTGCCAAAGGACTTTTTTTTCTTGCTGAGAATGCTGAAAGCAGACGATCCTGTCCAATTTGTTTCTTATTGTAAAAACAGCGAATAGGAATTTTAATATCTTCTCCCACAACAATAATCTTTTTCTTTTTTACTCTTCTAAAAAGTGAAGTAACATAAGGAACTACTGAACAGACTATAACTGTTTTATGAGAAGGAAAATTTTTTAAGAAGTTGTCCAATTTTTTAAAAGTAATTTCTTGAGTAGGTAATTTAATAATCTCTATTAGTTTCCCTTTTTCTTCTATCCCGCAGTTAAGAGAAGTATTGCCTACATCAAAAACAATCATTTGTTATTTTCTAAAGCTTGTTTTAACTCTTTTATTTTATCTCTAATCTGAGCTGCCTTCTCAAATTGCAAATTCTTTGCAGCTATCATCATCTCTTTTTCTAAATAACCGATAGCTTCAATAATATCCAATTCTTTCTCTTTTATATCTAAGCGCTTGTATAATTCTTTTTCTTCTTTTAAATAGGTTTCTATTCCTTCACGAATTGCTTTTTTTACTGTTTGAGGAGTAATATTATGTTTGCGATTATACTCAAGCTGTATTCTCCTTCGACGATTACTTTCCTCAATAGCTTTTTTCATTGATTTGGTAATATTGTCTGCATACATTATCACTTTTGCATTAACATTTCTTGCGCAACGTCCGGCAATCTGAATTAAACTTGTAGTTGATCTTAAAAAACCTTCTTTGTCTGCATCAAGAATAATTACCAAAGATACCTCAGGTAAATCTAATCCTTCACGTAAAAGATTTACTCCTACAAGGCAGTCAAATTTTTTAAGTCTTAAATCTTTAAGAATTTTTGCACGTTCAATAGTCTCTATTTCTGAATGAAGATAAGTAACCTTAATTCTTTTTTCTTTAAGAAAAGAAGCTAATTCTTCAGCCATACGTTTGGTTAAAGTAGTAATAAGCACACGTTCCTTTTTCTCTACCCTTTTTCTAATCTCTCTTAAAATATCAATTATCTGATTAGTTGTAGGACGCACCTCAATTTCAGGATCTACTAATCCTGTAGGTCTAATTATCTGTTCTACTACCTCACCACCTGATAAATTTATTTCAAACTCTGAAGGAGTTGCAGAGACAAAAATAACCTGTTTAACCAAGGACATAAATTCATCAAATTTTAAAGGTCGGTTATCTAAGCAAGAAGGAAGACGAAATCCATATTCAATAAGGGTTTCTTTTCTCGATTTATCTCCCTCATACATTCCTCGCAATTGTGGTATGGTAACATGAGACTCATCAATTATAGTTAAAAAATCATCAGGAAAATAATCTATAAGACAGTATGGACGAGAACCGGGAGGTCTTCCGCTTAAATGACGAGAATAATTCTCAATTCCATGACAATATCCACATTCTCTGAGCATCTCCATATCATAAAGAGTTCGTGTACGTAATCTTTCTGCTTCTACAATCTTTCCTAATTTTTTAAAATAATTTATTCTATCCTCAAGTTCCCATTCAATAGTTTTTAAAGCTCTTTCTATCTTATCCATGGAGATAATAAAGTGTTTTGCTGGATATATCCCTACCTTTTCCAATTCAGATATCTTCTCTCCTGTTAAAGGGTCAAATTCATAGATTTTCTCTATTTCATCAGCAAAAAATTCAATCTTTATAGCTTTCTCTCGATAAGTAGGAAATATATCTAATGTATCACCTTTTACCCGAAAAGAACCTCTTTTAAAATCAAAATCATTTCTTTCATATTGTAAAGTCACCAGTCTCCTCAATACCGCTTCTAAAGATGTAGTCTGACCTTTTTCAAGATAAAGTATTAATTCTTGATAATCTTCAGGAGAACCTAAATTGTAAATACAAGAAACTGAAGCAACAACGATTACATCACGCCGAGAAACCAGACTACTTGTAGTGGAAAGTCTTAATCTATCCAATCTTTCATTAATTGATGCTTCCTTTTCGATATAAGTATCTGTTTGAGGAATATAACTTTCTGGTTGATAATAATCATAATAACTGACAAAATATTCAACACTGTTGTAAGGGAAAAATTCTTTGAATTCTGCATAAAGTTGACTGGCTAAGGTTTTGTTATGAGAAATTACCAAAGTAGGTTTATTTATTTTTTCTATCACACAGGCTAAAGTAAATGTTTTACCACTTCCTGTTACTCCTAAAAGAGTCTGAAATCTTTTTCCTTCCTTAAGTCCTTTAACTAATTTTTCTATTGCTTGGGGCTGGTCTCCGGTAGGTTTAAATTTACTTACCAGTTTAAATTTATTCATCAACTTCTAATGAAAAATCTACTGCTTTAGGAGAATGAGTAATACTTCCTACAGCAATAAAATCAACTCCAGTTTGAGCAATTTTTTCCACATTCTCAAGAGTTACACCTCCAGAGACCTCTAATTTGATTTGAGGGAAAAATCTGTTGCGAAAATCTACTGCTTTTATTATCTGGGGAAGGGTAAAATTATCCAAAAGGATTATATCCGGTTTATGTTTGATAATTTTTTTAAATTGATATAAGTTTTCTACCTCAACTTCAATCTCAAAAGAGGTTGTTTTTCTTATAACATCAAACAATTTCGCAACCTCTTTCTCTTTAATCTTTTTATTTTTTATTATTTCTGCTGCACGCAGATGATTATCTTTTATAAGAATTCCGTCCCACAATCCCTGACGATGATTAATTCCTCCTCCAACTCTTACTGCATATTTTTCTAAAACTCTTAATAAAGGAGTAGTTTTTCGTGTATCTCTAATTTTAGCAGAAGTGTTTTTTATCTTTTCTACAAAAAGGGAGGTATAAGTAGCTACTCCTGAAAGTAAGGAAAGAAAATTAAGAGCAGTTCTTTCTGCATTTAATATACTTAAAGCTTTCCCTTTTATCCTGGCTATTTCATCTCCTTTTTTAATTCTATCTCCATCTTTTTTTAACTTTTTAAAATTTAAAGAAGGATCAAGCGATTTAAAAACTTCCTCAGCCAATTCCATTCCACAAAGAATTCCTTTTTCATTGGAGAAGATAACTGCTTCCACTTTCCTGTCAGGTTCAACACAAAAAAAACTGGTTATATCCCCTTTTCCTATATCTTCTTCTAATGCTTTTTTAACAATTTTTTTTATTAAATTTGAGAAAGATTCTGTCTCCATACCTTTAATTGATTTATTTTTTCTTTATAATCTTTTAATCTTTCTTTATGCTGCTCTATTACCTCTAAAGATGCTTTTTTAAGAAACTCTATGTTTTTGAGTCTTTCCTCTATAGTAGGAATTTGTCTTTCTAAACCAGCAATTTTTTTATCCAAAATTTGAATTATTTTTTCCTTATCTATCTTTTTCATTATGAATTCTACAGAAAAATTCTTGGTTCTTAAAAGTATTTTTTCCAATTTGTTCTCAAAATAACAATTCCCTAAATTAGCCAGTCTTTTTATCCATTTAATATTTTCTTTGAAAAAATCCAATTTTTTCTGAGATGCTTTTATCCGGCAATCTATTTTTAAAGGAGCTAAATTCAGAAGAAGTTTGAAATTTCTTATTTCTTTTATCAACTCAATAATTTCCTCCATCATCTCTTTCTCTTCTTCAGAAAAATCAATCTTTTTCTTTTTCGGCCATGAAGAGATAATTATTGCTTCTTCTAACTTAAGAAATCCTTTTAAGCGCTGGAATATTTCCTCAGTAATAAAAGGTATTAAAGGATGTAAAAGTTTTAAAGTATTGATAAGCACAAAAAGTAAAACTTTTAATGAGGAAAGATTAAAATTATCCTTAGTTATCTCTAAATACCAGTCACAGAAAGAGTGCCAGAAAAATTCATAAAGTTTTTTTGCTGCCTCCTGAAAGCGATAATTCTCATAAAAAGTAGTTACTTCCTCAATCGTTTGATTAAGAAGTGTGATAATCCATTTATCAGGAATAGTTAAAGAATCTTCTAAATCTAAATTATCAATCTTGATACCATTTTCTTCTTTTTTCATCAAAATAAATCGTGTGGCATTCCAGATTTTATTAGTAAAATTTCTTCCTACTAAAAATTTCTCCTCAGATATATACACATCACTTCCTCCAGAGCAAAGTAAAGCTAAGGAAAATCTTAAACTATCAGCACCAAATTTATCAATAATCTCTAAAGGATCAATAATATTTCCTAAGGATTTTGACATTTTCCTTCCCTTCTCATCTCTTACTGTTCCATGAATAATTACATCATAAAAAGGAACTTTACCTGTAAATTCTAAACCCGCCATGATCATCCTTGCTACCCAGAAAAATAAAATCTCACTTGCAGTCACCAAAAC
>Ga0164310_10001909_pt1 | contig 11904 bp, 12 predicted proteins | sample GuaBasSedimGuay1_FD_121795 | JGI IMG/M metagenome (GOLD analysis project Ga0164310, IMG submission 121795) | Subseafloor sediment microbial communities from Guaymas Basin, Gulf of California, Mexico - Guay1, Core 4569-9, 0-3 cm | ecosystem: Environmental > Aquatic > Marine > Hydrothermal vents... | reverse complement strand
CTTTTTATCTCAGACGCAGAGTTGGGATACCGGCTGAATCCCTCGTTCGAAGGCTCATTTGGGGGCAGATACGAGGAGGTTTCTCTAAAAATAAATGAGAGGGGCTTGAGAGACGATCCTCACGAGTACAAGAAGCCAGAAGACACAATTAGAATTTTAGCATTAGGCGATTCCGTGACAATGGGGGCGGGAGTGCCATTTGCTGAGGTTTACCTAAATAAATTAGAAGACCATTATAATAAAGAAGGCAAGGAAATAGAAATAATAAACGCTGGAGTTAATGGTTACGAACTAACTCAAATTTATTCTTACTATAAAAATGAGGTGTACAAGTACGACCCGGATATAGTCTTAATGTCCATAGTTTTAAACGACATTTTTGAGCCAAACACAACGCAGTTAGAATATTTTGTAGATAACTATAACTACATCGCAAAACCAGACGAAGGCTTAGAGCTTTTTGTAAAAAAGGCATGCTACACCTGCGTCTTTACATATAGCCTCTTCCTAAACTACAACGACGTTTACATAGAAGAAGTCATAAATGCATGGCAAGATAAAGAGAAGTTCAGATCCTACAAAGAAAAAGTTATCGAGTTAAACCAGAACCTTTCAAGCTCCGACAAAAAACTGATATTAGTAATATTCCCATACACTCCCCAATTTGAAAACTATCTGAATAGTTCAAGAGACCCACAGGAGAAAATAAAGTCTATGGCTCTAGAACAAGATATAGCTGTGATAGACCTATTGCCACATCTTGACAAACCAGGTTATCACTCGGAATATATCCCCCAAGATACGGTCCATTTAAACATCGCTGGCAATTCCCATGTGGAAAAGATTCTCTATGAGGAGTTAAATAAATTGGGGGTCTTGTCATGACTAGACAGGTTTCTTTGGAAATCATCCAAAGAATTTTAAAGCCTGTTAAATAACTTAAAAAATGAAGGTCTTATTTAATACCCAGCCTGCAGCATTTCAAAGCCAAATATTTGGGGGTGCAGAAATTCAACTTTTGAAAACTAAAGAATACCTGGAGAAGTTAGGAGTTAAAGTAAAGTTTTTCGATTTATACAATGACAAGGTTGAGGACTTTGACATTTTACATAATTTTGGAATGAGCCGTGACACAAACTTTCTTTGCAATGTGGCAAAAAAGATGAACACAAAAATAGCTCTCTCCTCTATCTATTGGCCCCCAACAGATTTAATCTTTTCAGACGAAAAGGTGAAAGGTGCTGGAAAGATAGTTTTTGAAAGAATGTCTTTATTAGAAACCGAGCTGAATCCATTCTCAAAGGTTTATCCCTATAAAAATTTTTTAAAGATAGCAGATGTAATTCTACCCAACTCTGAGACCGAAAAAGATGTTCTGGTAAAGAGATTCAAGACAGATCCAAATAAAATTCTTCCAGTTCCAAACGGAGTAGATAAAAAATATCTTCAGGCAAAACCAGACCTGTTTTTTAAGAATTTTAAAACCAGAGACTTTGTGCTTTATGTGGGTCGGATAGATCCTAGAAAGAATCTTCTCAAATTGGTCAGGGCGATGAGATCTCTAAGCATACCCCTAGTCATACTCGGAAATCCAGCACCATCCCAGGTTGATTATCTAAAACAATGCAAAAAGGAAGCCCACGGATCTAAAATCAGTTTCATTAAGGGCCTGCCTAAGGACGACCCCCTACTAATCTCAGCATATGCTGCTGCAAAAACGCTCGTGCTTCCAAGTTGGTACGAAACTCCCGGACTAGTAGCATTAGAGGCGGGATTGGCTGGATGTAACATCGCAATAACCAGCAAAGGGAGCACCAAAGATTACTTTGGAGATCTCGCAGAATATTGTAATCCGACTAAAATCTCCTCTATAAAAAACTCAGTCCTACAAGCACATCGCAAGAAGAATGGCCAAGACCTAAGAAACCACATACTTAACAATTTTACATGGGAGGCCGTCGCAGAAAAGACGCTCTCAGCTTACAAGAAAATTTACTCAAAAAAGTAGTTATTTCTTCACACCTAATGCTATAAGTTCGTAAGGTTTCACAAGCCCCAAAAGTTTCTCAAGTCTAAATCTCACCCTTGGAAGGAAAAGAAAAATACCGCCCAATATTTTGCTGAAGCCAACGCCATTCATTATCACAACGTCCTGGAAACCATAGTCTCTAAGTAACCTATAAAGAGATTCTCGGGGGTAAGGTCTTTTGTGAGTATAATCTATAAAGAATTTTTTAAATGAAAAGTTAGGCACTGCAATCACGACCAATCCCTCTTTTTTTAAGACTCTCCTTATTTCGCGCATAAATCTGACAGGATCCTCCAAATGCTCGAGCACATGAAGCGAGATCACAGCATCAAATGAGCCATCCGGATGAGGTATTTTTTTGGTTACATCTGCCTGCTTAACTTTAAATCCTTCCTTTTTAAGAACATCAACTTTCTCTTTCAGGATGTCTACACCATGGATTTCAGCACTAAAGGGATTCAGCCTCATAAATTCCCCATTACCACAACCCGCGTCTAATACAGTTTTACACCCTTTAAGAAAAGACCATTTGTGCATAAGAAACTCATTATGGTGCTCGAGGGATCTCGCTTTTACACCAGCCCTAAACGGGATGAGATCTCTAATCTTATAAATTAACTTCTTTCTGTGAAACTCCTGATCACTGTATACATTCTCTTTGTTTCCGGCCATAGCGGATAAAAATCCACCCTCTTTATAAAACTATTGAGCCGAGAAGAGATAACTTTTTAACTGGACAATACCAGCTAAAAAAATGAAACTAGCAATAGTATTAGGAACAAGACCTGAAATAGTGAAAATGTCTCCAATTCTTAGAGAATGCTCAAAGAAAGGAGTATCTGCTTTTATTCTCCACACCGGACAGCACTACACAAAAGAATTAGATGAGCAAATATTCTCCGATCTTGATCTCCAAAAACCAAAATACAACCTAGACGTTGGAGGAAAGCCCTATCGCCTCCAGGTAGGATGGATGACTAAAGAGATTTCTAAGATTTTAATGCTGGAAAAACCAGACGCAGTTATAGTCCAAGGAGACACAATATCAGTTTTGGCAGGAGCATTAGCAGCGAACAAGCTGGGCATCCCCCTAGCACACCACGAAGCAGGTTTGAGAAGTCACGATATAAAGATGATTGAAGAAACAAATAGAATTATAGTTGACAATATCTCAGATTTTCTCTTCACCCCCACGCCGGACGCATTGAAGAATCTCCATCAAGAGGGGATACCTCCAGAGAAAATTTCATTCACAGGAAATACAATTGTAGATGCAGTTCTCCAAAACTTAAAAATTTCAGAGCAAAAAACAAACCCTCTGGAAAAGTTTAATTTAAGACCAAAAGAATATTTCTTGGCCACATCACATAGGGCTGAAAATGTCGACTACCCAAATATACTCAAGGGAATTCTGAACGGTCTTTTCTTGGTTGGAAAACATTTCAATCTTCCAGTACTCTTCGTGATGCATCCAAGGACAAAGTTAAGACTCTCTGAATTAGGGCATGAGATGCCAAAAGAAGTGGTCCCCGTGGAATCCCTGGGCTTTTTAGAGTTTTTACAATTGGAAAAAAATGCCAAGGCAGTTATAACAGACTCTGGAGGCTTACAGGAGGAATGTTTTATCTTAGGAACTCCCTGCGTCACCATAAGAGACTCAACAGAAAGACCTGAGACAATCGAATATGGGGCAAACATGCTCGCAGGCACATCTGAAGAAAAGATTTTAGAGTCAACAAAGAAGATGGTCGCAAAGGACATATCTAACATTAAGCATGGAAATCCCTTCGGAGATGGCAATGCAGCAGAAAGAATAATTAGCACATTAATAAGATGTTTACAAGACAAATAACTCAGGAAAATGGCAAGAGTCTTTCATTTATTAAAGAGAAGAACTAAAGAGTTAATCATATTATTAGATTATGTCCTTTGGTTCTTGTTCGACCCGTGCAAGTATGGGCGGATAAATAAGAATGAAATTAAGAAAGTTCTTATAATCCATCTTGGCGCGATAGGCGAGTTATTGATGACCACTCCGATCATAAAATCCTTAAAAAATGATTTGGGCTCAGAGGTTCATTTTATGACAAGAAAAGGAATGGAGAAAGTATTTTTACACAATCCGTCTCTCAGGAAAGTCATCACCCATTCCGAAAGTTTTAAAGAAAACCTTGAAATGGTAAAAAGAGAAGGGTATGATTTGGCGATAATCTTGTGGCCCGGGTCTCTAAATATCTCTCTAATGTGCCTATTGGCTGGAATCAAGTACCGAGTTGGATGCTTTAAGATGGTGCAGGAAGGCCCAGCATTCTTTTACACAAAGAGATGGTTTCCATTGAAGAAACAACACGCAATACAATCAAATTTAGATATGATACGGCTCTTGGGCCTTGAAAATAAAAAGCCCAGGGTAGAGTTTTATTTCTCTGAGAAAGATAGAAAATCAGCCAACCAATTCCTAAAAAAGAACAAATTAAAGAAATTTGCAATAGTTCACCCCGGTTTCGGAGGCGCAGAAAAGAATAAGTCCTATTCAAGATCCTGGCCCGAGTGGGCCTATGCAGACATTTGTGATAATCTAATCTCTCAGCACGGCATGAGCGTGGTTTTGACAGGAATTCAGAAGGAAAAAGAATTAGCTAAAAAGATAGTTGCGGCATCGAATCACAAAAATAAGATTATTTCGGCAGCCGGTTTTTTCTCGCTGCAAGAGTTAGGAGCATTAGTCTCAAAAGCAGATTTACTAGTTGCTCCGGATACTTCTGTAGTGCACATAGCTTCGACTTTTGATACAAAAATATTGGATCTAATTGGAGATGAGAGTTCCTACCTGTGGCATCCTTGGACTCACAGAAAGAACTATCAAACCGTCAGACATCCCTACTTCCTAGGGGGCACACTCGGAGAGGGCGATTACAAGAAGAAGCTAAATGAAATAAAAAAGGCAATAATGGCACTAGTGGACTGAACTTACCAACACATGTATTTATAAAATGCCAAAATTTACTGTTATCATGAAGATCTTAGAGGTTTGTCATTTCACAACAGGAGCTTGCGGAGTTTGGGCCAGGGCTAGAGAAGAGGCAATAAGGTTAGTTGAATGTGGCCACGAGGTTAAGATATTTTCCTCAAATTTTGTAAAAGGTACGGGGGAAATTGCACCAAGAGAAGAGACGATTGGTAAAATCAAAATAACCCGATTCCCGGCACGTAAGCTTGGTGGAGAAAGCTTCATGAACTGGGATTTTGAAAGAGAGGCCCTTGCCTATAAACCAGATGTAATAGTGGCCCACAATTACAGGCAGATTCCCACAACGAAAGCTCTTAAGATAGCTCGCAAGCTTAGGGCGTCCGGAAGAGAATGCAAAGTCCTTCTAGTAACTCATGCCCCCTTTGTAGAGGGAAACATCACAAGATCAAATCTCGCGAAACTAGCTGTAACCGCCTACGACAAACTGATAGGTCCTGCAACAATAAACAAGTTCGACAAGATATTGACTATCTCAAAATGGGAGATTCCTTATTTGCTGAAGCTCGGAGCAAAAAAATCTAAAATAAAGTACATTCCTAATGGAATACCTGAAGAGTTTTTCAAGCAAAAGAAAGGCCATACAGAAAACAAGATTTTATTTTTAGGCAGAATCTCTCCAAAGAAGAAGCTGGACACCCTGATTGAGGCCGCTCAATTTATCGAAGAAAGAGATGTAAAAATAGAGATCGTTGGCCCCCCAGAGCCAGAATACTCAAGGTACTTGAAAGGGCTTGTAAGAAAATTTAAGGTCCAAGATAAAATAAATTTCCTCCCACCGATTTATGAATTAAAAGAGAAAATAAAGAAATTAGATTCTGCAAAAATGTATGTGCTACCCTCGAGAGTTGAAGGGATGCCCCAATCGCTGATAGAAGCTATGGCAAGAGAGAAAATTGTCATAGGAAGCGACAGTATCGCAATAAGAGACCTGATAAGGGATAATCATAACGGATATCTCTTTGAGTTCAACAATCCAAGAGATCTCGCAAGGAAGATAAACTTAGCATTAAAGGGAAACAAGGAAATCGCGAAAAACGCCAAAAAAAGCGTAGAAGACTTCTCCTGGCCCAAAGTTATAGAAAAAATAAACAAAGAGATAATCTCAGCATAATTAACCGCCGTAGTCTGTGGGGTCCTCAATCTCAGACCACTTAAACCCAGCCATCCTCAACTTACACGCTAAACACTTCCCGCAATGTTTTTCTAAACCCACATAACAACTAAACGTCTTAGTAAAGTCAACCCCAAATTTCCCACCAATAGAAATAATGTCTTCCTTGTCCTTTTCAATAAACGGCGCAATAACTTTAACACTTCCCTCGGCCAACTGATTAACTTTCTCGACAAACTCTGAAGTCGTATCCGGGTAGTGCTCCTGCCCTTCATTCTCAAAACCAACAAATATATCGGCCCCACCAACAGACTCAGCAAAAGACAAGGCATAACTCAAAAAAATCAGATTTCTCTGAGGCATATACCACTTCCCCCCCTCCTTTTTTGTATCCTTCAAATCCTTCTCAGACAACTCAACAGCTTCAGATCCATCCACGAGCAAACCAGACAATCCAGACAGTTTAATCTTCTTAAACTCAGCGCCCAGCATCTCAGCGCACATTCGAGCGCACTCCCCCTCGCGCTCTAAAGCCCTTTGACCATAATCAAAGAACAAAATCACAATCTTTCCGTAATTCAATTTCTCCCTAACATAAAAAGCAGTAACTACGCTATCCAATCCTCCAGAACACAACACAATTGCGTTTTTCATGATTTCCGCAATCAGATAAACTTTATAAGCCTAATCTATCAAGATATTGTATGAAAAAGAAAGCAAAAGAGCTAAAGAAAGGTGAGAAAATAAAAATAGCCGGAAAGTCGTTTGTTATAGAAGAATTCGAGATGTCTGACATCGGGAAGCAAGGCACAAAAAAGTGTAGGATTCAGGCAAGGTCTCCAGAGGGAGAGAAAATGGCGATCATACGCCCAGAGGACTATCCTTTTGAGGTAGAGTAAATGATCCACATCATTATCACATCCTATAAAGAGCCGAAGGCAACGCTAAGGGCTGTCCAAACATTTTTAGATATGAAAATTAAGGAAAAGTTCAAAATAATTGTAGTCGACCCTTTCCCAGATACCGAACAGTTTCTAAAAAAGAACATCAAAAGTAAAAAGGTTGAATTTTTCCTCGATCCAGGGGAAGGAAAAAGTTATGCACTAAATATTTTATTCCAGGAAAACTCGACAGGAAATAAAGATGACATTTTTATCCTAACAGATGGAGATGTTCATGTTTCAAAAAGCGCAGTAAGTGAGATCATGGAGAAATTCAAGGATCCAAAAATCGGCTGCGTGACAGGCCGTCCAGTTTCTATTGATAACAGAAACACAAAATACGGATACTGGTCGCATGTCGTGTTTGCAGGAATAGACAAGGTAAGAAAAAAACTCTCAAGGCAAGGGAAGTTCTTCGAATGCTCAGGCTACTTGTTTGCAATTAGAAACAGTGTAATCTTTGACTTCCCACTAGAAGCCTCTGAAGACGCAATAATTTCATACCTCTTCTGGAAAAAGGGATACAGAGTAACCTACGCAGACAAAGCAGAGGTTTACGTGAAAAACCCACACACATGGGATGATTGGTTAAATCAAAAAGTCAGAAACGTAAAGGGTCACGAAAACTTAGACAAACTAGCTCCAGACATGCCTCGCACAAAATCACTCTGGAACGAAGTAAGGGAAGGGTCTCTATTTGTGTTAAAACAACCGAGAAACTTAAAAGAATTTCTTTGGACAATAGATTTATATCGTGCCCGGCTACACCTTTACCTTAGAGCGTTCAGGGAATTGAAGAAAAAGGAAAGTTATGCAGACGGTTGGCGAAAGAAAGAAACGCCGACTACAAGGACTTTAGACTAATCAACTTCTCTCTCAACTCTCCCATAGAACTAACAATTTCCATACTTCCAATCAAAATTGCACTTAAATACTCAAGCGCTTCAGAAACAGGCTCGTCTGTTTTTATTCCAATTGCAGGAATTCCCTTGGCGTAAGCATAACCCAACTCCCAAGCAGTCCCAGCTCCAACATGCAAACCATCAAGGGTTGCAACAACTAGGCCCACATCCTTAAAACCCTCTGTGATATCCCCTTCGAAAGTTTTCTCAACCTCTACAATGTTATTACAAAGACCAACATCTCGATGCGGTAAAAACGTTTCAAACCCAAGCGACTTGCAAACTCCATCAACTTCTTCTAAAAACTCCCTCTCAGATTTAGTTCTAATTTTCCCGGCAATGTAGATCTTCATAAGTTCTCAACAATCCCTCCACTTAAAAGCATTTGGATTACAGATCTATAAAAAGTTGTCAAAAAATTTATAAACCTCCTGAATCTGGCAGAACTTATGGCTAAAAAGCATACAAAAAACACAGTTAGGTCTTTACAAACGTCTGATTTCTTGGCATTTCCTAGAAAGATGATACTGAATCTTCTCTCAAGAACTGGGCTGGTACTAGCGAGCTACAGCGAACCAGACAGGTTGAGGGTAATCCGCATGATACGGAAGATAAGAGAAGAATCAAACATGCTCATGGGCTATAACGAGGCCTATCAAATATTTATGGCCACCCAAAGGACGGAGAAAATAGAAGGGGACATCGCCGAAGTTGGAGTGTACAAAGGGTCTTCCGCAAAACTGATATGCGAAGCAAAAAGGAACAAAACCCTGCACCTATTCGACACTTTCGAAGGCCTTCCTGAATTATCCGACTTAGACGACACAAAACAGTTCTATAGCGGACAATATCCTGCTTCGTTCGAAGCTGTTAAAAATTATCTAAAAAAATATCCAAACGTCCATTTCTACAAAGGCATTTTTCCAGAAACGGCAGAGCCCATAAAGAACAAGAGATTCTCTTTCGTCAACCTAGATGTAGACATTCACGAGCCCACATTAAAGTCTCTAGAATTCTTCTACTCTCGAATGAACAAGGGAGGGGTCATTGTATCTCATGATTATACCACCTCCATCGGAGTCAGGAAAGCGTTTGATGATTTCTTCAAAAACAAACTAGAACCAATAATCGAGCTTTCAGGATCACAGTGCCTAGTAGTCAAACTGTAACCTCTTCGGATAAACTTAAAAATCAGTTATACGAGCATATTCTATGAGAAAAATACTAATTATCAAGCTGGGAGCACTGGGGGATGTAATAAGAACACTCCCCCTAGCAGCAGCGTTAAAACAAAGATATCCAGAGTCAGAAATAACTTGGATAACAAAAAAGAGTTCCGAAGAAATTCTAAGAGGGAATAAGTCCATTGACAAATTGTTCACACTGCCTTACGAAAGAACCGAAGAATTTGATGCCCTATATAACTTTGATATAGAAGAGGAGGCTACACAACTCGCGTCAAGAATAAGTGCCAAGGAAAAGTTCGGCTTTTATTCAAATGCGGGTTATGCCTCGGCATTCAATCTAGGGGCAGAATATTATCTAAACACTCTTTTCGACGATCAAATAAAGAAAGAGAATACAAAAACTTACCAGGAGATGATGTTTGAGGCTGCAGAAATCCCCTACAAAAAAGAAATCTACAAAATAGAGCTAACTGAACAGGATAGGGCTTTCGAGGCTGAGTTCAAGAAGAAAAGTAATCTAGAGAACAAACAGATCGTTGGGTTACACATAGGTTCCTCCCCAAGGTGGCCTTCTAAGGCCTGGTCAAAAGAAAACGTTAAATTATTTATAAGAAAGGTCAAGGAATCTGGAAAAGAGGTCATTCTTTTTGGGGGGCCCGACGAGGCAGAGAGGCATAGAAATCTTGCAAATGAATTGGAAGCAGAAGGTATCTCTGTTTTCACTAACAATCCAAGAAATACATCTAAGGAGTTTGCTTCATTAGTCAGTGCTTGCGACTTGATGATTTGTGGAGATAGTCTAGCGTTGCATGTCGCAATAGGTCTCGCTAAACCAACGATTGGATTGTTCTTTTGTACATCCCCTAACGAAGTGGAGCCGTATGATCTTCTGAAGAAGTTGGTTTCTCCAAAGCTAAACGATTTTTTTCCAGAAAAAATGGATCAATATGACGAGGGGCTGACAAAAAGCATAACTGCAGGGGAAGTCTTCTCCGCGCTAGAGCAGATAAGAAAATAGTCAAACGACCCCACAAACATTTTTAAATTTAGTTAATTAGGTGAGGCCATGTACTCAGCAAGCAGCATATCCAACGGGTCAAGAAAGAGGAAAATCACATTATTGATAATCTTTGCTGTCGTATTCGTGCTTTTCGCGCTATTATCTAAGAAAATAGACTTCCACGATGTAGCCGAGTACATAACTGTAGCAAAGTATTTTGCAGGAATAGACAACCTTAATTTGTTCTTAGGTCATTCAATAGTCTATTCGTTTATCATCTCACCCATCATAAAGTTATTTCCAAGCCTACTAACCTTCAAACTCTCAAACTTGATCTGGCTGGCCTCAATAGGTGCAATCTTCCTATTTTGGTTAAAAAAAGAAAAAGCTTTCATAATTTATGCGTTTGCCCCCTTAGTTTGGTTCATAGGTCTCCAAACAACTCCAATCTTGCCAGCCACCCTATTTTTCTTCATATCATTTATATTTTTAACAAAAACAAATCACAGACACAAGCTGTTCTTATCAGGTTTATTTGCCGGCTTAAGTCTCGCAGTCTACGATCCAATGTTTCTAGTTTTAGGCATTCTAATCCTGGTGTTTTTCTGGAGGAGAAGAGTATCTGAGCTGTTAGCCTATCTAATCGCAATAGCCATTGGATTTTCCCCAAGATTTTTGATAGACTATCTAGTTTTTGGAAATCCAGCCTACTCTCTGATAAAGTTTTTCGGGACAAATGTAATAATGGCTCTCGGAATCCACCCCCAAGGCAGCACGTATACAATTGTAAAACAACTAACCGAGAGGGGAATCCTAGGGGTGGAGGGTTTGCTAATTATCTTAGTTGTCTCGCCGCTACTCTTCAAGTTATATAAGGTGAATCCCAGAGAAATAAAGAAAGAACTAATCTTCTTGGTTATTACCGGACTAGTCTTGTTTGTGAGAATGTCCGCGGTGAGATATTTTTTCATCATAGCCCCGATTCTGATTCTAATGCTAAGTGAAGTGCTATCAAAAAAGGACATAAAGATTCACGCAGCAATCTCAATAATTATAATAGTTCTGATGACCAATTCGTTTTTTCTAGACAATCACCAGGTTCGTATACAAGAAGATATAAAAAACTTTGTTGATGAATTTGGGGATTATCAATATGCAGTAGTCTACCCTGCAAATTACGCTAACCGTCTCGCTTTTTATTCCATGGAGTCCACGCCAAGGTTTGTGTGGTTTGGCGACTACAGCGCGAGCCTGAAAGACGAAACTTTCATTAGAGGATATGAATTTGAAATAGGTGGCGGCCAAAGTCCACAACTAAAAGACACCTTAAAGGTATCTGCCCAGTTTCATAGGCCCGAACAGAAGAGCTACGAAAACTATGTTATAATCGCAGAAAAGAGACACACCCTAAATGAATTTGAGAAGATTAAGTGCTATCAAGAGGTTTGCGTCTATAAAAACAAAGAAAATCAACAGATATAAAAAGGAAACTCTCATCTAGGTGAAATGGAGCAGGAAGAAAGAGGGGCCCCGAAAATAGATTTTAAGAATCTTCTGAAGAAAAAGAGCACGTTGATAATAATTGCAATAGTCTTGTTTTCTTTGATTATTAGATTCCATTACTTTACAATCACTCAAGACCAGGCATTATGGTGGGACGAGATGGTTTATGGTGTGCTAGCAGAAACATCTTTCTTTTCTGG
>Ga0164310_10001908_pt1 | contig 11913 bp, 13 predicted proteins | sample GuaBasSedimGuay1_FD_121795 | JGI IMG/M metagenome (GOLD analysis project Ga0164310, IMG submission 121795) | Subseafloor sediment microbial communities from Guaymas Basin, Gulf of California, Mexico - Guay1, Core 4569-9, 0-3 cm | ecosystem: Environmental > Aquatic > Marine > Hydrothermal vents... | reverse complement strand
GAAGAATATAAGCACAGGTTACAGGTGGAAATATAGAGCCTTTAGCCGGTAGGCTGGATTTTGAATTTGAAAAGATCAATGCTGAAATGACAGCCGAGATCGAAGAGAAAGTGAATGCGGAAATAAAAAAAGGCTTGGAAGTATCGGCTGAAATCCTACCAAGAGCAGAAGCAGAGAAAATCCCAGATCTGATAAGAACCAAAATAAACCTGCTGCCACCCGGTTTAACTGAGATAAGAGTTGTAAAGATCGGGGATTTAGACCTACAGGCTGATGGCGGAACTCACGTAAGGAACACTTCAGAGATCGGGACGATAAAAATAGTAGGTTACAAAAGTAAAGGACGAATTAATAAGAGAATAAAGATACAGGTTGTGGATTAGAGTTCGATGACTTTGTTACCAACTTGTTTCACGAGTTTGTACACTTCCTCAAAATCGAATTTTTCAAGATCCTCATCTCTCAGAACAGGCTTTAAGTCTGTCTTTATCTGCTCTTGTAGTTGCTTCTTCCTACGTTGATCTCTCAAGATAGATTCATTACCTGAAATAGCTAATTTTGCTTTCACCATAAATAAAAAATCATCCGAGTTGAAATCAATTTCAAGATTCTGCATAGCATAAAAAATATCGAAATAATCTCTGATTGCTGGTTCTCTACGCGAAAGTGCTGCTCTGGTTTTTTCAGCAAATAATTCCTCAATCGACAAACATTGAGTGTTAAAATCCGATAGAGCTTTTTTTTCACTAAAAGGATCGATTAACAGAGTAGTTGTACTTTGCCAAATCGGATATTTCAATATTTGTTCCCTCATCCCGATCTCAATTTTTATAATACCGGATTTATCACCAATAATGGAATTGTAAGATAGCACTCCAATATACTGTTTGCTTTCATTAAATCCTTTAAAATCAGCTTCCATTCTGAAGCAGTCAAATTCATGTAAGAGATTATCAACCATTACTTTAATCGGTAAAATTAACTTCTTTCTAATATTTCTAGAAACATTGGAGTCTATCGGAACAACAAAATCCAGGTCCTCACTCATGCGATAAAATCCAGCATAAACTTTGCTCAAACAAGTTCCACCTTTAAAAACCAAATTGATGTTCTGATCTTGGAATAAATACTTCAATATAAGCGAGTTGTAATAATCCTTTTCGATCAGATCGGGTTGGAATCCAGTTTTCTGAGCAACTTGTAATAATGCTATACGGAAGAGACTTGGATCTTTATGAATTAATTTATCCGAATTATTAGATTTCTCCATTAATTATCAATCCCCATTTCTTATTTACACTACCTTTAAGATTAATGTTTGGAATTAATGGTTTTATGGTTTTTGTTCCTTGTATTTTATTCTGAAGTTTCTCCACTAATTTTGCATCTACATTCATTATTTCTAAAAGGTAACCCAATCTTCGTTGAACAATTCTATTACCATACCTGATCGCATTACTAACAAGTTTTTCTGTAATAGCCGGATTCTCTTCGATCTCTTGATTAATCCATTTGAATACTTTTGGAATTGTGTTATACCTGTTCCAGTCATAGATGCAATCTATCAGTAATCGCGCTTTTGAAGCATATGGTGTTTTAATTCCTTTCTGATTGGAAATGAATTCTGCCCCCTTTAATCTTTTAGAAGATGTTTTCATAAAAACAAATGATTTGTTGCCTATTATTCTATCTCCTGATATTTTGTTGTTATATACATAAATTCTATTGGGAATTTGAGTAGTGTAACCATAATAATAGATAGCTGTTGGACCGCTAATCATGAACTGGGCTTGAAAAATTTTCATAAAATAAAAAAGAATTTCCATTTCAGAAACATTTGGATATGTAGTTGGTGAAAGTGTGTCAGGAACTAGATAATATCCTTTAGTTAACCTGACAAAAATCCCCTTATTATTCAATTTACTAAAAACATCTTTTTCGGTTTGGGCAGAGATACCAATTATTGGAAAAATATCACCTGTTCTTAATATCTTAATTCTCTTCAATTGAACGTAAGAAATTATTCTTAATTCTAAAGCTCCAATTTTATTTTTTCTTTTTTTTTCCATAAATATCCTCATAAGACTATTATAATAAAATAAGAGATATTCTTTATTTTCTATTTACATATAATCTTATGATGTATATTTATTTTATAATAATTTATTGTCAAATTATTTTAATAAGTTGTTGTTACAAAAGTAATGGACGAATTATTAAGAAAATAAAGATACAGGTAGTGGATTAGGAATTCTTGTTTTCTTCTTCTTCCATCCACTTTCCGATTGTTTCCACCCCTTTCTTAAAACTAATATAACTAATGGCAGAAACTATTCCTGCTAATATAAGATTCAGTAATACTTTTGTACCTTTTTTAATTTTATTGCTCCTTCAACGGTTTGAATTAATTTAGTTCAGGATTTTTTTAAAGCATCTGGAATAACAAATCCTCCAGTTGGGTATTGAAAAACCTTAAGTCCAAACTGAGGAACAACAGCTAAAATATGATCAAAAATATCTGCCTGAATAGCTTCATAATTAACCCATTCAATGTCATCTGAAAACACATAGATTTCTATGGGAAGTCCTGTGCTGCCTGGAGCCAACTGTCTTATCAGGAAAGTCATATCCTTTTTCACATGCGGATGATTACTTAGATATTCCAAAATATATCTTCTAAAAACACCAACGTTAGTCAAGTTCCTGCCATTTACAATTTCAGATGTATCAATCTTATTTTTAGTGTTGTATTCTTTGATCTCTGTTAATCGTGCAGTGAGATATTGCTGTAACAACTGGAATTTCATAAATTTCTGCAGCATGATATCATCACAAAATTTAATACTGGAAATATCTATATGCACAGCTCTTTTGATGCGCCTTCCACCGGATTCCTGCATTCCCCGCCAGTTTTTAAAAGTTCCTTCGATCAATTTATGAGTTGGGATTACTGAAATTGTTTTATCCCAGTTCTGAATTTTTATTGTATGAAGTGCAATATCGATAACATCACCATCAGCATTGTACTGTGGAACAGACAACCAATCTCCGATCTTGATCAGATCATTGAAAGAGATCTGCAGACTTGCGATCAGCGAGAGAATTGTATCTTTGAAAATCAGCAGCAATATTGCAGTCATTGCTCCTAATCCACTTACAAAAACCCAGGGAGATTTTCCCATTAGTATTCCTAAAATAACGATACAGCCCATAATAAAGAAGAATATTTTAACGATCTGCAGGTAACCTTTAATGGGTTTATTCTCTGCTCTTCTGGTCGTTAGATAAATATCATTCACAGCAGAAAGCAGAGCCGAAGCTGCCAAGATCGTGTACCAGACGATACCGGCCTTGCTTATGCGTTTTAAAAATATTTGAAGAACAGGAAATAAATATGCCGAAAAATAGATTATCATCAAAGGAATGATCACATTTAGTTTGTCGAATACTTTTCGCTCTACTAATTTATCATCCCACAATGTTTTGGTTTTTCTGCTAAATTTCAAGATCACTTTCATCAATATTTTTTTGGAAATAAAGTAAGCGGCAAATGCTAGAACCAGCACTCCCCCTGCTACTGCAAACTGGGCTTGTACAACATTCAAATTAAGTAGATCTTGTATTGTTTCAATGTTCATAATTATTCCTTCAGCTTATTTTTAAGTGCAAAACAACAGCAATAACAAATTTCACAGTAAAAGCAGTAATAACAATAAAATTCAGTATCATCTCGCAAGATACAACAAGACAAGGTTGGTAACAGTGCACATTATTTCTTCAACTCCGCAGCCTTTTTTACAAAAGCTTTAAATATCGGTTGTGGTTTATCTGGTCGGGATTTGAATTCGGGATGATACTGCACACCTATAAAGAATGGATGATCCGGGATTTCAACTACTTCTACTAAAAGATCGTCCGGTGAAGTTCCGGAGATCAGCATTCCCTTTTCTGTTACAATATCACGATATTCATTATTGAATTCGTAGCGATGACGGTGGCGTTCCGAGATTTCGGCTGATCCATAGATCTTGTAACTTAAACTATCCTTCTTCAAATGACATGGATAAGCGCCTAAACGCATAGTTCCGCCCATCATATCAATATATTTCTGTTCATGCATCAAGTCGATAACCGGATCTTGGCATTTTTCATTGAATTCACTGCTGTAAGCATCTTCCAGATTGCACACATTACGGGCAAATTCTATTACAGCTATCTGCATTCCCAGGCAAATACCAAAGAAAGGAATATTATTTTCACGTGCATATTTAGCGATTGCGATCTTACCATCTATTCCCCGCACGCCAAATCCACCTGGTACTAATATTCCATCAACATCTTCAAGTTGCTTTTTTACTTCAGATGCAGTAAATGTTTTCTCAGAATCAACCCATTTTACATTCAACTTTAGTTTATTTGCCGCAGCTGCATGGATTAGTGCTGCGCCTACACTTTTATAGGCATCCTGATGTTCCACATATTTACCGCAAACTGCAATTGTAACATCTTTTTCGGGATTTTTTATATTATTTATGATCACATCCCAATCGGAAAAATCAATTTCATTCTGGGGAAGGTGGAAGTGTTCGCAGATCTTCTCGTGAACATTGGCCTGAATATATATCTTAGGTACTTCATAAATCGTACTCACATCGATTGCATTAATTACACGGCTTTTTTGAACATTAGTAAAAAGAGCGATCTTACTTTTGATCTCATCATTAAATGGTTTCTCACTTCTGCAGAGAAGCAGATCAGGTTGAATACCTATCTCACGTAGTTTTGTAGTTGCATGTTGAGTTGGTTTGGTTTTTAATTCTCCAGCGGCTTTAATAAATGGTACATAAGTAAGAAAGATAAATAGAGAATTCTCCATTCCCACTTCTAAACGAAATTGCCTTATCGCTTCTAAAAATGGAAGGCTCTCGATGTCACCCACTGTTCCACCGATTTCGGTAATAACTATATCCTGTCCTTCACCGATCTTTCGGATCAGAGATTTTATTTCGTTGGTTACGTGCGGAATTACCTGAACAGTTTTTCCAAGATAATCTCCACGTCGTTCTTTTCGTAAAACCTGGTCGTAGATCTGACCAGAAGTAGAATTAGAATTTCTACTTAAAGGCCTGCCGATAAAGCGCTCATAATGTCCCAGATCGAGATCTGTTTCTGCTCCGTCATCAGTTACAAAAACCTCACCATGCTGGAAAGGGCTCATTGTTCCTGGATCTACATTCAAGTAGGGATCGAATTTCTGCATCACTACATTATAACCCATTTTTTTCATGAGAAGCCCGATCGAGGAAGATGCAATTCCTTTACCCAATGAACTTAAAACACCACCTATTACAAAAATATGCTTAGCCAACTTATTACTCCTTTATTTATGACATATATAAACTATTAGTAGAAAAATTCGCATCACTGGTAAGATTAACACCTAAACGACGTAATCCAGCTTCATCACCAGGTGTAGGGATGTGAGTCATGTGCACTTCACATCCTCGTAATTCACTTAATTTTTCCATTGCAACCTGTGCAGATGGATTTGTAGTAGCACTTATGCTAAGCGCAATAAGAGTTTCTTCCACATCTAAACTAACCGATTTTTCATGCAGGATATTTTTTTCGAGGTTGAAGATCGATTCAATTACTTTAGGTGAAAGAAGGTGGATTTCATCAGGAATTGCTGCCAGTTTTTTGATAGCATTTAAAATAAGGCTGGAAGCTGAATGCAGTATTTCCGAATTCTTTCCGGTAACAATTGAGCCATCACCCAGTTCTATTGCAGCACCACAAAAGATCCCGTCATTCCCTTTTCCACAGTTTTCCGCATCTTTCGCTGTTTCTCTGGCTGGCAATACAGTTATTCTATCTTCAGTTTTCAGGTTCAGTTCCTTCATTATCAATTCAGCACGATCTACCGTATCTTTACTTACAAGACCCAAGGCAAATTCACATCTATAGCGGAAATAACGTCGAATGATTTCCTGACATGATGCATACTTAGTGGCTTCATCATCAATAATTCCAAAACCTGCTCGATTTACTCCCATGTCTGTGGGTGATTTATAAATGGCATCTTCACCTGTGATCTTTTCCAGAATTCTTCTGAGCACTGGAAAGACTTCCACATCACGATTATAATTTATGGTTTGTTCTCCATAAGCTTCCAGGTGGTAGGGGTCGATCATATTGAAATCTTTCAGGTCTGCGGTAGCAGATTCATATGCTACATTAACAGGATGTTTAAGTGGAATATTCCATATAGGGAATGTTTCAAATTTGGCATAACCGGCATTTAATCCACGTGTATGCTCGTGATACATTTGGGAAAGACAGGTTGCCAGTTTTCCACTTCCAGGTCCTGGTCCGGTAACAATCACCAATGGTTTTGTTGTCTCAATATAATCATTTGCTCCATATCCTTCCGGACTAACGATCAATTCAACATCAGTTGGATAACCCTTGGTAAATTTATGTGTATATACTTTCAATCCACGTCTTTCTAATTTATTTTTAAAAATTATTGCTGCCGGCTGGTTTTCGAAGCGCGTGATAACAACTGCACTTACATTGATCTCTCTGTCCCGTAGATCATCAATAAGTTTCATGGCATCAACATCGTAGGTTATTCCAAAATCAGCTCTAATTTTACGTCTTTCAATATCTCCGGCATAAATACAAAGTATAATATCGGCTCGATCTTTCAACTTCTGCATCAGTTCCATTTTTACATTGGGATGGAAGCCTGGTAACACGCGAGAAGCATGATAATCATAAATGATCTTCCCCCCAAATTCTAGATATAGCTTGTTATCAAATTTCTCTACTCTTTCCAGAATTGCTGCAGTTTGCTCTTTTAAATATTTTTCATTATCAAATCCGACTTTCATTAAATTATATCCTTTTAGAAATTTCTGCTTTTAAATTTGAAACAAAGATCGCATGGTTTGATCGATCAAAAAACTTGAATGAGATATTACCATCTATACAGCGATCGTAGGAATAATAGTTTGTAAATTCAAAAATATTTTTATTGAATCCGATAGTTAAATAACACTCTTCCAAACTGTTAACAAACTCACTCTGCAAATGGTAATTACCTTTTACATCTTTGGTAAAGGCTACATATCGAACAGTTCCATTCTCAAACTTGATTTTAACATTATCATAGCTTTTATCTTTATAATAGATCTTATCTGCAAAGAATACGCCATTCAGGCTTGGACGTTCTATGGGAACTTCTATTATTCCAGTGGGAATAAAAACTATCTGCTGCTCGGATGTATCACCTGTAAAAAGTTCTATTTTATCACGAAGAATTTTAATATCCAATTCTTCATCCCGCGACTTGATCTTATAATTGGAATAGGAATAAAATTCATCTTTCAAATCATTTCCATATATGCTAAGTAAATTATAATTACAGTTCGCAGCATTAAAATAAATACCACATAGTTTTTCAAAATCTGCGCCAATGTATCCGGCCAGTTCATGAGTTGGATAATTCAGGAAGATCAGTTTTTTCTTTTGCTCAAAAAGGTGTTCAATTACAGATTGAGTGGAATCTTTGAATTGCTTGATCTGTTTTTCTGCCGTTACTTTAAAGTCGCTGGAAAAACTCTCCCAACCTACTTCAATAAATATATCTATCGAGTTTATCCAATTTTTGTAATAATTAGGTGGAACAGAAAAAATTTCATCGGGCATTTCTGCAAAAAAGCGTTTTTTTAAGCTTTCGGTGGATATTTCCAAAACAGGGAAGGCTTTTTTCTTGCGGATAGCAATTGCCAATTCTTCGATCAAAGCAAGTTCTATAAGCGGATCTTCAGAGTTTTTACCGTTATGGATCTCTCCTGCAATAGAGATGACATTATCGTTTTGGATTTTTAATAAATTGTTTACAATATTGAAAGCTAGTTCAGAGTATTGTTCCATCAGGATATATACCAGCTTTCCCCTAATTTTACATTGATCAGGTTTTTGATCTCTTTCTCCAGGATCCTGGAAGCGATCTTCATGAATTTCTGTTCATTATCACTTACGTAGAATCTATCTTGCCCATTAACTTCAGTTTCAGGATCTGGCAATATTTTCAAAAGTTGATGTGTAACAGCTTCGGCACTATCAACTAATTTAATATTTGAACCTGCAAAATCTCCAATTGCTTTTTTTAAAATTGGATAATGAGTACAGCCCAGCACTAATGTGTCGATATTTTTTGTTAATAAATTCTCCAAATATTCTGCAATTACAAGTTTTGTTACATCATGATCTTCCCAACCTTCTTCTGCCAGAGAAACAAATAAAGGACAAGCCTGGCTAAAGACTTGTATGTCTGGAGCTATTTTGTAAATAGCATCAGCATAAGCCTTACTTCGAATAGTTCCCTCTGTACCAATCACACCAATTCGGTTATTTATTGTTGCACTAATTGCACTAATTGATCCTGGTTCTATAACACCAATAACTGGAACGGGAATTTTCTTTTGAAGCTCTGGAAGAGCAACAGCAGATGAAGTATTACAAGCCACAACAATTATCTTTGCTCCGCATTGCATAAGAAAACGGGCATTTTGAATAGAATAATCCACAACCGTGCGTGGAGATTTTGGGCCATATGGAACCCTGGCAGTATCACCGAAATAAACAATATCTTCAAATGGAAATAATTTACGGATTTCTTTAAATACAGTCAATCCACCAACACCTGAATCAAAAATTCCTATGGGCTGCTTATTCAATTTATCCCTCATATAATCTAATTTTCTTGTTCCAAAATTGTTTAGAACATCTCGTTGTCAAGACAGGTTTAAATATTTATTTGACTTATTTAGTTTCCTACATTATTTAGCCTTATTGAATAAAGTTGAATCTTGAAAATTGCAAGTGAAAAATGAAAAATGTCAGAATTGCAGCTAACGGAGTATTATGAAGAAAATTGGTATAGCTTTAGGTGGTGGAGGAGCTCGTGGAATCTGTCATATCGAGTTCTTGAAAGTACTTGATGAACTTGGTGTGAAACCTTCTATAATTTCCGGTACAAGTATCGGTGCTATTATTGGTGCCATGTATGCTTCCGGTTTAAGTGGATTGGATATTGAAAAAATAGTGCGTGAAATTGATTACAAAGTCTTTTTGAAGCTACTCGATTTTTCCATCCTAAGCAAAGCAAGTCTAATTAAAGGAAAGGGTGTTGAAAATTTTTTGAACGAACATATACCTGCAGATACATTCGAAGAATTGAAGATCCCGCTAAAAGTTGTAGCAACAGATTTTTGGAGGGAAGAAGATGTAGTTTTTGAAACTGGCGAACTCATCCCGGCAGTTCGGGGTTCACTTTCCATACCAGCTGTTTTTGAGCCTATTATTTTCCAGCAGTGTGTTTTGATCGATGGAGGAACTTCCAATAACCTGCCATTCGATATTATAAGAGATGATTGTGATATACTTATTGCAGTTGATGTTTCGGGTACCAAATCTTTTCCAATTGAACCTAAAATTCCTAACTGGTTTGATAATATGATGACTTCTTTTCAGATTCTGCAATCCAGTATCGTAGAATATCAAATGAAGATCTGTAAACCAGATATATACATAAAACCTGCTCTAAGAGATGTCGGTATATTAGATTTTGATAAAATAAATTTTGTGCTACTAAGCGTGAGACAAGATGTAAAATTCTTCCGGCAGGAAATGATAAAAAAACTTGAACAGAAAAAATCAATATTGTCTCTTTTGGAATAAAGAAAATTCTTGAAGTTGACTATGCCCGTGGCAGACGCCAAGGGGTATTTCGCCAACTTTATTTCAGCAAGCTGAAAATCGAATTTTCAATATTTACCCCTCTGTCCTACCGGACATCTCCCCTAAATCAGGGGAGAAAATTAGGCCACCCCGATGCAGAGCAGCGAGGAATTCTTTTGATTAAAAGAAGGTATTGATGACAAGCATTTTATGAATTGGAGATATTTCCGGGAATGGGATTTACTATTATGAATCCTTATAAAATTCAATTCGGAGCAGAACTGGTACCAGGAATAATTTTCTGGGGATGGAATACTTATGAAGGATTTGAAAACGACGTTTTTAATCCTTTTCTTTATTTAAAATTGCGTTTAGTTATAAATTTTGATATTTAGGAATTATGTTTCAATATACTAATTTTCATCTTCATATATATCTGTGTGTCTCCTACCTCCAAAACGTGTAGTGTTTCTTCGATCATCTGATCGATATCTAGCTTCATGAACAACTAAATCTTTACCCAAAAACTCTTTTCCATCCATAGCACTTATAGCTTTAAAAGCTTCTTCACGAACCGGCATTTCAACGAATCCAAAGGCTTTCCACTCTCCGTTAATGCGATCTATCAGAATAGTAACAGTTTCTACATTTCCAAACTTTCTGAATTCATTTGCCAAATTATCTTTGGTAATATCACGATTCATGTTGCCAACAAAAATATTCATTCTCACTCCCTCATAGTTGATCATACTAACTCCCTCAAAAACTGAGTCCTGTAAATTAATATTTAGTATTCTAATAGGGTATAGTAATTTCGATTACTATGATTGTGTCAAGAATAACTTTTTCAGCTTTACAATTCTTTATATGAAATTGAGTTTTGGTTGGGGATGAAAATTGTTAGGAGTTATTATGATTAGAAAGGGATTGATTTTATTAACTGGTTTGATGTCCTTATTTGGTTGCGCAAAAGAATGTGAACTGATTGTTTATAACAAAACACCCATTCAGCAAACAGTTAAAATTGATGGAATTATTTATCATATTCCTGCCAATGTTGGTTATGCTGACGAAACTTTTTATCTTAATTCTTTTGTATTATGGAATGAAAAAATTAACGTTTCTGTAGAATATGTTGCAAATTCACCTGTATCCTTCAGGTCACCAAAAACTTTTACTGTAGAAATGGAACCTGGTAAGGACAGATCCTATAATGTAAGGTACGATAGAGGTCAAATTCAATTAAGAAATATATCATCAATAATTCTTGATCAAGTTCTGCTAAGAACAAATAATTCAGAAGAATGGTCTGAAGATCTTTATGAAGGTTCGCTTGAACCAGATGGAATCGATGTTATCGCTGTTAAAGAAGGTAACTACACTTTAAAAATGATCGATGTTTATGGAACCGAATATCCTCTTCAGGAAGTTGAAATAATTGCAGGTGAACAGGTGATGGTAATGTTCACAGGAGAAATGTAAAACCTTAAAATTATTGAACAGATCAACAATTAAAAATAGATATTCTTAATAAGTTCTCTATTTTCAACAATATCAGGATTTTTTTCCTTTTTACCGAATTTTCGTCTTCTGCTATCAAAGCGTTCTATTACTCCGGGAATTAACAGCTCCCATTCCAAAGGATTTATTGTACCAATCTTTTTATATCCATTTATTATGGATCTGTGAACTGATTCAAATTTATTTGTATCATAAATTGATGCCCAGAAAAGTAAAAAATGGATAAGATCCTTTTCCGGCAGATCATATTCCCATTCACTAAAATCAAACATATAATACATCCCTTTTGAATAAATGAAATTCATCGGATTATTATCGATATGACAAATTACTTTACCAGATTTATTCTCTAATTCATGTAATTCAGCAATTAGTTCTGCAACACGAGCAAAATCTGGTTTAAGTAGATCAATTAATGGAATACCATCAATATATTCCAGCATTAAAGTATTTTTTCCATCATGGTCTAAAAGTTTTGGCGTAAAAGGAAGTTTTTTCTCGTAAATATAGAGCTCCTTTTTGAACATCTTTGGTGAATTACAAATTTTAATAACCTGGCCTTTTGCTTTCTGAATTACAATGTTAGCCTTCATCATGCACTCCTGGTTCAATTAATTGTTATTTGAATTTTCTTATCTTCTT
>Ga0164310_10001907_pt1 | contig 11925 bp, 8 predicted proteins | sample GuaBasSedimGuay1_FD_121795 | JGI IMG/M metagenome (GOLD analysis project Ga0164310, IMG submission 121795) | Subseafloor sediment microbial communities from Guaymas Basin, Gulf of California, Mexico - Guay1, Core 4569-9, 0-3 cm | ecosystem: Environmental > Aquatic > Marine > Hydrothermal vents >... | reverse complement strand
TTCCAAAATTACCCGAAAATAAAAAAAGGGGCATCAAGCGATGCCCCTTTTTGCTGTCCTGATTGCAATGGATTTACGGGGTCGGCAACCACCTCAACATGCTGACCTTCTGATAAACGCACTGGAGCTGCACAGACCCATCCGCGCCTATGGCGATCACCTTGACTTTGGCAAAGTGGTCACCGGTATTCAGTTCGCTGTAAGGCTGTGTATCAACCCATATGTGGTAAACCGCATTGACCACGAGGGGGTCCTGTGTGTAAGGTGAGACATAACCCGATCCGACGGGATCGGCTATGGAAATGCTGTCCAGGCTGGTTGTCAGGGCAAGTTTGAAACCGGTCTCGATATCGTTGAAGGAAACGCCCTGAGAATTATAGCTGGGTGCGACGAAGTGAATCTCCGCCGGCACAACCTGCCCGGGTGTGAAATCGTCGAGATAAAGGTGGAAATTGGCAAAATTGGCGGTATCGAGGAGGGAATAGGATACGGCAACCCCGTCGCTGTTCCACCCCATGGCGCTCTGCCCGGTGGAACTCCTCTCGTAAATGGTCAGGCTCGAAGTGACGGGAGCCACGTCGATCGTGACCCTATCGCTCTCGAGATCGCCCTTGTAAGCCGAAACTCCTATTTCCTTTCCCACATTTGCAACGGTATAGCTCGTTGAAGTGCCATCATAGATCAGGTCATCGTCGACGTAAACGCGGTAGCCGTCGGCATCGGCCACGGCATCCCAGGTGAGGGAAAGCCCGCTTCCGTCACTGGTTACTGTGTACTGAAGGTTTTCCGGGGGCAATATCTCAGTTTCCTCCGTGGTACATCCACTGAAAATGAACAGCGCCGCGAGAATGGCTCCCGGGATTATCACGAGCTTCTTCAACATAACACATCCCTCCTATTTTTCACTTTTTCTTAAGGGGCGGCAGGTTTTTCTTAGACGAGCTCTTTGACCCGCCGCTCTTCTTGGAAGATTTTTTGCCCGTCTTGGCCTGGGACATCTCCTCGATCTTCTGAGTTAACTCGTCGATCTTTTTCTCCAGGTTACCTATTTTTGTCTCGAGGACGGCCACCCTGGCCTTGAGGTCGGAAACCTCCTGGCTGGCCGTCTGCTTGCAGCCTGCCAGCCACAGGGCCAGAAGAGCGATAACGACAACCCCTGCAATTTTCCTCATAGTAACCTCCTCCTTTTGGTTTAACCTATGATAAATTGAGCAGACTTCGGTGTCAACAGCTTCAGACTTTTCGGGCTCTTTTTCTCTTGGACTTCAGAAACTCAAGGAGCTCTTCGAGCTCCATGGTGTTGAGGAGGTCTCCGGGTTCGAGCCATGCCCTCCTCGCCACTCCCACGCCCAGGACCATCATCCAGAGCTGCCCTATGTTGTGGGTGTCGGTTCCTATGGAAAGTTTAACTCCCATCTCCTTAGCTCTCCTCGAATAGATATCGTTGAGATCGAGCCTCTCGAAGTAGGCGTTGATCTCGAGGGCAGTGCCGGTCTCGGCGGCCTTCTCTATGATTTTCTCCACATCGACCCTGTAGCCTTCCCTGGTAGAGATGAGCCGCCCTGTCGGATGCGCGATCACGTGAACGTAAGGATTCTCCATGGCTTTGAGGATCCGCGGAGTGGTATCCTCATTCTTGGACCATATGTGAACCGCAGCCACGACGATGTCGAGCTCCTTAAGCACTTCATCGGGATAGTCGAGAGTGCCGTCCTGAAGTATATCGACCTCGGTCCCCATGAGCAGCTTTACGCCATCCAGGGTCTCGTTTATCCGCTTTATCTCCTCCATCTTCCGGAGAAGCCTGTCGATCTCGAGACCGCGGGCATACTTGACGCTGCGGGAATGATCACACACAGCGATGTAGCTGTAGCCTCTTTCTTCAGCCCTCCTGGCGATCTCCTCGAGAGTCGCGGTCCCGTCCGAATACCTGGAGTGGACGTGGAGATCACCTTTGATGTCGGACAACTCAACGAGTTTGGGCAGCCTGTTCTCGTAAGCAGCTTCGATTTCGCCTCTGTCCTCCCTGAGTTCCGGCGGAATCCAGGGCAATCCGAGGGCACCGTAAACCTCTTCCTCCGTCCTGCCGGCTATCATCTCACTGCCTCTGAAAACTCCGTACTCAGAGATTTTCAGTCCCCTTTCCTTGGCTATGGTCCTGAGGTGAATGTTGTGGGCCTTGGAGCCCGTGAAATACTGGAGAGCGGCCCCGTAGCTCTCCTCGGGAACCACTCTGAGGTCAACCTGATATCGATCGTGAAAGATGACGGAGCCCTTGGTCTCCCCGGCGGCGAGAACCCTCGTAACCCCCGGCAGTTCGGTGAAATAGCGGATTATCTCGCCCCCTCTGGTGCCCGTCACCAGGATGTCCAGGTCTCCGACGGTCTCCCGCATCCTGCGGAAGGAACCGGCGGGAGATATGGCTTTCACCTCTTTGAGCTTTTTCATCGCCTCCAGTATGTCCTGCACGATGGGGAAGGCGAGACCCAGCGGAATCCTCTCCTTCATCTTCTCATAGAGCTCGAGGCCCTTTATTATGTTCTCTATCTTCTTCGCCCCCATTCCGGGAAGGGAGGCGAGAGAACCATCCTCGAGGACCCGTTTGAAATCCTGCAGGGTTCTCACCCCGAGTTTATCATAAGCGAGTTTGAGGGTCTTGGGACCAATTCCCTGAACGTCGAGGAGATCGAGGAGCTCTGTCGGCACCTTCGCCATGACCTCCTCGTACCTCTTGATCTTTCCCGTCTCGAGATACTCAGCGATCTTTTCGGCCATGCTCTTCCCTATTCCCGGTATCGATTCGAGTCCCTGAAGGCCCTTCTTCCTGTAAATTTCCTCCACTTCCTCTGGAAGGTCCCTGAGCACCCTCGAAGCCTTTCTATAGGCCGAGACCCTGAAGGGATTTTCGCCGAGAAATTCGAGCCCATCGGCGATCCTGTCGAAAATCTCGGATAGCTCTTTGTTCTTGCTCATGGTCTCCTCCCTCACCTCTTATTTTAAGCCGGAGGCGATCAGGTTCAAGACGCCGGCAATCCCCGCGCGATCAGCCCCGCCCTGTTAATCAACTTCCGGCGTTCCATAGCGGCTTTCCTCGCGAGAGTTTTCAGATTTATCTTTCTCTCCTCTTCCGTTGTGATGTCGGAGGAACCGCCGTGTTTCCTGTAGCGATACAGCACGCGGTGTATCCTGACCAGATCGTGGCTCTCCACAGCTTTCAGGACCATGTCGTAGTCCTCGCCGAAATCAGGGAAATTCCGCTCGTCGAAAAGCCCCAGTTTCAGGAGCACGCTCCTCCTCCATATCCTCAGCGCCCCGGCTCCCTCGGTCCTGAGGATGTTATTTCTGTCGAATTCGAGATGCCTGACCACGCCGAGCTCCTCTATCAATCCTCCCTCCTCGTCGATGACCTCATAGTACGAAACCCCGAGAGCTGCCTCGGGATGTTTTTCCATCGCGCCAAAGGCCACCTCCAGGGCATCGGGCGTGTACTCGTCGTCGGAATCGAGCTGAGCCACGTACCGCCCTCTGGAGTAGCGAACACACAGATTGAGGGCCTCCGCCAGGGTGCCTCCCTCCACGAAAATCGGCCTAATTCTCCTGTCCTTCTCGGCATATTCGGCGATTATCTCCTTAGTGCCGTCGGTCGAACCCGTATCGGTGATCACCACCTCGAAGTCGACAAAAGTTTGCCTCATGAGGCTATCAAGGGCTTTACCTATGAACCTGGCGCGGTTTCTAACTGGTATGATGACGGATATGGGGACCTCCCCGTCCCCATCGATCACCTTCCTGATCCCGCCGGAGAGAAAAGCGCCTCTCCGTTTGAGCATGTCCTTGAAGGCTTTCTCGACCTCCCTCTCAAGCTCGGGCGGATAGTTGAGATAACTGAAAGAAGCCAGAAGCCCCCCGCTCCCACCGCTAAGGGGAACTTCGTATAGAGGTTCCCGAAGGCGGATGATCTTCCCTCCCCTTTCCTCGAGGCGAAGCCTGAAATCGTAGAGATATGCCCTTTTGAATTCAGGCCTGAGCCCGAGCTCCAGGAGCACACTCTTTTTCACGCCGAGGACATAGCCCATGGGGAACCTCTCGGTGATGTCCCCGCGATAGTCGTAGAGCCTCCTCGGAGTTCCGCCTTCCATGTGGTCGCTGAAAACCAGGACCGGATAAGGTCTTTCCATGGCATCGGAGAAAATCCTCTCAAACCCCTCCATAAACCTTGCGGGCCCCAGGAGAAAAAGAAGGTACTCCCCCCTCGCCTTCCTGGCCGCCTCCATGATGAAAGGAACGTCCTCTTCCACTTCTATAACATTAACGTTGCTAAAATTGGCCCTCTGCCTTGTGAAAATCTCTATCTTACCGGGATCGATCGCGCCGGAGGGAAGGAACTTCCCTCCGGCGCAGATAAGGCTGATCATCAGTCTTCGGGTCTTATGGCTATTATCCTCGGAATCCCCTGCCTCTTCACGTAGAAGATGACCGGTTTCTTTCTCTTTCCGTATTTTTTCTTCGCGGATTTAAAATCATCGAGGGTATTGATTTTCACTCCTCCCACCTTATAGATCACGTCGCCGGTCCTTATGCCCGCATCGGATGCCTTGCCCTCCACGTCGACATCCACAACCACGACGCCAGCATCCTCTTTGACGCCGAGAGACTTTGCCCTTTCCGACCTGACATCGATGACTTTCATCCCGAGCCAGGAGACCTCCCCTTTTGTCACCCTTTCCTCCTCGCCTTCTTCTTCCTTAGCCGCCACCTGTTCGCCCGGGTATTCGGTCAATTTCAGCTTTATCTCCTTCTCCTTCCCGTCTGGCTTTCTGATTTTGAGAGTCACCTCGGTTCCCGGAGGCGTCTCAGCCACCATAAGCCTGAGGGACTGAACGTCTTCAACAGGCTTCCCGTTGAATTCCAGGATGAGGTCGCCGTCCTCGGGGCCCGCTTTTTCCGCCGGCGTCCCTTTCTCCACCTGCACTATAAGGGCTCCCATCGGTTTCTCGAGGCCGTAAGCCTCTGCGATGTCGCCGGTCACATCCTGAATTCTGACCCCTATGTAACCCCTGACGACTTTCCCCTTCTCGATAAGCTGCTGTGCAATGTATTTTGCCAGATTAATGGGAATGGCAAAACCTATCCCTATGAAACCGCCTGACGGCGTCGTTATGGCCGTGTTTATGCCTATCACTTCGCCCTTTATGTTGACGAGGGGCCCTCCCGAGTTGCCGAAGTTGATGGCGGCATCTGTCTGAATGAAATCCTGGTAGTCAGGACCTTCGGGGAGGTTGATGCCCGACCTGCCCTTGGCGCTTATGACTCCCACGGTCACCGTTCTATCCAGACCGAAGGGATTGCCTATGGCTATGGCCCAGTCGCCCACCTCTATCTTGTCCGAGTCACCGAGCTTCGCCACAGGGAGCTCCTTGTCGCTCTTTATCTTAAGTACAGCGATATCGGTTCGCGGGTCCTTTCCCACGAGTTCCACGTTTTTTCCCTTATACTCGCTCTTGTCCGAGAGCCTGACGATGATCTTATCGGCCCCCTTAACCACATGGTTGTTGGTCAGAATAAAGTACTCGTCGCCCTTTCTGTCAAAAATAAAGCCAGATCCCAGCACGTGGGCCTTCCTTTCGGGCATGCTGAAGGGTTCTGACTCGAAAAATTTTTTGAAAAATTCCTCGAAAGGTCCCCTGTACTCGAAACGAAAAGGAGCTCCCTCTTCCTTTACGATCCTCTCAGCCGCGATGTTAACCACAGCAGGCATCACTTCTTTCGCAACCTTGACGAAGGGGGAATGGAACCCGTCGGGGGTCAAGCTGGAAGGGAACTCCGATTCGGCGAGCTCCTGAACCTTTTCTGAGGGCTGAGCCTGAGTGACCGGCGACAGGCCCAACCTCGCAGTTAGAACGAGACCGGAGATCAGCCCCAAAGCAAATAGCAACACAGCCCATTTCCAGGTCTTCCTCATGAGACCTTCACCTCCTTAGAAGCTTGTTCCGATTTGAAACTGGGTCATCCATTTGTTCCCCAATTTATCAAAACCATAGGACTCGTAAATGCCGAGGACGCCGACCATGGGGATCTCGATGTTAAATCCCACGCCCGCACCTCTTTTGTATCTGCTCAGCTTAAATTCCGAAAATCGGTCAGCCGTGAGCCCGGCGTCGAAAAAGCCCACCACATAGAAACCCTCGGCAGGCCTGTATCTGAGCTCCAGAGTAACCGTGTTGAAAATCCGCCCGCCTATAAGGGTTCCATTTCTGTAGATGCCGATACTCCTGTCGTCATACCCCCTGACCCCGTAATAATCGGTGCCGCCCAGGAGAAAACGCTTGTAAAGAGGCACATCAATGGAAGCCGAGAGGCTCTCGAGGTGTCCCAGACGGGTCCTCCCGTGAAGGATGACTTTCTCCCCGCCCAGCGGCCTGAAAGTTCCCGCCTCCAGAAGCTGCCTGAAGTAATGGACCTCCCCGCCGAGGACTCCGCCGGCCTTTTCCACCGAATAGGAGACCCTCGTTCCCCTGATGGGGTTGAAAAGCCTGTCGCGAGAATCGAAGGCCAGACTGAAATTGGCCCTCGACGTCAACTGGGGGCCCTCTCCCCAATAGGAGAGGTGACTCTCGAGTTCCTTCGAGACATCTTTCAACTCAACCTTCTCAAGAGTATAGCCCAGGGAAAGGTGCCAGTAGTCATTCCAGAGCCTCTTCGAATAGAAAACCGAGCCGCCTCTCTCGATCTCCTTGTATTCCGGATAATAGTGTCCGAGGTTGTGGACGTCAAACCCCAGCGATTGGGGCTTCCCAAGAAGCCACGGCTCGGTGAAGGAAAACCTGAAATTCCTCACTTTCTTTCCGAAATCCACCAGGATGCTCATCGATTGTCCTCGTCCGAAGAGGTTGGGCTGATTAAAATTGAGGTTTCCAAAGAAGCCCTCGGCCTGAGAATAACTGACCCCGGCGCCAATCTGTCCGGTGCTCTTCTCCTCGACGTGGAAAACGAGGTCCACAAAGCTGGTATCCTCGGTCTGGCGGAAGTTGACGCCCACGTTGCCAAAGTAATTCAGGTACATGAGGTCACGCTGGCTCTTGGCGAGTTTCCCGGTAGAGAAATATTCTCCCGGAAAGATGTCGAGCTCCCTTCTTATGACTGATTCACGGGTTTTCGTGTTGCCCACGATATCGATTAGCCTCACCTTCACGCGGCTTCCCTCAAAGATCCTGAACTCTACATCGACGATCGAATCATTCCTGATCTTCTCGAAGGGCACCGCATGGGCATAGATATATCCCGAATCTCCGTAAAGTGCCTGGATCATGCCCAGAGCTTCTTCGAGCTTTGACTGGCTGTAGGCCTTCGGGTCCCAATTCTCTCCCTTATAGATCAGGGTAATCGCCTCCCACAGCCCCGGCTTTTCCTCCACCAGGATGATTCTATCGGAAAGAAAATCGGTCGAATAAACCGTGTTGCCATCAAATGAAACTTTTCCGAATACATACCTCGGCCCCTCATACACCTTCACGTAGAGATATACGCCGTCGTCCCTGTATTCGACGCCGCTGGAATCGATCCTGGCCTCGGGGTGGCCGTGATCGGCATAATACCGCACGATCCTGTCCAGATCCTCCTCCCACTGATCGGGATCGAATTTTCCGCTCCTGAGGAAGGACCTCTCCTTGTTCTTCATGATCGATTTGATCTTCTTCGTGCTCACCGCCCTGTTCCCTTCCACGACAATTTTCTTGATGAAAAACTTCCCGTTCTCGTGAACTTCAAGGGTCAGCGTGGCCTCGCCGTTCTCGTCGGGCTCCGAGAGATGATCCTCAACACTTACTTTAAGATACCCCTTCCTCCGATAAAGTTCCTTTATCTTGCTTTTCGCCCTGAAAAGGGCATAATCTGAAAGCGGCGTCCCCCTTGGAAGGTCGAGGCTGTCTCTGAGTTCATCGCTCCCGATCTTTTTGTTCCCCTTGATAACCAATTCTTTCAGACGCGGATTCTCGTGCAGCTTAATGAGGAGCTTCAGGGAGGAATCGGGGTTGTAAATTCCGAAAACCTCAACGCTGTCGAAATACTCCGATTCCATAAGGGATTTGATTGCATTTCGAACCGAGAGGGGGGAAATCTCCTTCTTGCCCGAGAGGCCGGTGCGGAAAATGACGAAATCAGGGGAAGACCACCGCAACCCCTGGATTTCTATACCGGAGACGCTTATCCCGCCTGATAGAAGAAAGAACAGGATGAGATTGGTCAACCTCAGCCTCCGGCAGAGCTCTCCACGACCGTTTCCTCGGATTTAAACTTTATCTTGTCCTTCTCGAGTAGAACGATCACCTTCTCCCCCTCTTTGATATCGCCCCTGAGTATTGCCTCGGAAAGCGGCTCCTCCAGCTCCTTTCTGATCACCCTCCTCAGCGGCCTCGCGCCGTATTCGGGATCGTAACCCATCTCCACAAGTTTTTCCTTTGCCTCAGGCGTCAGCTCGAGCTCAATGGACTTCTCGGCGAGCCTCTTCCTGAGGTCGCGAAGCATTATCTCTATGATCTGGCCGATCTGCTTCTTCTCAAGCGGCCTGAATATGATGACCTCGTCGATCCTGTTCAGAAACTCGGGCGGTGCTATCTTCTTGAGCTCCGCGTGGAGGAAGTCCTTCATCTTTTCGTAATCCTGGATGCTCTCCTCGCTGCTCTTGAACCCGACACCTTTGGCTTTCTTGAGGAACTTGGTCCCTATGTTCGAAGTGAGGATTATCACGGTATTCCTGAAGCTGACCTTTCTCCCAAAGCTATCGGTCAAAACTCCCTCCTCCAGGATCTGAAGGAGGATATGGAACACATCGGGATGAGCTTTCTCGAATTCGTCAAATAGAACGACCGAATAGGGTTTTCTCCTGACTTTCTCGGTGAGCTGCCCCCCTTCCTCATAGCCGACATAACCGGGAGGTGCTCCGATAAGTTTCGATACGTTGAACCTCTCCATGTATTCGGACATGTCGAGCTCCACCAGGGCTTCCTCATCTCCGAAAAGGAATTCGGCAAGGGCTTTGGCCAGCTCGGTCTTGCCCACGCCAGTGGGACCAAGGAATATGAAGGATCCAATCGGCCTCCTGGGATCCTTTATGCCGGCGCGAGAACGGCGAATGGCCCTGGAAACGGCCTCGATCGCCTCCCTCTGTCCGACGACCCTCTTCTCGAGCTCCTCTTCCATCTTGAGCAACTTGGCCTGCTCTCTCTCCTCCAGACGGAAGAGGGGTATCCCGGTCCACCGGGAGACGACCTCCGCCACCTGCTCGGCCGTCACTGTAAGGCCGTCATCCTTCGCCTGCAACATCCTCTTTCTCTCGGCTATCTTCCTCTCGAGCTCCTTCTCCCTATCCCTGTATTTCGCAGCCTTCTCGAATTCCTGTCTCGATATTGCCTCTTCTTTGAGCTCCCTCACCCTCTCGAGTTCTACCTTCTGCTGTTCCAGGATCTCGTCGGACGCCGATGAGCTGAGCTTCACTTTGGCGCCAGCCTCATCCAGAACATCGATGGCCTTATCGGGAAGATACCTGTCAGCTATGTATCTGTCGGCGAGCTTCGCCGCCGCCTCAATGGCATCATCGGTATACTTGACGCCGTGGAAGATCTCGTATTTCTCCTTCAGCCCCTTGAGGATCTCTATCGTCTCGTCCACCGTGGGAGGATCAACCATAACGGGCTGGAATCTCCTCTCCAGGGCTCCATCCTTCTCTATGTGTTTCCTGTATTCTTCCAGCGTGGTGGCGCCAATCACATGGATAAGGCCGCGTGCCAGTGCCGGTTTAAGTATATTAGATGCATCGATGGCTCCCTCGGCCGCACCGGCACCTATCACGGTATGGAGCTCATCTATAAACAGTATGACGTCGGGAGACTTAGAAGCCTCCGTGACTATTGCCTTAAGCCTCTCCTCAAATTGACCCCTGTACTTAGTGCCCGCCACCACGGCGGCCAGATCCAGGGCCAGGATCCTCTTGTCGAGAAGGGCATCGGGAACTTTGCCCTCAACGATTCTCTGAGCAAGACCTTCCACGATGGCCGTCTTGCCCACCCCCGGCTCACCGATGAGAACAGGGTTGTTCTTCTTCCTCCTGGAAAGTATCTGGATGACCCTCTCAATTTCCCTCTCGCGCCCTATCACAGGGTCGAGCTTGTTCTCCCTGGCCATCTGTGTAAGGTCTATCGAGAAATTCTCGAGGGTTCTTGTCTGGCTTTTCGAGCTTTTTGTCGGCGCCCCCTCGGGCTTACCGAGGAGTCTCAGGGCCTCCTCCCTGACCATCTCGAGTTCTATCCCCAGGTTCATAAGGATCTGGGCAGCGATCCCCTTCCTCTCCCTGAGGATCCCCAGCAGAATGTGTTCAGTTCCTATGTAATTGTGCCCCAGCCTCTTTGATTCCTCGAAGGCGTAATTCATCGCCCTCCGAGCAGAGGCGTTCAGGGGTATCTCGCCGACGGAAATGGGTCCCCTGCCGGGAGGCACTGCTTCCTCCACGGCCTGCCGCAGCTCTGACAGGTCCAGGCCAAGATTTGTGAGCACCATGGCTGCCACTCCCTCGCCTATGCGGGAGAGACCGAGCAAAAGGTGCTCCGTGCCTATGTAGTTATGGAGCAGCCTTATGGCCTCTTCCCGGGCGAGGTAAAGCACCCTCTTGGCCCTCTCAGTGAACCTGTCGTTTAAGAACACAGAATCACCTCCCTTAACCTGCTACCTGGCGCTTACCGCGCCTTTTATGAACTTCATTTCCCCTCTCACGTCTCCGTAGAGAGGGTGGTCTTTATATTTCTGTTCGAATTCCTCCAAAAAATCAAGGGCCTTTTTGTAGTCCCCCGCCGCTTCGGCTGCGAGAGCAGCTTTGTAGAGATAGAGGGCTTTCTGGCTCTCGAAAGGAGCCAGTTCCTCCGCTCGCAAATAATCCTGAAGGGCCTTCTGAGGGTCTCCCTTGCTCAGCGCGATCGAGCCCAGGGCAGCGTATGCACCTGATTCCAGAAGGGGATCATGGGGTTTGGACTTGAGGAAACGCTGGTAATACCTCTCCGCCTCTTCTATGTTCCCCTGGCGCAGATAAAAATCGCCCAGGTAGTAAAGGGACCTCTTCCCCTCGATCTTGCTGGATGCCGTCTGTGCCAGATTTCTGAAAATCTCCACCGAATTCGTCGTGTCCCCGCTCATGTAGAGAGAAACCGCCTGGATGTAACTGAGCTTCACCTGAGGAGGTGCGCCGGAGCCCGAGGAGAAAAAGAAGTAACCGGCCACAAAAGCCGCTATGATGATGACAACCCCCCATAGCACTTTCTCGCGATTCCTCACCACGTAGTTCATCACCTTCGTGATGAACTCCAGAATCGGATCCTTCCGCAGTTCTTCCTTCGTTACTTTTCCTCGCATAGTGCTCCTTTTCATGAAATTATATCCGGGTATCGGCTTCCTGTCAAGGCAAGAAGACGCTTTCTCTTTGAGCTTTAAGATCTTGACAGGAAAAGACGGTCAAGATAAAATTTGAAAGTCGTATCTTAACTGCTGTGACAATCAGAGAACATTCACGTGAGAAAAAAATCTGATACTTCCAGAAAAGGGGAAAGTGGTATTTCCCCGATTTTGAAACAATACCTGGAGGTCAAAGCCCGCCATCCGGAGGAGCTTCTATTTTTCAGGATGGGGGATTTTTACGAGCTTTTCTTCGAGGACGCCGAAAAGGCTTCCAGGGTCCTGGACATAACCCTTACTTCAAAACCAATGGGCAAAGGGCACAGGGTCCCCCTGGCAGGCATCCCCGTTAAGGCTGCCGAGAGCTATCTCGCCAGGCTTCTGAAGGCCGGTTATCGAGTGGCCATCTGCGAGCAGACGGGCGAGGGAAAAGGGCTCATGAAGAGGGAGGTCGTCGAGGTTATAACTCCGGGCACGGTCTTCTCCCCT
>Ga0164310_10001906_pt1 | contig 11928 bp, 12 predicted proteins | sample GuaBasSedimGuay1_FD_121795 | JGI IMG/M metagenome (GOLD analysis project Ga0164310, IMG submission 121795) | Subseafloor sediment microbial communities from Guaymas Basin, Gulf of California, Mexico - Guay1, Core 4569-9, 0-3 cm | ecosystem: Environmental > Aquatic > Marine > Hydrothermal vents... | reverse complement strand
CTTACTCTCTCTCTTTATCGTGTAAAGATCAAGCAGGGTCTGTGTTGGGTGATGCCCTGCTCCATCGCCTGCATTTATCAGTGGTACGGATGAGAACTCTGATGCAAGCCTTGCAGCACCTTCTTTAGGATGTCTAAGCACAATTATATCTGAATATCCACTTATAACCCTTATAGTATCTGCAAGTGTCTCACCCTTCGAGATTGAGCTTCCTTCTGTAGAATCAAGGTTTAAAACCTCTCCTCCAAGCCGTTTCATCGCGGTCTCAAAGGATATACGGGTGCGGGTGCTTGGTTCAAAGAAGAGATTTGCAAGAATCTTGCCCCTTAGACGATCAGATCTTTTTCCCTTTGCGAAAGGTTCGAGTTCAATCGCCCTGTTGAGTATTAAATCAATCTCTTCCCTTGAAAAATCCCTCATCGAGAGGATATGCCGCTTCGCAAAACCCATCAATTCCTCTACGCATATCAGATTTAAAAAGGTACCTGTTACAAGCTTCGAGGGATCACACAAACAACTCCACGAACTCAAAATTCAAAACATCAAATAGCCCTTTATCTGTGACCTTCAACGAAGGGATTACAGGCAGTGCCATAAACGACAGCGTCATGAATGGATCTTTGAGTCCGCATCCAAGCTCTTTAGCAGCTTCTCTAAGCTCCAGTAATCTTATTCTAACTTCCTCAAGTGGTTTATCAGATATAAGCCCTGCTATCGGAAGTGCAAGTGTAGCAAGTACGCTGCCATCTTTAACAACGGTCTGACCACCTCCCACCCGCTCAATCTCCCTGATTGCAGCAATCATATCAGAATCATCTGATCCCACCACCACGATGTTGTGTGAGTCGTGTGCAACCGATGATGCAATGGCACCACTTTTGATTCCAAAACCTTTGATAAGCCCAAGTCCAACATTTCCAGACCCGGTATGTCGCTCACAGACCGCAATTTTAAGTATATCATCCCCGATCGGAAGTCCTGATTCAGGATCGACCTCTTCTCTGATCTCTTCTGTTACGATCTGATCTTCCAGAACTTTTATAACTCTTGCAGTGCCAGATCCAGATATCTTAAGTTTTTCACTGAGCCCATCCATTTTTATATTGATTGTCGCTTTTCCGCGATCGTTCCTGAACACCGGAATATCAACAACGACCTTTCCATCTTTTGCAACAACCACACCATCTTTCAGCGTCATCAAGTGACTGCAATCATCAAGAACGTCAAGAACAACCATATCCGCAATAAAACCAGGTGCAATTGCACCAATATCTTTTAGATTAAAATATTCTGCAGTATTTAGCGTTGCCATCTGGATCGCAATGACAGGATCAAGTCCAGCATTTATCGCACGTGTTACCATCTGTTTGATGTGTCCTTCACCGAGAAGATCAAGCGGATTTCTATCATCAGATACAAAGAAGAATCTCCTTGAATTTGCAGGCGTTACAATCTTTATCAACTCATCAAAATTCTTTGCTCCGGTTCCCTCACGGATCATGATACGCATACCCTTTGCAAGCTTCTCACGCGCCTCCTCCTCTGTTGTGCATTCATGATCAGAATGTGCAAAAATTGAGTATGCAGAAAGCTCTTTTCCAGATAAAAGCGGAGCATGTCCATCAATTATCATATCAGAAAACGCTGAAACTTTTTCAAGAACTTCCTCATCCCCTGCGATGAGTCCCGGGTAATTCATAAGCTCTGCAAGTCCACGCACTCGCTCTTCACCCCTGAACTCGAGAAGGTCAGTAGCTCTGAGTACTGCACCCGACGACTCCATCGCGGTTGCGGGAACACAGGATGGTAGCATCACATAGACATTTAAAAAAATATTTCTGCTCGTATCAAGGATATAGCGAATCCCCTCCTTTCCCATCACATTTGCGATCTCATGTGGGTCGCAGACGATTGATGTTGTTCCAAGCCCAAGTACCGCTCTGGCGTACTCAGGTGGTGTAACCATCGAGCTCTCAATGTGTACATGCCCATCTATGAAACCAGGTACAATGAGATTGCCCTCGAGATCGATAACCTCCTTCGCACTGTAATTTCCAAAACCAACGATACGTCCGTTGTGAACAGCAACATCCCGTTTCTCAATTTTTCCAGCAAATACATCAGCAACCATCCCGCCTGCAAGGAGGGTATCCACTTCAACCTCACCAAGCGAGGCTGCTATGATCGATCTTAACTCTTCTATGGAATCCATTTTCAATCACCCCACACAAGTTCACGTACCTTTAATTCTATATCCTCACTCTCCATGATCGACGACCCAACAAGCACAGCATCTGCACCACAATCGATCATCCTGAGTGCGTCAGCCCTTGTTTTTATCCCACTTGCACTTATAATCGTTTTTTTACCAATATATCCAATTAACTTTTCTGTTCTGGATATATCAACCGTGAGATCCCAGAGGTTTCGATTATTTATCATTACAATATCGCAGAAGTCTGCAAGTTCAATCTCATCTCTCGATTGCACCTCGACAACAGGTGTGATGCCAAATTCGATAGCAGATGCATAAAGCTCCCTCAACTGTGTTTCTGTAAGAATTCCGACAATCAGAAGCAGCATATCCGCACCAGAAGCAACCGTCTCAGCGACCTGAATGGGATCAATGATAAAGTCTTTTCTCAAAGTCGGAAGCTTTGAACTTGCTGACACAGATCTCAGAAAATCGAATGAACCTTTGAAAAAATATGGCTCAGTCAGAACCGATATCCCGGATGCACCCCCACGTTCCATCGCACCCAGAACTTCAAGAGGATTCTGTATTGGTCTGAGATCTTTTAACGGGCTTGCAGGTTTTATCTCAGAGATTAAAGGGATTTTTCCTGCTTTCTGTGCTTTTCTTATCTCGTTCTCTATACTTTTATGATCTTTTAGCCTTTCAACCCTTAATTTTGTCTTCTCAAGTATATTCTCGATCAGTCCTCTATCTGTTTTCATCGATAAAAAAGAAAAAAGGGGGGTTAAACGTGATTAACAGATCTTCGGTATTCCTACCTCGATCGTGTTCTGGATTCTTGGAACAAAAGCCCGCTCTCTCTTCTCTTTTTCAGGTCCAAGTATCTGTGAACTCTCAACCCCGGTCATGATCGCCATGACCTTAACCATACCTTCACATGCTGGATCGATCCGCGCACCCCAGATTACATTTGCATTTCCGTCAAGCTCAAAGGTGAGCGCCTCAACGATCTCGTTTGCTTCTGTAAGCGTGAGATCAGGACCACCTGTTATGTGGACGATCGACCCTGTTGCGCCGCGATAATCCACTTCAAGCAATGGATGCGTCAACGCATTGCGAACAACCGTATCCACCCTGTCCTGGCTCTGTCTTGCCTCACCAACGAGCATAGAGGCGACACCACCATAGTTCATCACAGCCTTGATATCTGCAAAGTCAAGATTGATCATCGATGGCTGCGTGATCGTCTCGGTGATACCCTTAACAGTCTCTGCGATCAGCTGATCCATAACCGAGAATGCCTTTCGTATGGGTAAGTTCGGAACATACTTGAGAAGGTGGTTGTTATCAAGGACGATCACAGTATCCGCAGATCGTCTGAGCTCCTCAAGCCCTTCCTCTGCTTTTCCCCTACGCGCACGTTCTGCATTGAAAGGTGTTGAGACCATTCCCACAACAATTGCACCCCTCTCTTTAGCTACCTCTGCCACAATCGGTGCAGTTCCAGTACCTGTTCCCCCACCCATGCCAGCAGTGATGAAAACCATGTCCACATCCGCAAGGAGCTCTTCGAGTGTGCCTCTGGCGATCTCAGCAGCTTTCCTCCCAACTTCTGGAAAACCACCTGCGCCAAGCCCACGAGTCAGTGTCTTTCCAACCAGTACCTTTTTGTGGGCACGAATCATATCAAGGTGCTGCTTATCGGTATTTATCGCAATAGCCTCTGCACCATCTATCCCAATATCATAGAGTCGATTTATGGTGTTGTTGCCTGCACCACCACACCCGATCACCATGATTCTTGGCGCTCCAAACATCTCAAGTTCCTGGTTACTTATGGTATTCACCTTTGCATCATATTTCGATGCATTTTCTATTACCGAATCAAACGACATCCATCCACCCCACTTACATAATCTATATCCTGTTCGGACTGTACTATTTTGTTCAGGTTCTCAGAGATCTCAGATAGCTGTTTTGTTCGCTCAAGCATCAGATTGGTGAGATTGACCCCAAATCCATGCTTCTTAAGGAACTCTCTTATGGCTTCCCTGACCACCTCGCTGGTGGAAGCATATTCCCCAGTCTCAACCAGTGCGTTGAGTGCTATAATTTGCTTTTCAGGAAGCCTCACCGTTATTCGTTCCATTGAGATCCCCTTTCAGTTGACGATGAGCCGACCACGGCAGCCAACTGTCGTACCCAAACCGACATTGTACGTCAAGTGTCTGACAACATGTCTGAGCTTATTGTGTTTGTTATAATATATAAAGATTGATGGTAGATGGCGCTAACCATATCTGAAAAGAAACATTAAAACCCGTTGAAATAGAGAATAAGCGGTAAAAGCAGAACTCCCATCGAATGAATTCTTCTGACACCTGCAAATGCCGGTATCATCCCGATCACAGTTGCTGTAATAAAAAGGATGAGACCAAATATACCAGAAAATATGAGGACAAGCACCGAGAGCAGGAGAAGTATCATAAGCGAGAGATGGGTGTAATTTACCTGCTGGATCAATGCAGGAACGAGTCTGCCCAGCTGGATTGTTGTAACATAAGAGAGGAGTGATACGAGTAGTATTATCAGCAGAAAAAGGTTTATTGTATCAGGTGTCCATAAAGCTGGATCGATTGCGCCTTCGATTGCAACCATTGCACCGCTTCTTGGTCTGTTGATCGTATAGAGTGCGATGATAGCAAAAAGTGCATTTGCGGTGTTAACACCTGAGAGTGACAGGATGAACTCTTCATTAGATCCTCGCCCTGTATCATCCCTTATTGTGAGCCGCGCAAGAAGAGTTGCGATGGCTGATGAGATGCCGGGCAGAAAAGCAACGATCCCACCCGCGAGTGTTCCACTGGTCGTTCCCCTGATGATCTGCCATGCAGGGAGTTTGAAACCGCCCTTTTTCTGTGGTGGGATTGCTGTATGCGTCAGGATACTTATTATCAGCATCGAGGCACCGAAAAGACCTGAAAAGAGTGGGAAAAGCACAGATGTGTCGAGAAATCCAATGAGCGGATCGATGAGCACCTCACGTTCAAATGCAAGGATGCCAAGAATGCCTGAAAGGATGAAAATTGCAGAAGCGTACGTCCTGTATTTCCATACGGCAAGCGATCCCTGCCCCTCAATTCTCTCACCCCTCTCTGTCAGTATCATCACAAAGACGATCCAGATCAGGATTATACCCATCTGGTTGTAGATCTGTGTATAAAAATGTTTGAAGAGAAAAAAGAGCGGAAAGAGAAATACGAGCGAAAGAATGATCGAAGCTGCACTTCCAAAGGCTGACAATCTTATAGCCTCCTCTCCTCTTCCATCAAGCATCAATCTGTGTCCAGGTAAGAGTACTAAAGCTGTATCGGCTTCAGGTGCTCCAAGAAAGACGGAGGGAATTATATCAAGGAAAGTATGGGTTATCGAGTTTGTCAGGATTATGAGAACGATGTATACCGGCTCAATTCCAAACCTCTGAAGTAAAGGGGTTGATGCGGTGAGCAGTAGTGCGAAGTTGTTTGTATGGATTCCAGGTGTCAGCCCAGAGATTACACCGAGGAGATAGCCTGCGAAGATCGACGATATCAGGAGAAAAAACGAAATATCCTGCACGATTACGGTAAGCTGCCTTATATCTCGATACCATGCTCTTCCTTGACCGTGTTTAAAACGAGCATTGTATGGGTCCTTCGAACGTGTGGAACTGCAAGAACGCGCTTCACAAGATCGTTGAGCTCTTCCCTTCCCCTGAATTTTGCGATAACCATAGTATCATAGTCCCCAGTAACATCAAAGACTGCGGAGACGTTTGGCTCCGATGCCAGCACCTTTTCAACCTCACCAAGATAGCCACCATCAACTCTGATACCGATCAGGACAGCAAGATCGTATCCAAGCTTTGAGTAATCGATCTCAGGTATGAACCGTTTTATCACACCAATCTCACGCATCTTCTGAACACGATTGTAAACTGTACCCTCTGAAACTCCAAGTCGCTCTGATATTTCTCTGTAGCTCGTTCTTGCATCCTTCTTGAGTTCTCGTATCACCTTAACATCCAGATCGTCAATTTTTTGTGTCATCGATCGATCCCCCTTAAACTATTGAAAACATCACCACTATAAATATTTTTTTGTGGAATCTTTAGTTTTTAATGAAAATTAAGAGGAGTTAGCAATTAAATTTATATAGTCCTTCCATAAATAATGCCCACGTAAAGGAGACTCAAAGATGGGGACGAATGTAGATGACGTTTTTGAAATAATTGAAGCCGCTGACGTACGGTTTATCCAGATGTGGTTTACTGATATTCTCGGGCAGCTAAAGAGCTTTGCGATAAACAAGGATGAACTTGAAAGTGCATTTGCAGAGGGTATGGGCTTTGATGGATCATCCATACAGGGGTTTGCAAGGATAGATGAAAGTGACATGATTGCAAAGCCAGATCCTGCAACCTTCCAGTTGATACCATGGAAACCAAAGGATAAAGCAGTTGGACGGATGTTCTGCGATATTCTTCAGCCAGACGGAACCCCTTATGAGGGTGATCCGAGATACGCCCTGAAACGAAATCTTCAGCGGCTGGAGGAGATGGGTTACACAATGTATGTTGGTCCCGAGCTTGAATACTTCTACTTCAAGGATGAACTAACAACAGAGGTACTCGATGAAGGTGGATACTTTGATCTGACAACACTTGATGCCGCATCTGACTGGCGAAGAGATACGATCCTTGCGCTTGAAGAGATGGGGATATATGTTGAGTACAGTCATCACGAGGTTGCACCCTCCCAGCATGAGATCGATCTCAGATATATGGATGCACTCACGATGGCAGACAATGTCATGACCTACAGAATGGTCGTAAAGGAGATCGCACGGATGCATGGGGTTTATGCGACGTTCATGCCAAAACCGATCTTTGGTGTGAACGGATCAGGTATGCATGTACATCAGTCCCTATTCAAAGGCGATAAGAACGTATTCTTTGATCCAGATGATGAGATGGGTTTATCTGATACATGCAGATACTACATCGCGGGCCTCCTTCATCATGCAAAGGAGATCACGGCTATTACAAACCAGTGGATGAACTCATACAAGCGGCTGGTTCCAGGATATGAAGCACCTGTCTATATCTCATGGGCGCGAAGGAACAGATCAACCCTCGTGAGAGTTCCAATGTACAAACCAGGCAAGGAAAAAGCTACAAGGATTGAGTATAGAAGCCCTGATCCTGCATGCAATCCATACCTCGCATTCTCAGTGATGCTTGCAGCAGGACTTGAAGGGATCGAAAAGAAATATGAACTCCCTCCCCAGATGGAACAGGATCTGTATCACATTACCGATGAAGAACGGAAAAAGCTTGAGATTGATTCACTTCCAGGAAGCCTCATTGAGGCGATAAATATCACAGAGAAGAGTGAGCTTGTAAGAAAGACGCTTGGTGATCACATATTTCACAATTTCATCGTGAGCAAGCATATCGAATGGGATGAATACAGGGTTCAGATTACGCCATTTGAGATAAAGAAGTTGCTTCCAGTACTGTGATAAAGTTATGGGGAATATATTTTTTAATCATCCCTCTCAACCTTCATTACACCTCCTTTTAATGATAAAATACATAAACCTTTAATACAAACTTTTATTATGAACCGTTCGCTTCTACTCCTCTCAGTGATAGAAGTATTGAATAGAGGAGGATTTGCAACATCAGAGCGATGTGATGTAAGACCAAGGAGTTTTGATATTGTAGCAAGCAAGGATGATCAGATCCTGCTACTGAAGGTGTTATCAAATATTGATGCTGTGAGCCAGGAAATGGCTGAAGAACTTAAGCGGATCACAAAACACCTCATGGCATCACCACTCATCATCGGAGATCGGATGAAAGGGCGATACCTTGAGAGAGGAGTACTGTACAGGCGCTATGGCATCCCATCGATGAACCTTGCGACACTCTCTGATTATATCTTGAATGGAATCAGGATTTATGTCTATTCGGAGCGTGGTGGGCTGTATGTCAGGATCAATGGTACAGCGATCAGACGTGCACGCCTGCAAAAAGGGCTTTCACTCGGCGATCTTTCAAAGATGATCGGTGTCTCAAGACGAAGTATAAGTCGATATGAGGAAGATCTGATGGAGACAACGGTATCAAAAGCGATTGAGCTTCAGGAAGTGCTTGGAGAGGATGTTCTAACTTCGATCGATCCGTTTTTCACCAGGGTAAATGATACAAGCGAGAAAAACACAGAATTACCGTCTGAAGTGCTGCAACTGATGTCTGAAATTGGTTTTGATGTTCATGTAACGCCACAGGCACCATTTGATGCAATTTCAGAGGATAAAAAGCGTACAAAGATCCTGACAGGGTCAGGTAAGAACGTTTCATCAGTTATAAAGCGTGCAAAGATCATGAGCAGCATCTCACGTGTAACAGGAACGATGTCTGTTGTGATCATAGAGGGGCGATCAAAAGCGAAGAACATTGATAATACAGTGATAATAGAAGATCGAGAGGTCGAAAAGATCGCAGATACATCTGAATTTGTGGAGACGCTTCGAAGAAAGAGCTGTATGTACCAATGACCGGCGTCATCGTCATCAAGGTTGGAGGTTCGCTGATAGATGAGTCTAATGATTTATTGGAGTGTCTGAAAGATATTGTCCTCAAAAAGGATCTCAATGTCGTGATTGTGCCAGGCGGGGGAGTATTTGCAGATCAGGTGCGAAGATATGCCTCAAATATCTCTGACGATGCCTCTCACCTGATGGCAATCCTTGCAATGGACCAGTATGGGATTTATCTTGGAGATATTGGAGGTATCAGGCTCATTGATCATTTTGAGGATCTTGGACGATCTAATAATATTTCAATTCTTCTTTTGAGCCAGATTATGCGAGCTCATGATCCATTGCCGCATACGTGGGATGTTACCTCTGATACGATTGCTGCATGGGTTGCAAAAGAGCTTGGGGCAAAATTCCTGAAACTGACCGATGTGGATGGCGTATTTCATGATGGCAACCTTCTTCTGGTGGTATCAGCCCGCAAACTCAGAGAACTTGAGTTATCCTGTACAGACAGGGCACTTCCAGACTTCCTGATCAAACATGGCATGGACTGCACAGTTCTCAATGGAAGGTACCCCGAGCGTATACTGGATGCAATCGAGGAAAGAGCATTTAAGGGAACGCTGATAAAAGGAGTAGATAAGGAGCTTGAAGCATGTTTCCAATAACAAGAATGCGAAGGACAAGAGCGTCTCCACTGATAAGAGATATGATTCGAGAGGCAGTTCTAAGTCCCAGAGATCTGATATACCCGATCTTTGTCGATGAGACAATAACCAGAAAGTGTGAGATCGGTTCGATGCCAGGACAGTTCAGGCTGCCACCCGATGGAGTTGTGAATGAAATCGATGAGCTTTGTGATCTCGGGATCCCTGCCGTGCTCCTCTTCGGGATACCAGAAACGAAAGATGCTGCTGGAACCTCTGCGCTTGATGAAGAAGGGGTCATACAACGCACGATTGAGGCGATACGGGATGCGCTTGGTGATAGGCTCGTTATTATAACAGACGTCTGTCTCTGCGAGTACACAACGCATGGACACTGTGGAATAGTTGAGGGTGAAAAGATCCTGAACGATCCGACACTTGAAAAAATCGCAGGGATGGCTCTATCGCATGCAAGGGCGGGTGCTGATATTGTTGCACCCTCAGGTATGATGGATGGTATGGTATCCTCGATCAGGGGTATTCTTGATGAGAATGGGTATCAGGATACACTCATCATGTCCTATGCTGCAAAATATGCATCCAGCTTCTATGCACCATTCAGGGATGCCGCAGACTCTTCCTATACATTTGGTGACCGCTCTTCGTACCAGATGGACCCTGGAAATGCCGATGAGGCGATACGTGAGGTTGAACTTGATATTTTAGAGGGTGCTGACATCGTGATGGTGAAGCCTGCACTATCATACCTTGATCTGGTATATCGTATCAGGAGCACATTTGGAATGCCGACCGCTGTTTACAGTGTAAGTGGTGAGTACTCAATGGTAAAAGCAGCGGCGATGCAGGGCTGGATCGATGAAACGAAGGTTATGTATGAGATGCACCTCTCGATGAAGCGCGCTGGCGCTGATATGATAATCACCTATGCTGCAAAGGATATTGCGCGCTATCTGGAGGAGCTTCGATGAATAAGGTCTGTGAAAATCTCTATATCGTGAAACCAGGCAAGGTGGTATATGATGAAATTTCGGTTATCTACGCCTCATCGACCGTTGTTCTGATCGACGATGATCTGAGAGTGCTTGTTGATACTGCACTTGGCGAGGACTGGGATCAGATAAAAGCAGGGATAGAAGCAGTCGGGTTTGGGGTTGATGCCATCGATTGTATCATAAATACACATCTCCATCCAGATCATACAGGATGCAACGATCGCTTTGAAATACCAAAGTATGCCCATCCAGCAGAGATCAAACGGGGCGAGTTTACAGAAGGAGTTGAACCCTATACGCGCCAGATAACAGATAAAATCTCCATAATTGAGACCCCAGGACATACATGGGGGCACATATCTGTCGTCTATCGTGGAGAGCGAACCATTGTAATTGCAGGGGATGCGATTCCTACCCGTAACAACTACTACGAGCGTGTTATCCCGAGAATACATGTGGATCCTGATCTTGCGATGGAGAGTTTTCTGAAGATTGAAGAGATCGCTGATGTGATCATACCAGGGCATGATGATCCGATCGAGGTACCACGTTAGATCTCTGTGATATTCTGGAGATAGTTCAATCCCTCCTGCCCGTCCTGCAAACTCCGCGCCTCGATGATTATCTTTCCATCAAATCCCTCAAGCTTGCGCATCACATATTCCCAGTCGATCGTACCGGCGCCTACAGGCAGATGTTCATCTTTTCTCCCATGATTGTCATGGATATGGACGTGGGAGATCTTATCGAGAATTTCTATGAATCCATCGATCGTTCCTGTTGTATTTGAATGTCCCACATCCCAGGTTATGCCGAGATTATCCCGCCCAACATTCTCGATGATCCCCAGAACCTCCTCGGGTGTTCTTGCAAGAAGCATCTCGATATCGATCATGTTCTCAAGCCCAACCCTGATTCCATACTCCGCAGCGTGATCAGAGATCTCTGTAAAACCTGCAATCACCTGTTCCCTCACTTTATCGGGGATCTGCATTCCAAGTGGAGAGAGGGCACCAGGATGTACAGTTATAAACTCGATGAACTCGCTCATCAGATCAATACAGTGCTTTATCTGCCTTATCGACTCAGACCAGATTGGATAGTTCACAGATGCGATGTTGAGGTCTGAGAATGGAGCATGCGAGGTGATTTTGAGATTTGTTGTCTCATAGACCTCTTTGATCCCGTCTCTAATCCCTTCAACTCTGTGTTTGCCCTCATCAACCACCTCCCAAACCTCAAAACCCACATCCTCAAGTTTCCACACCCATTCAAACGGGTCACTTGTTACAAGCAGTGATGAAAAACCGATTTCACTCATCTGTGATCATCTCCATAAGTACCTGATAAACTTCCTTTGAAAACGCATCAAGATCCCCCTCATTCTGTATCACAATATCAGAAGCCTCGATTGCATCAAGAACTCCCCATCCCTCTTCTCGCAGGTCCCGTGCGTCAAATGCTGCTTCTGTGAGGCCATCCT
>Ga0164310_10001903_pt1 | contig 11939 bp, 10 predicted proteins | sample GuaBasSedimGuay1_FD_121795 | JGI IMG/M metagenome (GOLD analysis project Ga0164310, IMG submission 121795) | Subseafloor sediment microbial communities from Guaymas Basin, Gulf of California, Mexico - Guay1, Core 4569-9, 0-3 cm | ecosystem: Environmental > Aquatic > Marine > Hydrothermal vents... | reverse complement strand
TTCATAGCCGTATACCGTGCCAGTCCCCATCACATCGGTCTTTGTATGGCAATCGGTACACTCCATGCCCCTTTCGGCGTGAACATCCATCGCAAGATAGTGATAGTCCAGGCCATAGGGCCTCGGGGCGGTATAGCCTTCGATAACAGGAGATCGATACGATTTGTCGTAATCGTGTTCGAACATGCCGACATAATCGCCCCCAACATGATTGTGATTGTGGCAATGGAGACATTGAAAGAGAGGAATACGCCTAACGAACCGATGCCGGATCGGATAGCCGGCTTTCTCGCTGTCGATGGCCCTGTCATGGCCCTGGTACTTTCCATCATCGCTATACAATACATGGCAGGAGGCGCAGCCAGAGGCCCTATACAGCCCAATTCCTTCAGCCCCCTTTGTTCCTATATGACACCGGAGGCATTTTCTCCGCAGGAAATCATCCACAAGGGTTTTGGGGCTATTGGGATGCGGTACCGCTTCCGGCAGAGGTTTCAGGGTACTGTTGGCAGAGTATTCAGGTGGGTAAGCCGCCTTCTGAGCGCCCCATAGGTAGCGAGTCTGATTGATTATTCCCGCCGCCGTGGCATGCAATGAAGCATTAATCAGCTTTATTTCTTCCTGGTGGCAAGTGCCGCAAAAGAAGTCTACATGCTCGGGATCGGATGGATTCCTGATAATGAACTGATGGTCCTGGATAGAGTCAACTCGTTGTCTCTGTCGCTTGAGATGGCAGGCCCTGCAATCAAAATCGTGCCCTTTGCCTATATGTTCGATCCCTTCATGACAATTCAGGCAGTCACCATCGGTCACAGCCTCGGGTATGACAGCCTGTAAGGAGCCCGCCGCGAGAAGGAGGAAAAACATTATGGCGCATATTTTCCGATAAGTTCCCAGCACGGTAAGTCCTTTTCCGTTTGAAATCGTTTTATGCTTTCATCAAAATTGAAATAGACCTTGTCCTTGTATTCACTGTGGCATGGAAGACATGAATTCAAGGCCATTATTCGTTTGAGTTCCTCTTGATTGAAAGGCCTGGCACCTTTTCTCGAGGTAGCTTGAAGCGGTTTGCCATCAACAGTTACGAAGGCATCCAGCGGGAAATGAATGCCAAGAGAGGAACGCCAGGCATCATAGGTCGGTCTGAATCGCCAGTTTCCGCCTTGCTTGTGCAGGATCCCTTCACCAAGGCCCAGCGACTTCGCATCCCCGTGGCAGTCCAAACAACTTCGGGATTCCTTTTGGGTGGTATGCGGATCAAACGATGTCATAGTGAATATCTTTAAAGACTCTTTCGGCAAATAACGCCCCTCTTCGTCAAATTGAGAAACATAGATTTGACATGGGGAAAAAAGGGCAACTTTGTTTTTACTATTTATGCCGAGAGTTGGCTTTGAAAAACGAAGATAAGAGCGGAGCTCCCTCCAACTCCCTGAAGATTCTCTTTTGCTAAGCCAATCTACCTGACGTTGATCCTGACGATATGTATAGTGACAGCCATAACACTGGGGTATCCAGCTTGAGTGACATGCCTGGCAACTGAGTCTTTCGTGGCCGGTCATGCGGTGGTAGATTTCTTCCCGGGCAGGTATTTTCATTTCGATGGCCTTGCCGTCCATTTTCCGGTAAAAAAAGACGGCTTCCCCTACCTTTTGCAGGTTATAGAGGGGACTCCCTTTTTTTGATATTGCCACCTCTTTATTTACTATGCGAGGGACCCTTTTGTTAAGAAAGACAAGTTTTTCCGCAAGCCCCCCTTTTATCTCTCTAAAATCCGGCTTGTGACAGGCCTCGCACGTTATGTCAACCTGATCTTTCAACGAATCGTATCTCTTCCCATCACCCATGACACCTTTTTCCGTATGACAGTCTATACACTCCATCTTTGCCTTATTGTGGTGAACATCTGCCGGCAAGTTGATATAGAATCTCCCGCCTGACAGTCTTCTGTTGTTGAGTTCATTTCCCTCATAAGGCGTGCCATATCCCTCTGATTCAAATTTCCCAAAGTAGGAAAGTCCAATCCTGGCAGAACGGTTATGACACCTGGTGCAGGTTTCTGAAGGTATGCGTGTCGTTATCTTGGGATGCTTGAAATGCCCAACGCCGTGTGTTTGCGCCCTTACCTGGTCCGGGACATGGCAGCCAGAACACCCCCCTCCCCTTCTTGCCACCTCTCCACCCATACTACTTCTTTTTTTCCACAGGTGACAACCGGCACACATCTTGGTATACAGGTCTACAGAAAGTGTTTTTTTCTCGCCAGATACCATCAACGTCTTTAAATCAATATCATTTTTCTCTACGCCCTCCCAGTGATAGCGGAGCACCTTTATTATTCCCCTGTTTGTGGCCATGACGCTGTTTTTCACCCTGATTACCACCTCTGGATGACAGTCCGGCTTGCCACATGTTTTGTCCACGACGGATAGGTCGCCCGGATTTTTCACCATAGTAAGATGGCCGCGCTCTTTGTCCAGCGAAAACGGATTTCCCAGATGACAGCTTTGACAACCAAAGGCTGATACTGGATGAGAGGCATCGGGGTCACTCACGTCTTTGTGGCAGAACATGCACCGGTCTTCGGGAAGGGGGAGCCCTTTTTGCGTCTTGTGTTCTTTATAGATGAGCAAAATCCCAAGGAATAACAAAATGATAAGGATGGCTTTGTTGTTCATCAGAATATTCCGCAACTGTATTCCATGAAAAAAGAGCCTGCGAGAGTCAGAGCGGCATAAAACAAGGTAGAAAGTATCAGCAAATAACGGGCGATGATCTGCAGGCGCCCCTTAAAAAGCGGCATAATCGAGAACAGCAGGAAAAAGACTACCGGAATAATTATACCGGCGATCAGCGGTGGGATTATTCTCAAAAGCCGCTGGATTCCCAAAAAAAACCACGGCCCTTTCACCGTTGAAGAATCCGCCCAGGGTGGAATATCGACCGGCATCTTAATAAAGATGGAATAAGCAAAAAGAAACAATGTGGTTATCAAGATGAAGTTACGCTCTGGCAGCCATGCCTTGATATGATCATAAAGCAGAAACACCAGGAGCAGGGGAAGGAATAGGCAATGATGGATGTACGGTAGAAAGTAAAAACCGGTGCCGGGTCTGATAAGGAGGCAGGAAAGAGTGGCGCCAAAAACGGGTATCTCGCTGACTGTATTAAGGAGTATATTGCCGGCAAAAAGACCTTCTTTATCCCCCTTCAGAATAAAACCGGTAAACAACAAGAAAAAGGAGATGCAGACAGGACTTGTGAGAAGAAACCATTTCCCGACAGAATATCCCTGATACCTCTTTTTGAAGAAATAATCGAGGACATGAAGCATGGTCAGGATGGTAAATGCCTGCCCGGAGGCATAATGTAATCTCCTGAAAAAGAAGCCGTACGGTATGACTGTCGTGATTTCCTCTATACTTTCAAATACGTTGCCGAAAGGACGGTAATGAAAGGCCAGGACAAGGCCTGAAAGGACACAGAGTAGAAGAGAGGCAAGCGCCAACCTCGGCAGATAGAATGATAGATCATATTTGGTAGAGAACAATCGCCTTTTCCAGCAGATTATGGACCGGGAATTAGCCATAGTTAGGCCGTGCGCCGCACCTTCACCAGCACATTTCCATCCTTGTCAAATTCAATTGGGATCCTGCTAAGAGGCCTTCTGGCCGGGCCCGCCAGTCTATTGCCATGTATGTCAAAAATACTTCCATGACAGGGACAGTGGAATTTTTCTGTTTTCTGGTCAAAGTTGATGATACAGCCTAAATGTGAGCAGTGAGCCGAAAGGGCATACAGATCATTTCCCTTCTTTATCAGATAGACTTCTTTCTTGAAGCTTATCTCGCCCGGGCATTCGCTGAGACGGAAGGTTACTCTCCTTATCCTGGTCTTTCTATAGAAGAGATATGATATAATCGGATAAACAAGGATTATGGCGGCAGAGATTTTTAATAAACGGGAAAGTATGTTCTTTAAAAAGCTTCTTCTTTTCACATGTTGATCTTTCAAAACAGAAGGCGAAACCCTTGCAAAAGGCCCTCTTTTGCCAAATTTCTGCGTCAGGGTCAGATTTTGGCACGCATTGGCACGAAGTGAAGCGTTAGCGCCAACCTATGGCGCTATCCTCAAAATAGCGAAAGTATTCCCGCGGTTAAAATCTTCGTCTTTCCTGAATTAAAACAAGATTGAACGTGTTTCAAACGTCTCAAGGCAATGGCAAGATGAGGCAGGCGTGGTGCCGAAGGGGGGAGTCGAACCCCCACGGGCGTACACCCACCAGACCCTGAACCTGGCGCGTCTACCAGTTCCGCCACTTCGGCACTTGGCAACAATAAAAAAGATTGATTTTACCTCCGAGATACTTTAAATAGGAAATTCCTTTTGGGATGTCAAGAGGCTGTTGCCAAAATCCATTTTCGCTTTATCTAAAACGTTTCAATGACCACTCAAATGAATTGTAACACTTTAGCTCTTTTAAGAAACAGACATACGGAGCGGACAGGCCATCCGATTGGAGACTGGCTCACTGTCTGAGTTTGAGACGGTCTCCAATCGGATGGCCTGTCCGCAATAATATTTTCAAAAAGCTAAACTGATACAATGACTTTTTGTTTGGGCAACAGCCTGTCATCGATGCCTATGAAACTCATTAAAGATCTGAGCGAGGTTTCCACCCCGCTTAAAAACCCTGTTGTTACGATTGGTAATTTTGACGGGGTTCACATCGGACATCAGGCCCTTTTCCGTCAGGTAATTGAAAAAGCCGGGAGTATAGGCGGCGATTCCGTGGCAATAACGTTTGAACCTCATCCCATCAAGGTCCTCAATTGTAACAAGCACTTCCCGCTTATTACCCTTTATGAGCAAAAGATCGAATTGATCAGCGCCACAGGCATAGACATCCTCATATGCATACCATTTACACGAAAGTTTGCGGAAATTACGGCACGCACATTTATCAAAGACATCTTATGTGACACAATCGGGATGAAATCTATAATTGTGGGCCAAGACTACTCCTTTGGCAAGAACCGGGAAGGCGATGTCTCCCTCCTCAAGGAAATGGGTGCAAGCTGTGGCTTTGAGGTAGTTGTTTCAAAATGGGCTGAACTGGAAGGTCGTCGTATCAGCAGCACCGAGATCCGGAACCTTGTGAGAGAAGGGCGGATTGAGGAAGCAAGAAGACTTCTGGGTCGCCATTACCAGGTGCGGGGTACTGTTATACCGGGCCGTGATCGAGGCAACAAATTGCTCGGTTTTCCCACCGCAAACCTGAGACTCTATGATGAGCTGTGCCCAAAAAGCGGGGTATACGCAGTTACCGTTGAGTACGATGCCAGCACTTGTGATGGGGTGGCAAATGTAGGCTGCTGTCCCACCTTCAACAATAGTCACTTTCAGGTAGAGGTGCACATCCTTGATCTTAACGAAGAGATCTACGGCCGTCGCATACGCGTGAATTTTATCAAATATCTACGCGAGGTAAAGAAATTCCCGAAACCTGAAGACCTATCGGCACAAATTAGAAAGGATATCGAACAAGCCCGCATGGTCCTGAGTTGCTATTGATCATGCTTTGTCTCACACGGGATTTTTCACTGTTTCCGCCATGTTTCCAGCAGATAGCGCTTGTTCAAATACCATGGCACGCAAGAATCATATTCCTTTGTCTCTGACAATAGGGTTGCTGCTGTCCGCTATTGCACTTTATCTGACCTTTTCCAATATCCCCCTTCGGGAGCTTGTAGCCTATTTAAAAACCGTCAACTACTGGTGGATAATCCCTTCAATGGCAATTGCCCTGCTAAGCTTTCTTGTCAGAGTTATCAGATGGCAACTTCTGCTGCAGCCGGTAAAAAAAACACCCTTCTGGAGCGCGTTTCATCCACTTATGATCGGGTTTATGGCAAACTGCCTTTTACCTGCACGAGTTGGAGAACTCGCCAGACCGATTATCTTTTACAAAAGGGAGAATGTTTCGTTTTCTATGGTTCTGGCTACAGTTGGAGCTGAAAGAGTCTTCGACATCGTTATGTTGCTTTCGTTTCTTGCCGTTGCTCTTATTAATGTGGACATAAACCCTGCCATTGAGATTCCATTCGGAAACTATCAGCTCAACAAAGCCACCCTTAGCATGATCGGCTCCACAACCCTGAGATTGTGCGTTATACTGATTGCAGGTATTATTTTTGTTATGCTTAGACAGGGTCGGACCCTTATAAGGCGTACCGTGGTGAAGATGCCGGCCTTGCTCTTTTTCACCACTGCCTCCTTCAAAAAAAAGTTGCAACAGAAACTCGATCTGAAATCTGCAGTTATTCTCAACAACTTTGCCAAAGGGTTCACGTTGTTGAAGAGCCCGAAAAAGATTGGTCTTTGCATTGCTCTTTCCTTTATAGTCTGGGCATTAATGGCTGGTTCTTATTATGTCATGTCCTTTGGCTGCCCTGGAATAGATATCTCTTTTTTCGAAATGTGGGCCGTGATGGTCATAATCTGCTTGTTCATTTCGCTGCCATCTGCTCCCGGCTTCTGGGGCATCTGGGAAGCAGGTGGTATCTTTGGGCTCCTGATCTTTGGCATTCCTGCCAAAGAGGCGGCCGGGTTTACATTGGCCAATCACGTTTTTCAGATGGTTCCAGTAATTGTTGTAGGTCTTATTTCAGCTATTATTACCGGCATTAATGTTATGCAAATCGTTTATCGTACCCATGTCGGCTCTTAGGCCGAAGTAAAACACATCCATATACCCTTGCGAAATTTGGGATTATCGGCGGGGGGCTGTGGTATATTTTAATGGAGGCTGAATATCTATGAAGATTCACCAGCTACATCCCTGGGACATTCCATACAAGGAGGCCATAACTATCCAGAGGCGCCTTTCAAAGAAAATTCGCGAGATACCCCTTGCAAAACCGCTTAAGACCATTGCGGGGGCCGATGTTTCATACTCGCGGAAGAGCCATGACTTCTATGCAGCGGTGCTCGTTTTTACCTTCCCCGATCTCATCTTGGTTGATGAGGCGATGGCCTGTCAAAAAGTGAAGTTCCCTTATATTGCTGGGCTGCTTACGTTTCGTGAGGGGCCTGTATTGATAAAAGCCTTCAGAAAGATTCGGAAAAAGCCCGACGTCACCATGTTTGACGGACAGGGAACCGCCCATCCGAGAGGCATAGGTCTTGCCTCGCATATGGGTTTGATCCTGGACTGTCCAACTATTGGGTGTGCTAAAACGCGGCTTGTCGGTATCCACGCCCCAGTTGCTGAAAACAGGGGAAGTACGGCTCTGCTGACAGATCAAGGGCGAGTTATCGGGAGTGTTCTAAGAACCAGAGACCATGTAAAACCGGTTTTTGTATCATCAGGCCACGCTATTACCCTCGCCGAAGCATTAGATTTGGTGATGGCTTGTTGCAGGGGATACAGACTCCCGGAACCCATCCGTCAGGCCCATCTTGCAGTAAACCGGTTGCGTATTGAAAAAGAAGGGTCTCTTAGTTGATCGAGCGTCGAAGACAACGGATGTTTCTTGATCCGAACGATAAACTGTTACCACTACTATGGGAGGTGTGTCGATGCGTGTTAGAGTAATCCTTTGGGCAAGCCTGGTTCTGCTGATGTCTGTTGGGTTTGCAAAATCCGCCCAGACAAAAGAAGCTGTGCCGATTGTCTATGTCAAGAGCCCCGTCTACGATTTCCACCAGGTCAATCAGGGAGATCTGATAAAGCACGAGTTTCGTGTCCTGAATCGAGGGACGGCTCCGCTGGAGATTAAGAGTATCAGGCCTGACTGAGGCTGCCGTGTGGCCGGTTTTGACCGGATCATCCCTCCCGGGACGGAGGGTAAAATTACATTGGAGATGCGGACAGAGAGATACCAGGGCACCATCCACAAGAGGGCGCGTCTATTTACCAACGACCCAGAGCATCCCCGTGTAGTCATTGGTATGAAAGGAAAAGTATGGACACCTGTTCATATAAAGCCCTACCGGGTTTACCTGAAAGGAATCTTGGGCGAAGAGGTTGAAAAGGTTGTTAACCTGCATGGAGAAAAAAAGGAGCCTCTGACCCTCAAAATCGCTTCAGTCTCCATTCCGGACAAGGTAGCAGTTGAACTATTGGAAATAGAAAAAGGGCGCCGCTATCAACTTAAAGTAAAAAACAAGATCACCAAAGAGGATGTTTACCGTGGGCAAGTTAAACTTACGACGAACTATCCGGAAAAACCGGAGTTGGTGATCCCGATCCTGGGATCGATCAGACCTCCGGTTGAAGTGAGACCAAAGGACGTGAACTTTGGCCGAATCACTGAGCATCAATTGCTGCAATTAAAGAAAAGCGGCAAGCCCATGAGGCGCTCGGTGATAGTTCTTTTGAATAAGGGAAACGACTTAAAGATCAAAAAGGTGGAACGGGAAAAATCGCTTTTTAACGTCGTCACCAGGCAAATACAGCCGGGTCGTGCAGTACAACTTGTAATTGAGCCCGTTTTTGAAAAACTCAAAACCGGGACAAATACAGATCATTTGAGGATTTATACAAACCAGAAACGCCAGGAAAGCTTTGAAATTCCTGTCCGTTTTGAGGTGTACTGACAGCGTGATATAACGCATCAAAATTATGAGCACTTACCGCATTATATTCTTTGGCACGCCGGAGTTTGCGGTACCAGCCCTCCAGGCCCTTCATAGCAGCGAATATGATGTTGTGGCGGTTGTCACCAAGCCAGACCGTCCAAGGGGCCGCGGCCGGCGTCTGGTTGCACCTCCTGTAAAGCAAGCCGCTATTAAATTGGGCTATCAGGTGCTTCAGCCTTCACGGGTGAAGGAACCGTGGTTTCTGGAGAAAATAATCGCACTAAATCCAGACCTCTTTGTGGTAGTCGCTTATGGTTACATTCTGCCAGGGTCTGTGCTGTCAATACCCCGTATGGGTGCCATCAATATTCATCCCTCCCTCCTTCCGAAATATCGGGGGCCGGCTCCTATCCAATGGGCTATAATCAATGGAGAGCAGGAAACAGGTGTGACCACAATGTGGATGGATGAAGGTATGGACACAGGAGAGATTCTTTTGAGCGCCCGAGTAGCCATTGAGCCAGATGAGACCTTCCAAAGCTTACAGCATCGGCTTTCGCGCTTGGGAGCAGAACTCCTTTTGGATACATTAGATGAACTTAAGTCCGAACGCCTTGCGGGAAAACGCCAGTCCCCCCTGGAGGCCACATATGCACCTGTCTTGAAAAAAGAAGACGGTCGCATTGACTGGACCAGAGACGCAAAATCGCTTGATGCCTTTATTCGAGGGATAAACCCCTGGCCCGGTGCTTTTACATTCCTCTACGGCAAGAGACTTAAAATATTCAAAGCCAGGCCCGTCAAAAAACACTCTCATGAAAAACCCGGAACCGTCCTTGACGGGTTTCCAGGCGAGTTGAATGTAGCCACAGGCAAGGGCATCCTGAGTCTAAAGGAAGTTCAGCTTGAATCCGCAAAGCGCCTACCAATCAAAGAGTTCTTGCGGGGCTGTCCAATAGCTCCGGGCACGATGCTCGGGTAACTGTCTGATAGCAACCATCGCCCGGAAGACAGATTCTTTGCTGTTCGCCTCAACAAAGTTGGAATATGAAGCCGCTTCTCAAGACAGGACTCTTCTTATGCATGTTTTTCACCATTGCCTTGGTGAGCGGGTACCTTACCTTAAAGCTCATAGTAAGGAGCGGGGATGTAGTCGTTGTGCCTGACCTTGTTGGAAAAGACGTAGTATATGCCTTAGAAATACTTACCGAACTGGGACTCAACACAAAGGTAAGTAGCTTTGAATACAGGACAGATGTGCCAAAGAACCACGTTGCACATCAGCAACCAGCAGCGGGGGCTGAAATTAAAAAGGGTCGAGATGTTCGAATCATCCTGTCCAAAGGCCCCAAGACCCTTGTCATGCCAAATCTTGTGGGCATAGATATCCGGGAGGCCAAAATTATCATTGAAGAAAACGGACTTTTGCCTGGCACTATTTCCAAAACATACAGTAAAGGAACCGTAACGGGCGAGGTAATAGCACAGACGCCACTTGCAGGCACCGTGGTTCAGCGAGGCGAGGCCATTGATCTGTTGATCGGGCTCGGCAAGCATCCTACCATCCTGAAGATGCCCCACTTGAAGGGCCTCAGCACCGAAAATGCCATCCTCCTCCTGGATCGATCACATCTGAAGGTAGGTCAGATACAATCTGTTCAAAGAGATAACGTGCCGCCCGATACGGTGGTAGAACAAAAACCTCTAAGTGGCTATCCCGTCCTTGCGGGGAGCCTGGTACATCTGACCGTAAACAGAGCGAAAAAGGGTCCAATTCTTCACCAAGGACTTTATCTTTTTCATCACCGTGTCTGTCACGGATTTCTAAAAAGCCACGTTCGGCTTCGGATAAACGCCTTTGGCGTAGCGTATGACCTTTATGACGCATTTGAGGCTCCCGGGAAAGATATCTGGTTAATAACTCCCGAGTACCCCGAAGCAACTTTCTTCGTATACGAGGATGGAGAACTCATTCCCAGCCCCTCGATTACCTTTAGATACGAGGAACCGTTTTTCTGGAAGTTTGAAATACAATGCCCTATATCATTTACAAAATAGCAGGAGTTGTATCAGTTTAGCTTTTTGAAAATATTATTGCATATGTCTGTTTTTTAAAAGAGCTAAAGTGTTACCAGGAGTTGAATCAGTTTTCTGACACCTGAAACCTCAACCATAACGTGTATTCTTAAAAGAGCCAAAGTTCTGCCAAAAACAATGGTTCAAGTCCAACCAAGTTAGGGAGGAATAAAATGAAGATTATAGCTCCATCAATACTGTCTGCCGACTTTTCCAGACTGGGCGAGGAAATAAAGGCCGTAGAAGCCGCGGGGGCGGATTGGATCCACGTGGATGTCATGGACGGTCATTTTGTCCAAAACATAACGATTGGGCCAATGGTTGTAGAAGCCGCCAGAAGCATCACCCGGCTTCCACTCGATGTGCACCTTATGATAGAGGACCCGGATGCTTACCTTGAAGAATTTGCAAAGGCCGGCAGTACTTATCTGACAGTGCATCAGGAAACATGCCGCCACCTGCACAGGACGGTTCAGGCCATCAAGGACCTCGGTCTAAAGCCAGGCGTGGCGCTCAACCCTGCCACCTCTCTTTCAACCCTGGAATGGATCCTGAAAGATGTCGACCTCGTACTGATCATGAGCGTAAACCCCGGCTTCGGAGGGCAGGATTTCATCCCTGGATCTCTTCAGAAGATAAGGAAGCTCAAATCAATGATTAATGCCACAGGCTCGGATACCAAGATTTCAGTAGACGGAGGAATCAATGGAGAAACCATCGGGTTGGTTTCCAAGGCGGGGGCGGACGTATTTGTGGCTGGATCGTCGATATTTGAAAGCGAGAATTACGCCAGAGCCATAAAAAACTTTCGCAACAAGGTATCTTAAAAACTCACCACACTACATTGTTGCACATAAGGACCGAAGTGATACCAAGAAATGAATCTGATATGTTGTGGGGAATATCTTTTTATGAAGAGCGTAAGAAAAATTAACCGAAAAAGAGCTGGCGGAAGTGCATGGGAATCGAACCCACCCGGGACGGTTTCAGCGCCCCACACCGGATTTGAAGTCCGGGAGCCACACCAGCAGCTATCCACTTCCGCAATTCGGTCTTTGATTATTGGTTCAGAATCAGGGTTCAGGTTTCAGAAAAGTGAACATTGAAACCTGAACAAGGGCTTGTCCGCTCCTGATGTCTGTTTGTTGAAAGGGTTAACCTGCTACTATATTTGTAACACTTTAGCTCTTTTAAAAAAACAGACATACGGAGCGGACAGGCCATCCGATTGGAGACTGGCTCACTGTCTGAGAGCATTACTGAGCGTTGAGAAAAAACAG